>Ga0099364_10013262_pt1 | contig 11069 bp, 9 predicted proteins | sample TergutTh196P3_FD_73070 | JGI IMG/M metagenome (GOLD analysis project Ga0099364, IMG submission 73070) | Microcerotermes parvus P3 segment gut microbial communities from Pointe-Noire, Republic of the Congo - Th196 P3 | ecosystem: Host-associated > Arthropoda: Insects > Digestive system > Gut ... | reverse complement strand
GTTCAACGAAGTTCAATGAGTTCAAAAAGCTAGTATTTTCAGTGGTTTCCGGCGACGCACTTTTCAAGCAAGGATAAGTAGTTTTATCTGATTTCATCCCCGTTGTGGGCAGAATTGTGGGCAGATTTTTCGCCCAATAAATTGAATAAGCTGCTGTAGCTCAGTCGGCAGAGCGCATCCTTGGTAAGGATGAGGTTCGAGGGTTCGATTCCCTCCAGCAGCTCCAAGCAAACCCGCATGGTTACTAGCTTTGCGGGTCTTCCCTTTTTTATGGGAGCATCAAAATATTACCAAAATATGGAAATTATTGTGGGCAAAACGCATTTTGCCCACAATAAAAAATGAAAGATTTGGAGGAAAGACCATGACAACCACAGAATACGCTCAAATCATCTTGCAGGCGAAACAGGAGGCGTCCACAACGAAACCGGTAGATGAGGCCGCAGCGCTTGAAGCCGCACAACTAATAAGCGGAGAGTTCACCTATCTGTTGTATGAGGCGCTATGGACGAACTTCTTTGAAATGGACGCCATCACGCGACATCTTGAAAGGCTTTACGACAGCGCGAATTATTTTGGCCTTATCTACTTCATCGTCATTCTTGCAGACGCGGTGGATTACTCTATCCCTCCTCAGTTTACTGAGATAAGCGCAAACGACGCGTTTGTGCCCTTTTTATCTGCCGCCATTATTGAGGACTGGTTGGATTACGACGCCAACTGTGAAGCAACCGAGTATACCGCATAGACTTCTGCATACAGCATAAGGCCGCTTGTTCTATTACAAAGAATGAGCGGCCTTTTCGCGTTTCAGGGGCATTGTTCTTCTACATAGCCGTCTCCGGCCATATAAGGCAGGGGCGGTGATAATTTGAAAGGAGAAACCCGTATGTCTAATTGCAGAATCATAGCAATGTGCAACCAAAAGGGCGGCGTGACCAAAACAACAACGACGGCAAATCTCGGCGTCGGGCTGGCAATGCAGGGCAAAAAAGTTTTGCTTGTTGATAATGACCCTCAAGCCGACCTGACCGCAGCATTGGGCTGGCCCAACAGCGACAACCTTCCAATGACCCTTGCCGACATAATGGAAAAACTGATAGGTGACGAGGAGTTCGAGCATTACGGCGCAATCTTGAAGCATGACGAGGGCGTGGACTTGATACCGTCCGGGATCGAGCTATCCGGCATGGAAATGAACCTTGTCAGCGCGATGAGCCGGGAGTTCACCCTGAAAGGCTATCTTGACCAGATCAAGCATGACTACAGCCACATTATTATAGACTGCCCGCCGTCATTGTCCATGCTGACGATCAACGCATTAGCGGCGGCGGATAGCGTGATCGTACCGGTGCAGGCGCAGTACTTACCGGCAAAGGGCATGACGCAACTCATGAAAACGATCAACAAGGTACGCAAGCAGATAAACCCCTCGCTTAAAGTGGACGGCGTATTGCTGACGCTGGCCGACATGCGAACCAACCTCGCGCGTCTGACCGCCGACACCCTGAAACAGCAATACGGCGGTATGCTGAAGATATATAAGACGCAAATCCCGGTGGCCGTCAAAGCCGCCGAAACCAGCGCTGCGGGGCAGAGCATTTTCACCTATGACAAAGGGAGCCGAATCGCGCGGGCATATGCCGAGTTTACGAAGGAGGTGCTGGCTGATGGCGAGAGAGCTAAAGCTAAACCTGCCCCCGGCAGATGACCTGTTTTCGACGCAGGAGGAACGGGACGACGCAAGGCGTGAAAAAGTGCTGGATATCCCCCTGACGGAAATAGACGCCTTTCCCGACCACCCGTTTCTGGTTAAACTGGACGAGTCCATGCAGGCTATGGCGGAAAGCGTGAAAGCCATTGGCATACAAACCGCTGCTATCGTCCGACAAAAAGAGGACGGGCGTTACGAACTTGTGAGCGGGCATCGGCGCAAAATGGCCTGTGAATTGGCCGGCCTTGATACCATGCCCTGCATCCCCCGGCAAATGAGCCGCGACGAAGCCATTATCGCAATGGTTGACGCGAATCTCCAGCGTGAAACAATACTGCCAAGCGAAAAGGCGAAGTCATATAAAATGAAGCTGGACGCCATGAAACGACAGGCAGGGAGACCGAGCAAAGATAATTCTGCAACAGTGGTGCAGAATTATGATGGAAAAACCTCACGAGAACTGCTTGCAGAAAAAAGTCCTGATAGCCATGAGCAAATTCGGCGCTATGTCCGCCTTACAGAGCTTATCCCACAAGTGCTGGAGCTGGTAGACGAGGGAAAAATCGCCATGCGCCCCGCCGTGGAGCTGTCCTATCTTCCGCCGGAGCAGCAGAAGACACTTTTGGAAGAAATGGTAGCCGAGGAAAAAACCCCGTCCCACGTCCAAGCCATGAAGATGCGGAAATTCGCGGATGAAGGGCGTCTCAGCGAGGACGTCATCCACTCCATCATGCAGGAAGAAAAACCAAACCAAGTGGAACATTTCAAGATGCCGCGTGAGAAAATCAACAAATACTTCCCTGCGGGGACGCCCGCGCAGAAGATCGAGGACACAATCATCAAGGCATTGGAATTATTGCGGCAGCGTGAGCGAAATCGCGACGCGAGATAAACCCTTCCCGCCAAGGGGGTAATGGAATTGTGCAAAAAACGCCCAAGCAGCGGCATTGCAACTCTCCCCCTCTATGTAACTCTCCCCTGTTAACCCACAGAAAAACGTTAATCCACAAGCAACCAGCATATATAATAGCTTGATTTTATTGTTATTCATGCAAATACGCCAAGAATGGAGGAAAACTATGCCATGCGACGACCGATACCGCGTTTCAGGCCAAAATTGCTTAACTGCGCCGCGCTTCTAATCTGCGTGCTGGTGTTATTGTGTGGATTATCAGCCCATGCCTCCGCACCAGAACCGGATGTACAACAGACAGAAGAACGGACTGCCCAAGTACCCAACACCGCCGAACCCCTGGCAATAGAACCGGAAGAACTGCCGGCGCCTTCAGAGGAATCCCCGGCACAACCGGAGACTCCGGAACTATACCCTGTCGATGTGAAGACAGTTTTCACGGATGGGACAAGGCAGATCATCAGGACGTACATCCTGACGCCGGAACAAACACCAACCGACATACCGCGCGGCGGCTTTTCGAGGGACGGCTGGAATTACTCCCTGACGGAGATAATCGAAAAGCGCACCAGCGGGATGGAAACCCGGAACCATACCGAAACGGTGGAAATAAACACCGATACCCACGAACTAAACGAGATCATCAAACTGCTGGCGCCGACGATGGAGTATCAGTCGGAGGACGGTTACTCAGGCATACTGGCTCTGGACTTAACCTCATTAAACTGCGAACCGGCAGGGTACCGGAACAGCAGTTTCACCGCAACAGCCACAAGGGAGTACCCGCATTTATCGAACGCCGACACATCCCTGATCCCAAAAACCATCACTGATAACGGGCGGACGCTGACGCTTGAGGGCGTATCATGGGAGGCGCAGCGGTATGTCAATGTGGATTATGAGGATGTCCCGGAGAGCTACCGCGCCATTGCCAGCTACTCAGCCAACTCCTCAAGGCGCGTGGTCACAGGATTTATCACGACAGCGGAGTATTCCGGCGAAATCGCGAGAACCATCACGGGTGATACCGTATACACCGCATATTTTGAGGGGTCGGAAATAGACCCCGCGCCAAAGCCGATGCCGACACCGGAACAGGCGCAAACGCCAGAGCCGGTCAGTGAGCCGGAATCAGCGGAATCACCGGCAATTATAGCGCCCCCACAATCATCACAACGAGGGAGTAGCGCCTTTCCGCTTATCCTCATCTGCCTTGCCGCGCTTGCCGCCATAGCCGGGGCAGCGGCGTCCTTTATGAAGCGCCATAATGTCAAGGTATACCGCAATGGTTTTGATAGATTGGTCGCAAAGGACAAGATCAGTACAAAAAACAAGCTAATCGACCTGTCACCGCTGGACAGCGGTTGTTTCGGCGTCGAAATTGATAAATATACTGCTAAATCACTGACCGGGCAGACAGTGGAAATCCGGCATGGCACTTCCAGCCTGAAACATAAAATCGCCTATGAAGGCAACGCCTACAGGATTGAAGCCGACTTCGGTGCGGGAACTGTTCAGGCGATTTATTAATGAAAGGATTGAATCAAACTATGAAAAAAGCTATTTCCATTATGGCTGCCTGCCTCCTCTGCATGGCGCTCACAGCACCCGCTTTTGCGTCAAACTATGATTTTGAAAGCGGCGCTGACACGCTGACAGGTTTCGGCAGGCCAACAAGCAACAGCGACCCCGTATCACCCGACACTATGAGCGAGAATGTGCGGCGCAATAAAGACGCGGCTCATCTTCCTCCACCATATTTCTACGGGAGCGGCGATATACCGACAGGCCCCTCCAGTTTGTATCACGATGATCTCCCGGGCGGCATGTTCATCGGAAACAGCAACATATCTGGCAATTATGACGTGATAACCGGCATATCCGCCCTGCCGCCAGCCCCCGGCCTTGAATCGTCTACCTCCATCATTGCCGTCAACACGTCACCGCTGTATTATGCGGACGGCAGTATAGGGACAATACACATCGCCCGGACAAATCAGACAATAAAGGTTTATCACGGCGAGGAACAGGAAAACTTCAAAATAGGCGCGGGGCATTTTGCCATGACTTCGGCGTGGGACGGCAACGTGGGGCTGTGCGCCCATAACCGTGGGAGCTGGCCGCATTTTGCCTTTGTAAAGGATTTGAAGACGGGCGATAAAATCACCTATACGACACTCTACGGTACTCGCACCTATGAAGTGTTCAGAAAAGAGCAGATAAGCGAGTACGACCATACATGGCTTGGCTGGTCGGCGGAGAATCTCCTGACACTAATAACGTGTATCGAAAACGTGCCTGAACTTAGGTGGGCGGCACAATTGCGTGAGGTGCTGTAGCCAAAATTGCAGAGTTGGAAACCGTGCCGTATTTTGATAGAATGAGCTTAGGGGTAACGATCATCATTCTATTGAAAGTAGGTGCGGGATATGAAAAAGTTAAGCGGTTTTCAGTTCGTCGCGGGCTTTGTACTCGGAGCGGCCATGTTTGGCGGCGCGGCGGCATACGCGGCGGGGGTCATAGCCAACCCCACGACCAGCAGGGTATTTGTCAATGGGCAGGAAATCAGAGCGGAAGCGTACAATATCCAGGGCAGCAACTATTTCAAGCTACGCGACATTGCCGCCGCCGTAGATTTTTCAGTGGAATGGGACGGCGCAAACGACCGCATATTGATCGACACAAACCGGGGCTATGACCAAAATGTGCAGCAATCCCCGCAATCACCAGCAGCGTCAACAACGGGCGGTTACGGCACGGTATACAATCCCTTGAGAGCAGGCGATGTAGTCAAGACGCCGTCCGGGGACTATACCATCATGCAGGGCGCGGAGGATATGCCTTGGCGCACATCGGACGGAACCACATGGCCCAATGTGCCGCTCCCGGCATGGCAACCACATTGGGACAGCTACCCCCGCGTGGCGCTGCCTGATCCCCCGGTAGTTCGGCACACGGGTACACGCACCGGCACTGCCTACGACACCCTTTATGTTTTCAACGGTTATGAAGTTGAGCGCATGATCCGGACGATCTACAGATACGCCATCAATAACCCGTCACTGTGGCAAGACAGAAACCCCGGCGGAAATATACCTAACTTCACCATAGCGGTGGAGTTTACCGACGACATGGTTTACAACACATTCTACCCGTGGCGGGATATGGAGGTTGAGAAGCTGGTCAACTCCACTTTTGGCGGCAAGGAGTTCCGTATCTATGCGGTAGACAACTACAACAACGGCAGATTCGTAGATACAGAGTATTTCATAAAATAAAGTGAGGCAATCAATAACGCAAGAAGGGCATGGCTTAGGCCGTGTTCTTTTTTACGCCCAAATTTAGGAAAGAGGAGATTATCCACATGAAGAAAGCATTATCGGTTTTGTTAGCAATAGCCACGCTGGTTGCGATTGTCCCCATGACGCCGGACTACGCGCTGGCAGCGCCAACGCCGGAGCAGGCATTGGCCGACGTATATATCTATGCCGTAGGCCAAAGGGAGACTTTTTTAAGCTACAACGGCACGGTGCAAAGCGTAGCGATGCACTATTACAGCAACGTCTCGATTACCGGCGTCCATACGGAATACCCCGCTTACTGTATCACACCGCAGTTGCCGGGGCCGAGCGAGAGGGGTACGTATAGGGTAAACACGAAAGACTATTTGAGCAATCCGAAAATATGGGGGATCGTCACCAGCGGCTATCCTTACAAAACCATTGGCGAGCTTGGGGTAAATACACGGGAGCAGGCCTATTACGCAACAAAAATGGCTCTATGGACATATCTCAATAATTGGGATGTAAACCTCTGGACGGCAAACGGCGGCGAACAGAACGTCACGCTTGCCGCATTGAAACAGATATATGCGGCGGGCACGGCGATTAGCGAGATACCGACCCCCATGCTTACCGTCACCCCAAACAACCCCAAAGCCGAGCTTGACAGCATCAACCCAAGCTTTGCCTCACAGACGTTTACAGTCACGGCGAATATGGATATACGTGGCTATGAGGTTTTTATCAAAGGCGCGGCGCCGGACGGCACAAGGGTCACCGATCTAAGCAACAACCCAAAAACCGTGTTCAATGCCGGGGAGCAGTTCAAGGTACTCATACCCGCCAACCAAATCCATAATGCGACAGGCAATTTTGAAGTTGGCGTCACCGGGCAGCTCAGGACAAACGCAGTTATTTACGGCATGTCCTATGACGCGGCAACTCAGGATTTCGCGGTTATGCGCGACCCGTTCAGTTTCGAGGACGCCGTTTCAAACGTGTTTTATTCCCCACTAACCACATTCCTTGAAATCATCAAACTGGCGGCGGGTACGAACACCCCCCTTGCAGGGGCGGAGTTCCGCGTTACCGACTCCGAGGGCGGGGTCGTTGGCACGTTCACCACGGATTCCAGCGGGCGCGTCTATGTGCCGCTGACCCGCGTAGGAGCGCATCAGGTTGAAGAGATAACACCGCCCACAGGTTACTTGCTGGACGTCAACGCACATAAGGACGTCGTTGTCACTTGGGAACGGACAACGACCGTGAGCTTTGCAAATGAAAAGAAACCGGGGCTTGAACTGCAAAAGGTTGACGCAATAACCGGCGTCGGGCTGGAAAACGCCGTCCTGCGCGTCGCCTGGGAAGGTGGCGCGAGGTTTATTGACGTTAAGACCGGCCCTGCGGGGATGGCTTATCTCCCAGAGCTTGATCCCGGCATGTACACCGTGACCGAACTGACGGCCCCTCCCGGCTTCCTTCTCGACCCAACCCCACAGGTCGTTATTCTGGAGCCGGGCAGGACGGCCCGCGTCATATTGAAAAACACGGAAAGACCGGGGCTTATCATCAGGAAATATGACGAGGCAACCGGCATACTGCTTGCAGGCGCGGAGTTTTCAGTCGCGAAAATGGGCGGCTCCATAGTATACGAGGGCATCACCGACGAGTCCGGCACGATACGGCTGGAAGACCTTGACGACGGCTGGTACACCGTGACCGAGCTTGCCCCGGCGCAGGGCTACCTCATCGCCACTGAATCCAAAAACGTATACCTTGAAGCCGGGAGAGTCGTGGAGATAAAGTTTGACAACCGTATGCGGCCCGCGCTGCGAATATTGAAAGTGGACATGATAACTGGCGAAAGACTGCCTAACGCAGAGTTCCGCGTATCGAAGGTCGAAGGCAGCACTGTTAGCGAGTATATCACCGACGTCACGGGGGAAATATTGATAACAGACCTTGACGAAGCCATATACCACGCGGAAGAGTTTATGCCACCTGACGGGTATATCCGCTACGATGAGGCGAAAGTGATCCTGACCGAGTGGGGGACGGTAAAAACCCTGAAATTTGACAATATCCGAAAACCGACGCTCATAGTGACAAAGACCAACGCATTGACCTTTCTGCCCGTGCCTGACGCCACATTCCGCATTGAGCGCGAAAATGCGGGCGGCGGTGTAGCCACGCTTGGGACGTACAGGACGGACGCAAACGGTCAGATAATACTTCCAAGGGTGGAACCGGGCTGGCACATCATAACCGAAACCATACCCGCACCGGGCTTTTCACTGCCAAGCGACCCCACAACAAGAAAATACCTTGCCCCCGGTGAAAACGCATATACAAATTTCAGTGCTTTAGGTGCAGGAGGTGACATAAGCGGCTTAAACATCACTGTCACGTCAGGGGCGGACTACGCACTGGGATATGAGGTCATCAATTACCCGCTCAACTCCATAGTCATCCGCAAAGCCAGCGCCGTCACTGGGGAGCTTTTGGCCGGTGCCGCATTTGAGCTCAGGCGAGTCACGGGTGATGTGTCGGGCAGTTCAGGCACAATAATCGGGCGCTACACCACAGACCACTCCGGCGTCGTCGTCATCACGGGCTTGCAGCCGGGCGGCTACATCGTGACCGAGGTGCAGTCTCCGCCGAATTTCCTTATCTCAGAAAACAGCACGCAACAAGTCTGGCTGAAACCGGACGGGACGAGCATTGTCGAGGCGACCTTTGCCAATATCCCTTACGGCGCTATATTAATAACAAAAGTTGACGCGCAGACAAACCAGCCACTTGCAAACGCCCGATTCAGGGTAACAGATTCGTCCGGCGCGGTCGTCGGAAACACCAACGGCGTGTTTGTAACCAATGCAAACGGCGAAATCCTTATCCCTAACGTAAAGCCGGGGAGCCATGTAATCACCGAGATAGAAGCGCCGAAGTATTACGCCATAGACACGACGCCACAGACAATCAACGTCGGCGTGGACGGCAAAATCTATGCGGTAGGCTTCAAAAACCAGCCTGCGGGTGAACTGGTCATACGAAAGTTGGATCATGCCACCCGTGAGCCATTATCCGGCGCGGAGTTCACCGTCGCCAGAATGAACGGCGAAAGGATTCTAAACGAGTTCAACGGCTACACATTCACAACAGGAAACGAGGGGCTGATCCATATCCCCGGCCTTGAGGGTGGCTATTACATCGTTACCGAAACAAAGGCAGCAAGCGGGTATATCTTGGACGCGGAGCCTAAAACCGTTCTGATACAAAGCGGACGGCATACCGTGCTGGAAGTTCTGAACACCCAGCAGACGGGGCTGCGCCTCATAAAGATTGACAGCGTTACCAAACGCGGCATATACAACGTGGAGTTTATGGTATTTGACCGGAACGGTTGGGCAGCGGGTACGTTCTATACCGACAACAACGGCGTGATCGACTTCGCAGACAAGCTGCCCGAAGGCAGGTACACCATCAGGGAGACACGGGCGGCGCCGGGGTATTATCGCGACGACGTGCCGCGCACGGTGGAGTTCAGAGCAGGACAGGTCACGGAAATACGTTGGGAGAATACGCCACAGATGGCGCAACTGCAAATCCTCAAAAAATCCGGTGACGACAACGAGATAAACGGCCTACCCGCAGGGACGCCGCTTGCCGGGGCTGTCTTTGAAGCCTACGACTACAAATCAGGCAACCTCGTTGACCGCTTTGTTTCCGGCGCTGACGGGTGGGCGGTATCAAGACCGTTGCCATTGGGCAGGTATATCGTGAAAGAAGTGCAATCACCACAATGGTACAGCCTTTCAATTCAAACGCTGGACATAGATTTGGAGTTTGCTACGCAGATAGTCAAGATGGAATTTTTGAATTACAGCGCCAACACCGGCGTCACAATACGCAAGACCGGCCCCGCCGAGGTCATGCCGGGCGACGCCTTCCGCTACGATATTCGGACGGTCAGGAACGACAGCACAGTGCCGCTTACGGACTTTTTCTGGCGTGATACCTTGCCCGTGGACGCCGTGAGGATCACCCGTATCGTTACCGGGACTTTTAACCAATCGCTCAGATACAAGGTGATGATCACAACAAACAGGGGTGACACGCGGGTCATAGCGGACAATCTATCGACGACCAGAAACAACGTCATAGACTGTTCCAATGCCTCGCTTGGATTGCGGAACGATGAATACGTCACCAGCGTTACATTCCTGTTCGGAACGGTAAAAGCGGGCTTTACCCAAGTTGAGCAGCCGCAAATCCACGTCAGGGCGCTGACAACGCTCCCGAACGGTTATGAGTTCGCGAACAAGGTTGATATCGCTGGAAGGCATGGGCAGGAGTGGGTAGCCGGGAACGACACAAGTTTGACGGTTGTTTTCAGAAAGCCGGAACCGCTCCCCCGGACGGGCTGGTAGCTTAAGGATTTGACATCAATAATAGGGATTGCCCTTGTCATCTTTGTTTTGGCTGCGGGCGCTTGGCTGTTTCTGCGGAACAGACGGAAATAGCTGATTATGGGGTGGCGGTGGTTAGGGCTGCCGCCTCAATTACATAGGGGGCACAGACCTCCTTGATTTTTGAAAGCGAGGTTTTTGAAATGGACGAAAACAAGCCTGAAACAGTTGCAGGGTATACGATAACAGAGCGCATACAGGTAGGGCAAAAGCTGTTTGTTTTGGGCGAAAATCCAAATGCGGTCAGCCCGTTTGTCACATGGCAGCGATTTGATGGGCGTACAGGATACGATTGGGGGCATTATTACCAATCACTCGAAAAGGCGCTTGCTGATTTGCACAAAAGGGCTGATAAGGAAAGGGAAAACGCCAATCCAAACCGCAAGACAAAAACCCGCGATGACACGAGATAGGGGGCGTCTGCATGAACGACGGCATAAAAAAACAATTTGCGGACAAGCTGCTGGCGCTCGCGCCGGGTATTGCGATAAGCGCTGATGAAGTGCAGGTGCGGATCGTTAGCCAGGGCCTTGCAGTATTTATCAATGAGGCAGGGGGCGACGCAGCCGGGCTTGCCGAAACCGCAGAACTTCTGGCACGGATGGAGGAGGGGCAGATATGAGCCATGACATTCAATACCATACCGACAGCACGAGATTAGCGACGCTGATAGAACGGTATACGGGTATCCC
>Ga0099364_10013261_pt1 | contig 11069 bp, 3 predicted proteins | sample TergutTh196P3_FD_73070 | JGI IMG/M metagenome (GOLD analysis project Ga0099364, IMG submission 73070) | Microcerotermes parvus P3 segment gut microbial communities from Pointe-Noire, Republic of the Congo - Th196 P3 | ecosystem: Host-associated > Arthropoda: Insects > Digestive system > Gut ... | reverse complement strand
CCCCCCCTTAAGCCCGCGCTGGAACCGGCTAAAATACCTGATGCTCGCGGCCATCCTGGCCGCCGCCCTGGCCGGGGTGAACCTGGCCTACTGGGGGGCGCCAATACCCCTTATCACCCGTTTTTACGCCCTCTTAATCCACCCTCTTTTGCTCCTGGGCGGATACGAAGCCCTGAACCTCAGCCGGCCTTTACTGGAAAGCCTGGATTGGCCGGCCTTAAGCTACCTCACCCTCGGGCCCAGGCGCTACGACTCACTTTTATTTCTGGCCGCCTTTTTCGGCCTCCTCTTCTTTTTGGAACTGGTCCGGCCGCGCTTCTGGTGCAATTATCTCTGCCCGGCCGGAGCCCTCTGGGGGCTTTTTTCCCGGCGCCCCCTGTGGCGCAGGCGGCTGGTGAACTGCGTCAAATGCGGCCAATGCCATTGCCCGGCCCAGGCCGGTTCGAGCCATAACTGCCGCCCCAGCGAATGCCTGACCTGCCAGGCCTGCGTCGAGGCCTGCCCCCGCTCTTCCTTTGGTCTGCCGGCCTCTGAAAGCCCGCCGGCCATTGAGAGCCCGGGGGCCCTGTTTTCCCGGCGGGCCTTTCTGGCCGCCGCCGCGGGCGGCCTGGGCCTGGCCGGGCTCCAGCGCTATGGCCTGGCCGGTGCGGAAAATTTCAACTGCCTCCGGCCCCCCGGCGCCCTGCCAGAACCCGCCTTTCTGGCCCGCTGCCTGCGCTGCGGCCTGTGCATGCGGGTCTGCCCGACCAACGCCCTGACATCGGCCTGGCTGGCCGCCGGAGCGGAAGGGATGTTCAGCCCCATACTGGCGCCCAGCCGCGGCCCCTGCGAGCCGGACTGCAACCTCTGCGGCCAGGTCTGCCCCACCCTGGCCATCACCCCCCTGGCCCTGCCGGAAAAACGCTGGGCCAAGATCGGCGAAGCCGTGGTCATCCGCCGCCTCTGCCTGGCCTGGGCTGAAGACAGGCGCTGCATGGTCTGCCAGGAAGTCTGCCCCTACGGGGCCATAGAATTAGTCCAGAACCCCGGGGCCATCGCGCCCGCGCCCCTGGTCACAGCCGCCAAGTGCTTCGGCTGCGGCTACTGCGAGCTGCACTGCCCGGTCCACCCCCGGGCTATAATCATACACCCCGCGGGCGCCCTCCGGCTGGCCCGGGGTTCCTATATCCAGGCCGGCCGGGCCGCCGGCCTGGACCTGGACCCCGCGCCCGTAAAGGCTTTAACCTTCCCTCCGGGCGGCCTTCCCCCCGGCTTCACAGATGAATGACGTTCAGCGCGCGTCATCAGGGCAACGGGGGGCTTGACGTCCGGCTCCTGTCGGAGTATTTAATGTGGAGCCGGGCCGCTTTACTGCAAAAAAGGCGGTTCCGGCCAAGTGAGACGGAAATTTGACTCAGCCGAACGATAAAATATTAAAAGGGCCCGCGCCCCCTACGGAGCGGCTGGCCTCTCTGGCCCTCTACCTGGGGCTGAACCAGAACCCTTCCGCCTGGCACCGGGTGACTGGCTATGCCGGGAGCGCGGCCGAGGCTTTTTCGGGCTTTGACCTGGGCCTGGCCGGAATAGGCGCTGTTTTGGCCCCCGGCCTTCTGGAAGAGGCGGCCGCCCTGATGGAGGAAGCGGAAAAAAAGGACCGGGGAATACTGGTCTGGGGCGACGCGGGCTACCCGGCCCGCCTGGCGGAAATTCCCGATCCGCCGCCGGTCCTGTGGGTCAAGGGCAATCTGGAGGAAGGAGACAAGTTCGCCGTAAGCCTGGTTGGCTCCCGCGAGGCCTCCCCGGCCGGCTTGGCCGCGGCCCGGAGCCTGGCTCGGGACGGAGCGGCCCGGGGCCTTACCATAGTCAGCGGCCTGGCCCGGGGCATAGACACCGAGGCCCATCTGGGGGCCCTGGAAGCTGGCGGGCGGACCCTGGCCGTTCTAGGTTGCGGCCTGGATTGGATTTATCCCAAGGAAAACGCCCCGCTTTATGAACGGATTCCCCGGGCCGGGGCCCTTATTTCCGAATTTATCCCGGACACCCCGCCCCGGCCGGTCAACTTTCCCCGCCGTAACCGGGTGCTGGCCGGCTTGAGCCTGGCCGTGGTGGTGGTGGAGGCCGGCCAGCGGAGCGGCGCCCTCATCACCGCCCGCTTGGGCCTGGAATTCAACCGGGAAGTCATGGCCCTGCCCGGGCCGGCCGGGGCCGGCTACGCCCAGGGCTGCAACCGCCTCATAAAAACAGGCGCGGCTTTGGTGGAGAACATGGACGAGGTTATGGCCGAAATCAGGCCCCGCCTTCTGGAGGGCCTGGCGGCCCGACCATCCGCTGCGCGGGCGGCCCCTTCGGCCGGACAGGCCGAGCTGAACGATACGTCCGCGGATCCTGCCGGCGCAGCGGTCTGGGAGCTTTTGGCCGAAGGCCCCCGGGATGCCGATACTCTGGCCCGGGCCGCCGGCCTGACCGCCTCTGAAATGAGCGTGACACTTTTGAACCTGGAACTGGCCGGCCGCATAGTCAAATCACCCGCGGGCCTCTTCGCCCGCCGGGCTTAATCATTCTGGCAAAGCCAAGGAAAACCGGATGAGTAAATCCCTCTTGATAGTAGAATCCCCGGCCAAGGCCAAGACCCTCGGGAAATACCTGGGGCCCGATTTCGAGGTCAGGGCCTCGGTGGGCCACATCATCGATCTGCCCAAGAAAAACCTGGGCGTGGATATCCAAAACGGCTTCACCCCCCAATACGAGGTAATCGACGGCAAGCAGAAGGTCATCAGCGAACTTAAAAAGGCCGCCCGGGGAAAGGAGACCATATACCTCGGCCCCGACCCCGACCGCGAAGGGGAGGCCATAGCCTGGCACATCGCCCAGGCCCTGGGCCAGGACCACCGCTATCAGCGGGTGCTTTTAAATGAGCTGACCCCCAAGGCCATACGGGAGGCCATAGCCAACCCCGGGCCCATTTCCCGGCCCAGGTTCGAATCCCAGCAGACCCGCCGCATCCTGGACCGGCTCATGGGCTACCTAATTTCCCCCCTGTTGTGGAACAAGCTGAAACGGGGGCTTTCGGCCGGGCGGGTCCAATCGGTGGCCTTAAGGCTCATCGTCGAACGGGAACGGGCCATTTTCGCCTTCACGCCCCGGGAATACTGGAGCCTGACGGCCGAATTCGGCCTTGCGGGCCCGCAAGAGCAAGCTGAAAAAATCGAGCCCCTTCCTTTTTCGGCCCAGCTCCATAAAATCGGAACCCGGAAAGCCGAACTCAATAACGAGGCCGAGGCCCAGGCCGTGGTCAAAGACCTGGCCGGCGCCGCCTTTACCGTGGCCGAGCTGACCGCGCGCGACCGCCGGCGTCACCCCCTGCCGCCCTTTATCACCTCCACTCTCCAGCAGGCCGCCTTCAACCGCCTGAAAATGCCATCCAAAAGGGCCATGAGGCTGGCCCAGGACCTCTACGAGGGCCTGGACCTCCCCGGAGAGGGCCAGGTGGGCCTCATCACCTACATGAGAACCGATTCCGTGCGGGTCAGCGACCAGGCCGCGGGCGAGGCTCTGGAGCATATCCGCCAGGCCTTCGGCCCGGCCTTCGCCCCGGCCTCGCCCAACCGCTACAAGAACAAGAAAGGCGCCCAGGACGCCCACGAGGCCATCCGCCCCACGGGAGTCTTTCGCACTCCGGCCCAGTTGAAAGGCCGCATGGATACCGGCCACTGGCAGCTCTACGACCTCATCTGGCGGCGCTTCGTGGCCAGCCAGATGGCCGCGGCCCAGATCAACCAGACCACGGCCGACCTCACCGCCGGCCGCTACACCTTCCGGGCCACGGGTTCGGTAATCACTTTCAAAGGCTTTCTGGCCCTCTACGAACTCGGCCAGGACGAAGACAAGGACCTGCTGCCCCCCCTGGCCAAGGGGCAGAGCTTCCCGGCCCGGGCCCTTAAGCCCAAGCAGCACTTCACCCAGCCCCCGCCCCGCTTCACCGAGGCCACCTTGGTCAAGGAACTTGAAGAAAAGGGCATAGGCCGGCCCTCGACCTACGCGGCCATTATATCCACCCTTAAAGACAAGGAATACGTGGGTTCAGCCAAGGGCGTCCTTTCGCCCACGGAAATGGGTTTCGCCGTCACCGATCTTCTGGTGAAGAGTTTTCCCGAACTCATGGAGGTGGATTTCACGGCCGGGCTGGAGGGAAACTTGGACGAGATAGAGGAGGGCCGAACCGGCCACCTGGAAGTCCTGGCCCGTCTCTACGACCCCCTGGCCCGGAACCTCAAGGCCGCGGAAGCGGCCATGACCAACCTGAAGCGCGAGGGACTGCCGGCCGGTATAAGCTGCTCCGCCTGCGGCGGGGCAACGGGGCTAACCCTGCGCTACGGCCGGAACGGCTTTTACCTGGCCTGCCCGGACTGCGGGGTCACCTGCGATTTCGAGCGGGATGAGCGGGGCCGGCCCCGGCCCCTAGACCCGCCCGACCCGGAGCCGGTGGGCACCTGCGAAAAATGCGGCCGGCCCATGGTGGTCAAGAAGAGCCGCTACGGCCCCTTCGCGGCCTGCACGGGCTACCCGGAATGTAAGAACGCCAAGCCTTTGACCGGCGGCGAGGCGGGGGCCGAAGAAGCGCCGCCCTTCCCCGAAGGAGCGCCCACGGTATGCGAAAAATGCGGCCAGTCCATGGGCTTGAAGAAAAACCGCCAGGGGGCCTGGTTCATTTCCTGCACCGGCTACCCCAAGTGCAAGAACGCCAAGCCCCTGCCCAGCGGCGTCAAGTGCCCCCAGGAGGGCTGCGAGGGCGAGATAGTGGAGAAATCCTCCAAGCGCGGCCCCTTCTTCGGCTGCAGCCGTTATCCTAAGTGCCGGCTCGTTTTAAGCGGCCGGCCGGTCAAGGAGGCCTGCCCGGTCTGCGGCCGAAGTTTCATGCTTGAAAAGAACAATACCCTGGTCTGCTCCGCCAAAAACTGCCAGAGCCACGGGTAAGGCTCTATGATAGAGCCTGCCTCAAAACACTCCTGATTCGCTTGCGGTTCTGCGGGCTACGGCCATCATTAGCTTGATACGGTTGAGCTGGTTTACCTCGCTGGCCCCGGGGTCGTAATCCACGGCCGCCAGGTTGGCTTGGGGATAGCGGCGCTTGAGTTCCTTGACCACGCCCTTGCCGGTGACATGGTTGGGCAGGCAGCCAAAGGGCTGGAGGCAGAGAATGTTGGGCACGCCCTTTTCAATCATAAGGGCCATATCGGCGGTCAGATACCAGCCCTCTCCGGACTGGTTGCCCAGGGAGACTATCTTTTCCCCGGTCTGGACAAAGCGCTGGAAGGGATATATGGCGCCGAAGCGGGGGTGGGCGGCCAGGGCCTGCCTGAGGGGCCGCCTATAGCCTTCCACCAGGCGGATAAGGCCCAGGGAAAGCCATTTCTTCAGCCGGCTGCCGGCCATCTTGTCAGCCCTAAAGACGTTGTCGTAAAGGCAGTAAAGAATGAAATCGGTCAGTTCCGGCAGCACGGCCTGGCCGCCTTCGGCCTCCACCACATCCACGGCCTGGTTGTTGGCCTCGGGGTGGAAGTTCAAAAGTATCTCTCCCACCAGGGCGACCTTGGGACGGTTCGGCGGGGCCAGATCCAGGGCGGCGAAGTCTCTGGTCATGGCCTCTATGTCCCTTTTGAAGGCCCGGCGGTCGCCCCGCTGCACGGTTTTCGAAGCCCGTTCCGACCAAAGTTCCACCAGGGCCTGGGCCGCGCCGCGCTGTTTTTCGTAGGGCCGGCTGGCCAGGAGCAGACGATTGAGCATATCGCCGTAAAGGAGGCCCAGAAGCAGGCGCTTGATCAGGGGGCGGTCCAGTTTCAAGCCTTCATCACCGGGGCGGGGGCTTAAAGCCAGGGGCCAGACCGGCACCTGGCCCAATCCGGCCCTTTCCAGGGCCCGGCGCATAAAGCCCACATAGTTGGTGGCCCGGCACCCCCCGCCCGTCTGGGACATGAGTACCGCCGTGCGCTCCAGGTCGTAGTCCCCGCTCTGAAGGGCGCTGAGGATTTGGCCGATGGCCATCAGGGCCGGGTAACAGGCGTCGTTGTTGACATGGCGAAGACCCTCCTCCAGAGCCTTTCGGCTTACTCGGGGCAGCACTTCCAGGCGGTAGCCCGAACCGGCCATGGCCGGGGCCAGGAAGCGCCAGTGGAGGGGCGACAACTGGGGGGCCAGGATGGTGTAGTCTGTTTGGCTGGAAAGGGCCGGCCGGCTGGGCTGGTAATGATAGACCCGGCCGGTGGAGTTGGCCGCCCGGCGGCGGCGGCGGTCGCGGATGGCGGCCATAAGGGAGCGTATGCGGATGCGGGCGGCGCCCAGGTTGGCCCCCTCGTCGATCTTGAGAAAGGTGTAGACTTTGCCGGCCTCTTCCAGGATATCACCCACCTGGTCGGTGGTGACGGCATCCAGGCCGCAGCCGAAACTGCCGAGTTGCACCAGCTCCAGGTTGTCCCGGGCCGCCGTGGTCAGGGCGGCCCGGTACAGCCGGGAGTGGGGGATCCACTGGTCCACCACCCGCCCTGACCAGCCGGCCGGGGCCAGATGGTCAACCGAATCGCAGGTCAGGACGGCCAGCCCGCTCATGCTGATGAGCTCGGCGATGCCGTGCTGGATCGCCGGATCCAGGTGATAGGGGTGTCCGGCCAATACAATGCCCGTGCCGCCGTGGCGCTCCAGGTAGCTGAGAGCCCGGTCCCCGGCCGAGCGGATATCGGCCCGATATTGAATCAGTTCCTGGTAAGCGGCCTTGAGGGCCGCGCCCAGGCGCGGCCCGGGTATTTTGAGAAAAGCCAGTTCCTCGGCCAAACGGCGGCGGGCCCGGGCCGGGGAGGCCAGATCAAGGAAGGGCGAGACAAAGCGCACCTGCCTGAGAATGTCCATGTTCAGGCGGATCAGTTCTCCATAGGTCCCCACCAGGGGACAGTTGTAGCGGGCGTCGGTGGAGTAATCGGCCGGAAGGTCCAGGGGCAGGCAGGGGAAAAATATGAAATCCGGCCGTCTCTCCGCCAGGGCCTTCACATGGCCGTGGACCAGCTTGGCCGGGAAGCAGACCGTCTGGGATGGGATGGTGTCCAGGGCGGAGTTGTAAAGGTCCTTGGAAGAAGGCGGCGAAAGCTCGACCCTCAGCCCCAGTTGGTGGAAGAAGGTGAACCAGAAAGGGTAGTTGTCATAGAGGCCCAGGGCCCGGGGCAGGCCCACCGTGGCCAGGGCCTCACCGGCAGGCAAAGGCCGGTAGATTTCAAAGAGGCGGTAAAGGTTCCACTGGAAGAGGTTGGGCAGCTCCGCGAACTGGGCTGGCGGGCTTTTCATGAGGGCCCCGATGGCCGGGAGCCGGGCCAGACGCGGGGAGATGTCGCCCAGGTGGGCTTTATGGGCCAGGGCGTCCAGCTTGTCGGCGGCCGGGCTTTTCAGGGCCGCCCCGCGTTCGCAGCGGTTGCCGGAGACGAAGACCCGGCCGTCGGAAAAACGGTTGACCGTAAGCAGGCAATGGTTTTCACATTTACGGCAGCGGGTGTTCGCGGCGCTGACGCTGAAGGAGGCCAGGCGGCGGCGGTCGATCAGGGCGGATCCGGCCGCCGTCCGGCCCTCGGCCTCGAACCAGGCCTTCTGAGCCAGCCGGGCCATGCCGAAGGCCCCCATGAGCCCGGCGATGTCAGGCCGCACCACCTCCCGGCCGATGGAAAGCTCAAAGGCCCTCAAGACCGCGTCGTTAAGAAAGGTTCCTCCCTGGACCACCACCCGGTCGCCCAAGTCTTCCGTCCGGCTCAGGCGTATGACCTTGTAAAGGGCATTGCGAACCACGGAATAGGAAAGCCCGGCTGAAATATCGCCCACCGGGGCCCCTTCTTTCTGGGCCTGCTTGACCTTGGAGTTCATGAAGACCGTGCAGCGGCTGCCCAGGTCCACAGGCCGCCGGGCCGACAGGGCCGTCTGGGCAAAGGGGGCCGCGTCCAGTTCCAAGGTGCGGGCAAAGGTCTCCAGAAAGGAACCGCAGCCCGAGGAACAGGCCTCGTTGAGCATCAGGCGGTCAATGACCCCGTTTTTTATGGACAGGCACTTGATGTCCTGGCCGCCGATATCCACTATGAAGCTGACCTCGGGCTGGAAAAAGGCGGCCGCCGTGGTGTGGGCCACGGTTTCCACTTCGCCCAGGTCCACGCCCAGGGCGGCCCGTATGAGGCCTTCGCCGTAGCCTGTGACGCCGCTTTTGAGAACGGTCAGGCAGCCGGGCATGAGGTCATAGATTTCGGTCAGGGCCCGGACGGCTGATTTCAGGGGATTACCGCTGTTGTGGCCGTAAAAGGAATGAATCAGGCAGCCCGACTGGTCCAGGGCCACCAGCTTGGTGGTGGTGCTGCCGGCGTCCAGGCCCACGAAGACGCCGCCTTCAGCCGGCCAGTCAGCCCGGGGCAGGCGGGCCGCGTCATGCCTGGCCCGGAAGGCGGCCAGCTCCCCCAGGTCCTGAAAAAGGGGCGGCAGAGGGTCGATTTCCGGGGGCAGTTCAGCCTTGGCCAAGGACCGGGCCTTTTCCGCCCAGAGGTTTACAGGCGCGGGGGGCAGAGACCTGGAACTCAAGGCCGCCCCCAGGGCCACGTAGAAATGGGCGTCCGGCGGGCATAAGGCCTGGGGAAGTTTCAGAGTTTCCGTGAACCTCCGCCTTAACTCCGAAAGGAAAAAAAGGGGGCCGCCCAGAAAGGCCACCCGGCCCCGAATAGCCCGGCCGCAGGCCAGACCGCCGATGGTCTGGTCCACCACGGCCTGGAAGATGGAGGCGGCAATGTCCTCCCTGGCCGCGCCCTCGTTCAACAGGGGCAGAATGTCGGCCTTGGCGAAGACCCCGCAGCGGGCCGCGATGGGGTATATGGTCCGGGCCGACCCGGCCAGGTCGTTCAAGCCGGACGGGTCGGTCTTGAGAAAGGTGGCCATCTGGTCAATGAAGGCCCCGGTGCCCCCGGCGCAGGTTTCGTTCATGCGCTGGTCCACCCCGGCATCGAAGAAGGTCAGTTTGGCGTCTTCGCCCCCCAACTCTATGGCCACATCAACGCCCGGCAAAAAATGGCCGACAGCCTCAACCCCGGCCACCACTTCCTGTATGAACTCGGTCGAAAGCCAGTCGGCCGCGGCAATGCCGCCGCTGCCGGCCACGGCCAGGGTGGCTGTCCGGCCCGGGAATTCTTCCGCCGCGGCCAGGATCATCTCCACGATGGTCCGGCGCACTTCCGAATAATGCCGCTGATAGAGGCTGAAACAGGTGCGCTCCCCTTCGTCCAGCACTACCAGCTTGATGGTGGTGGAGCCCACGTCGAGGCCGAAGTTGTAAGGGGTCATTGGTCTTGTTTGCTGTCCTTGGCCAATATGAAATCTTACGCCCATTTTGGCTAGGGAACAGGCCGATGTCAAGGGTATGTTATCTCAGGGGCTCATCTCAATTCAGCTATTTTTTTGCGTCTTTTCCCCGGCCTTCACTCACAGGTCCACCTGAAGGGCCTATATGCGAATCTAAAAGCAAACACGCGATCCTCTGTTTTCTACGCGGAGGCGATTTGATTTTGAACTGCGGTCCCGGTTGTCCTTCATTCCTGAAAGTCAAGCAAATGCACTTGCAACATCGGCGCACGGTGATTGAAAGTGAAATTACTTTACCGGATTTTTATAAATCCTTGGTCAAACATGAAGGGTTTATCTCTTATCAAGGAATATAGATAGTGTATGATAGAATTATATTGAATTGCATTAGCTGATACTATTGAAATTGTTGATTTTTATTTAAAATCTGATATAATTATATCAGGAGTAAAACCGATATGTTTTTCAAAAATATTGCCGCAAATTTTGTTAGCACCGCCCTCAAGACGGCTGTTGACCAAGCTGACCGTCAAAGAAAAGAACGGGCGCAAAAGCAACTTTTGTTTTATCAAAACGAACAGGAATCATATATCTTGAATTATTTTGCCCGCAATTTTCTTCACCCGGAAAAGCGCACATCTTTATCTGTCAACGTTGTTCGCAAAATAATTCGCGCCCTGGCGATGGTTTACAATCAAGACGCCAAGCGCACAATCGAAGGGGACGAAAGCGACAAAGCTATTTTTGCTGAAATCGAAACCAGCGCCAATCTTCCGGTTATGATGAAGCAAGCGAACCGCCTGTCAAAACTTTTAGGAACAATTTTATTGCGTCCGGTATGGCGAAACAGAAAAATGGAAATTGATATTCTGCCCCCGGATATTTTAGACGTTGTTTGGGGCGATACTCCCCACAATATGCAAGAAGTGGTTATCACTAACAACGACCCGGACGGAGACGCATCGGCAGTCACCTTTTCACGTTGGACAGCGGAGATTTTTCAGAGGCTGGACTATCGGGGTCAGGTCTTAGAAGAATATGAAAACCCATACGGACGCTTGCCTTTCGTTCCGGTGTGGTCCGAACCGCCTTTAGATAACTTCTGGTTGCCGGGGGCAAACGACCTGATAATGGTTCAGGACGGTATAAACACCATCCTCTCAGATTTATTATACACCTTGCGGTTACAATGCTTTTCGGTTTTTTACATCAAGGGCGCGAATACTGATTTTAAGGGTCAAACCTTGATTTATGGACCCGGTCAATGTTTTTCATTGCCGGAAAAAGGTGAAGTTGGTTTTGCCGCCCCTAATGCCCCTATAGAACAAGCCCTGGAAGCTGTCGAAGCTCTGATGAAACAAGCGGCCATGACCAACGGGCTTTCAACATCCAGCGTGAACCTTGAAACTGTTGTGGAATCAGGCCGAGCTAAACTGGTTGGCAATGCTGAACTTGAGGAAATGAGGGCAGATGATTTAGCTCTATTTGCCCGATATGAGGACCAGCTTTTTGACCTGTTCCGAACCGTCTGGAACGCTCATAACCCAACCCGCCCCATAAGCCCGGAGGCGGTCCTGTGGTGCGAGTTCTACCGTCCCGAGCCCGCCCAATCTCCCTATGAAAAAGCCTCGACTTGGCGCGCCCTTCTGGAGCTTGGGGTTATGAGCAAGGTTGATATTGTTATGAGTATGAACGCCGATTTGAGCCGGGAACAGGCTATAAAA
>Ga0099364_10013260_pt1 | contig 11070 bp, 9 predicted proteins | sample TergutTh196P3_FD_73070 | JGI IMG/M metagenome (GOLD analysis project Ga0099364, IMG submission 73070) | Microcerotermes parvus P3 segment gut microbial communities from Pointe-Noire, Republic of the Congo - Th196 P3 | ecosystem: Host-associated > Arthropoda: Insects > Digestive system > Gut ... | reverse complement strand
ACGGCTCAGGAAAATACATCGTTTCGCTGTTTCGCGGCAAACGCCTTTCCGACGCCGTGCACGGGCTGCTTCAAAACAGGGACGGCTTGATTCTCGGCATATGCAACGGCTTCCAGGCGCTTATCAAGCTCGGGCTGCTTCCTTACGGGGAGATATCGTCCATGACGGCCGGTTGCCCTACGCTGACGTTTAACCGTATTGGCAGGCATCAATCGCGATACGTCCGCACCCGCGCCGCCTCATCGCTTTCGCCGTGGCTGTCCAAATGTAATCCGGGAGAAATATATGTCCAGCCGGTTTCACACGGCGAGGGACGGTTCGCGGCTTCTGAAGAAACGTTGGAAGCATTGAAATCAAACGGGCAAATAGCTTTTCAATATGTGGATTACGACGGGAATCCTTCTATTGAGATTGCACACAACCCGAACGGCTCCGCATGGGCGATCGAGGGGATATGCAGCCCCGACGGGCGTATACTGGGCAAAATGGCTCATACGGAACGGGCCGGGGAATACACAGCAAAAAACATTCCGGGCAATAAATCGCTCCCGCTTTTCGAAAGCGGAGTATATTACTTCAAGTAGAACTTGCCGGATTTTTATGGACGCTTGCAAAAATCAGCCGGTACATCTTTACAACATATCGCAAATAAGTATCTGTGCGCTGCCTGTCAAACTACATGAAGCATTGGGGGCTTACTTGAAATCGCCCAACGAAACGTGAACGTGTCAATATGATTTCTGCCATCACCAATCAAGGTCATTCACGGTTCATGATTTACGAGGAAAAGATGAATCAGAAGCTATTTATCGACTTTATGCGCCGCTTGATTAGAGAATCAGAGCGCAAGGTATTTCTCATCATAGACAACCTGCGTGTGCATCATGGCTTCTTGAGCGCAAGGATGAAATTGAGGTGTTTTGCTTGCCGCCGTATGCACCTGAATTGAACCCGGATGAATACCCCGGATGAATACCCCGGATGAATACCTGAAATCTCGTATTGACAAATCAGGTTTTATTGCATATAATGTTTTGTGTCGGTGGCGCCATAGCCAAGGGGTAAGGCAGAGGTCTGCAAAACCTTTATCCCCGGTTCAAATCCGGGTGGCGCCTCCAGAAAAACACCTCCGCGTATTTGGCGGAGGTGTTTTGTATATCTGCTTATTCATCCATGAACTGTTCACATAAAGCTAACGGCACGTCTTTTTGTGAACAGCCCCTAATTTACAACAGCCGTCACATCACTGTCGATGCTAAAAAGCCCGTTGCTTTTAAAGGCATACAGCCCGGAATTATCCCCGCCGCGCAAAAAGTAAATCAGCCCGTCGTTTTTGTAGTGAATGCGCGTAACTCCTCCGGCTATCTGGCGGGTTTGTTTCGTGAACATAAACAAATCCCCGGTTTTTCTCGCGGTATCGAATCTCTCGCAGTAAAGAAGCGTTTTGCTGCCGTTTAAAAGCATGAAGAAATCAGGTGAAAGGGATACGCCGCTGCCGGTTCTTTCGGAAGAGCTTCCGCTCATGATATACAAGTCGCAAACATCTTCTGCGCGGTCTTTGTAGTATATCAGCCTGTCGCCGTCAAGCATCTCGCCGACGCCCGCCACACGCTCGTCAACCATCACGATATTGACAGGGCTTAATCCTGAAAGCGGAGCGTAATAAAGCGCGCACATGTTATCGTAGGTATCCGCTATCGGGCTGCCGCTGCCCATCGCGAAATAAATCCCGTCGGCGTTCGCGGTAAGAGAGAAGCCGCCTGAATAATACGGGCCGTCGCCAATATGAAGCGGCAGAACGCCGGCGTCATAACGGTATACGAAAAGCTTGTCGGATATGTTATGCGTGAGATACTCGCCAAAAGAAACGCCTGACACGATACGCTCATAGCTTGTTATGGGAATTTTCTGCGCGTCCAAAAAAACGGCAGTCCTGAAAACCGCGGCTCCCGTGGACGGGTCGAATACCGCGTCGTCAAAAGGCGTGTAGCTGTTCCCGGCAAGGCGTATGGAGAAATCGCCGCCGCCGCTTGATACATGCAAATCGTAAAGAACTGGATTTTCCGCTGTAAACGCCAAGATTTCATCGTTAATCCCGGAGCGCAGCCTGTCGCGCTTAAGCTTTGCGTCATATGCTTCAACAACGGCGTCAAGCGCCGCCTTTTGTTCGGCCAGCTCCTCGTCCTGCTCAATGGCCTCGACTTCTTCAGGATCTATGCCATATATGTCGTAATACTCGATTAATAGCGGGAAATCATCGAGGTCGGGCGCTGATAAGGCCTTGTCCGGCAGCAGATGATCGTCTAAAATCAGGCTTTCGTAGCTGAGGGAATTCCCGGACGACGTCTGGTAAACCACCGAAAATGTCGCGGCGTCACAGGAAATCAGGCGGTCAATGCCGGCTGCCAGCACGCTGTTGCCGCCGGTATCAAGGTCATATGCCATAACGGTGCGGTTATCGCTTGATATTTCCTGTATATATATAATCTTGTCAAGGTCTTGCGTGTAACCGGCGACCTCTAAAACATCCGTGCCTATAAAGGTGATTACGCGGTCTTCTATGTCCATCAGGTATAGGCTGAAGGTTCCTTTTGCACGGTTTGACCGGGACTTTGCATACAGGATGCTGGAGCCGGAGCTTTCAATGACCGACGCAACCCCGGTATCGAGCACCGCAATCGCGCTGTAGTCCGTCGCGCAAAGCTCGCTGTCCGACGTGAGAAATACAAGGGTATTGCCGTTATCCATAAAGAAAAAGCTGTCGGTGACGCCGCTTGAAATCGGGGTTTCGGCGGGGCTTGCAAATTCCGGCGGAGTGGTGCCGCTAAAATCAAGCAGGTAAAGGCTGCCGTAAGCGTCCGGGCTGTTTCCGGTATATCCGTTTACATACGCGATGTACCGGTTGTCAGGGCTTGATTTTACAAGCGGACGGTCTAAGTCCCGCTGTATCGAATGAAAGCCGGTCACAATTTCTAAAGGCGAATCAAGCAGAGGCGACATCATTTTCAGCTTTTCGTCAGACGTCTGATAAACCACGGCGTCCGTCAGGACATACCTTGCGCCGGAGGAAAAAATCGGCAATGAGTGAAGCGCCCAAAGCGCTATGGTCGAAGCCAATGAAATCACACAAATAATCAAACAGAAAATGGCGATATCGTTGTGGGGTTTTAAAGCGCCCGCCCTGTTTGAGCCGGAGCCTGAAAGCGGCTCTGGTAAAAACCCGGGCGACGGCAGGGGGGGCTCGCCGGCTTTTAGGCCGCAAACAAGGCATGACTTGCAACCCGGCGGCAGCATCGCGCCGCAGCCGCCGCAAAAGCGCGTCTTTTCCGGCGCTTCTAAAAGCTTGCGCAAAGCTTCCGGGTTGCCATGCTTAGGCGGGCCTGAGCTTACAGGCGAGCCGCACCACGGGCAATATTTCATTTTTTCATCATGCGGCAATCCGCAATGGATACATTTCGACATGAGAAAGCACCTCTAAAATATGTACTTTTTAGTATAACATATTCCGACAAAATTTCATACTTGAAAATCACGGGCCAATGTGATAATATGTTTAAATAATACAAATAATAAAGTAAACCCGACGACCGGATTGTAGGCGGATGTTTGGCGCCGTACAGAGAGGCTTTCCATTAGCTGCGAGGATTGCCCTGCGTTTTCCGCTGAAATTTCACCCGCGAGGGGTTTTGCTGAAGATTATGCAGTAGGCAAAAACGCGGCGCGGCGTTATGCGCTCAGAGCCTGCGCAAAAAGATAATAGACAGGCTCTAAAGAGTGTTTGCCCCGGTAAGCGGGGCAAAAATCCGGGTGGTACCGCGGAATGCCGTTATGGCCTTTCGTCCCTTTCATATGAGGGATGAGGGGCTTTTAATATTATTTGAGGTGATTTTATTGAAGGACATGTTAAATCAAATTGAGCAGCAGGCACTAGAGGCTTTGGACTTAGCAAAATCGGAGCAGGAGATTGACGGGCTGCGCGTCAGGTACCTCGGCAAAAAGGGCGAGCTTACCGGTATATTAAAGCAGATGGGCGGCTTGCCGGCGGAGGAGCGCCCGTTAATCGGGCAGCTTGCCAATATTGTGCGCGAAAAAATCGGGGCGAAGATTTCGGAAAGGTTTGCGGAGATGAAATCCGGGAGCGTGAAAGCCCGGCTCTCTTTGGAGGCCATAGACGTGACGATGCCGGGAAAACGCGAAGCTATAGGCAAAAAGCACCCGATAAGCCTTGTGCTTGACGATATCACGGAAATCTTTTTGGGCATGGGCTTTAAGGTAGCCGAGGGCCCTGAGGTCGAGCTTGGGTACTATAACTTCGATGTGCTGAATATCCCGAAGGACCACCCGGCAAGAGATACGCAGGATACGTTTTATATAAACGATGAGGTAATCCTGCGACCGCAGACTTCCCCGGTTCAGGTGCGCGTGATGAACCGGCAAAAGCCGCCGATACGCATCATTGCGCCGGGGCGCGTGTACCGCTCCGACGCGGTGGACGCTACGCACTCGCCGCTGTTCCATCAAATCGAGGGGCTTGTTATTGACAAGGGCATTACAATGGCGGACTTAAAAGGCACGCTTGAGCTCTTCGCCAGGATGCTTTACGGCAGCGACATGGTTGTGCGATTCAGGCCGCACTATTTCCCGTTTACGGAGCCATCCGCCGAGATGGACGCCATGTGCTTTGTGTGTCAGGGCGAGGGCTGCCGCCTGTGCAAGGGCGAGGGCTGGATTGAAATATTAGGATGCGGTATGGTGCACCCGAAAGTCCTTAAAAACTGCGGGATCGACCCCTGCGAATACTCGGGATTCGCGTTTGGTATGGGGCTTGAGCGCATGGTTATGCGGCGGTACGCGATTGATGATTTGCGGTTGTTTTTTGATAACGACGCAAGGTTCCTAAATCAGTTTTAAATGAAAGGAATACACATATGAATTTATCGATGAGATGGCTTAATGATTATATAAATCTAAACGTCCCGGTAAAGCGGTATGCCGCCGATATGACAATGAGCGGCTCAAAAGTGGAGCTTTTTACGACCGAGGGGCAGGAGCTTAAAAACATCGTCGTGGGCCTTGTTAAAAGCATCGAAAAGCACCCGAACGCCGATACGCTCTATATCTGCATGGTTGACACAGGCAAAGGCAATCCGCTGCAAATCGTGACAGGCGCCGCAAATGTGACCGTGGATTCTTTCGTGCCTGTGGCGATTGACAATTCCGTTGTTTTCGGCGGCAAAGAGATAAAGGCCGGAAAACTGCGCGGCGAATTGAGCGAGGGTATGCTCTGCTCCCTTTCGGAGCTTGGGCTTTCGTCAAACGACTTCCCGTATGCGAGAGAGGACGGCATCTTCCTGCTGGGGGACGACTGCGAAAAAACCATAGGCATGGATATCCGCGAAGCGATCGGGCTAAACGACACGGTCACCGAGTTTGAGATTACGTCGAACCGCCCGGACTGTCTGTCTGTCATCGGGCTTGCGCGTGAAACCGCCGCGACATACGGCGAAAAACTTATCGTGCCGCCTTTGTCCGTTAAAGCCGGAGGCGGCGACGTGAACGAAGTGATTTCAATCGAGGTTAAAAATCCGCAGCTTTGTATGCGGTACGCGGCGGCCGCCGTGAAAGACGTAAGGATCGGGCCGTCACCGCGATGGATGCGGGAGCGGCTGCGCGCGGCCGGGGTCCGGCCCATCAACAATATCGTCGACATCACAAACTACGTTATGCTGGAATACGGCCACCCGATGCACGCGTTTGATTTACGCCACGTAGCGGGCGCTAAAATAGTCGTGAGAAACGCCGGGGACGGCGGGGCCATCACGACGCTTGACGGCGTAAAGCGAAATCTTAGCCACGACATGCTCGTCATCGCGGACAGCGAGAATCCCACCGCCGTGGCGGGGGTGATGGGCGGCGAATTTTCAGGCGTTTACGACGACACCGCCACCGTTATCTTTGAGTCCGCGTGTTTTAACGGCGCGTCCGTTCGGAACACTTCGAAAAAGCTTGGGCTGCGAACCGAAAGCTCGGCGCGGTTTGAGAAAGGCTTAGACCCCGAAAATTGTATGCCGGCGCTTATGCGCGCATGTGAGCTTGTCGAAAAGCTTGGCGCGGGCGTCGTCTGCGACGGGTTCATTGACGTTTACAGCGGGAAAAAAGAAAGAACGCTTCTTGCGCTCGACCACGGCGCGATATGCGGACTGATAGGCTCCGTGATACCGGAAAGCGATATGGTCAAGACGCTTAAATCGCTTGGCTTTGCGGTAGACGGCAAGCAGGTGACGGTGCCCTCATTCCGCGCTGATGTGGAATGCGGCGCCGATTTGGCGGAGGAAATCGCGCGCATTTACGGTTACGATAAAATCCCCGCGACGGCAATCCGCGGCATTGCAAAGGGAAAGCTGAACCGGGAGCAGAAATTCGGGCGTATGGTATCGCAAACCCTGATTGCGGCGGGATACAGCGAGATTATGACATATTCGTTTATCAGCCCGAAATATTACGACAAAATCGGGCTTTCGAAAGACAGCATCCTTCGAAAATCGGTAACGATCAGCAACCCTCTGGGCGAGGACACGAGCATCATGCGAACGACGGCGCTGCCGTCCATGCTTGAGACGCTGGCGAAAAACTACCACAACCGCAACGCGGCGGTGCGGTTTTACGAAATCGCGACGGAATACACACCGGTAGACGGCGAAAAACTGCCGCGCGAGGATAAAAAAATCATGCTTGGGTGTTATGGCGCAGGGATTGATTTTTTCGCGCTGAAAGGGTGCGTCGAAACGCTGCTTGAATGCGCGGGGATTACCGGCTGGGATATTGAAGCGGTACAAGATGACGCATCGTTTCATCCGGGCAGGTGCGCAAGGGTTGCGATAAAAGGCGAAGAGCTTGGGATTTTAGGTGAAATCCATCCGCTTATAGCCGAAAACTACGACGTTCAGGCAAAAATGTATGCGGCGCGGATAGATTTTGGCGCGCTGTTAAAGCATTCGAATCAGGAAAAGAAATATAAGCCGCTGCCGAAATTCCCGGCAATGACGCGGGATTTGGCGCTTATCTGCGACGATGGAATGCCTGTGCTTTTAATCCAAAAGGAAATCGAGGCGTCAGTCGGAGGGATGCTTGAAAAGCTTGAGATGTTCGATGTTTACCGCGGAAAACAAATCGGCGAGGGCAAGAAAAGCGTGGCTTTTTCACTGACGCTTCGAGCCGCCGACAGGACGCTCACAGACGATGAATGCGACAAGGCGGTCAAAAAAGCCCTTGAATCGCTTGAAAAGAAAGATGTAAAGCTGCGATCTTAGAACCTGTCTTCATAAGCCGAAATGGCGCTATTACGGCAATTTTTCCGCCGCTTTGTGTTAATTTTCCTTGCAATACGAAAGTATTCCTGCAAAAAATTGCCCGGACCGGCGAAAAAATCTCTCGCCATATCGCCATTTCTTTAAAAATTTCCAAAACCTACTTGATATCGTCATAAAAATAGTGTATTCTAGTGATAGTGAGGAGAGGTGACACAATGCAGGAGCCAACCATAAGCTTTTCCATACATGAGGACAAAGACCGTGAGGTAAAGGAGATTCTGACTCAGGTTTATGACGCCCTGCGTCAGAAAGGGTATAACCCGATCAACCAGATTGTCGGATATATCCTGTCTGAAGATCCCACGTATATCACCACCTTCAACAATGCCCGCAGCTTGATCAGGCGGCTTGACCGCGACGAGCTTTTGCAGGTTTTGTTAAGGTCGTATCTTGGTTAACAAAAGAGGCCGGTAAAACCGGCCTTTTTCATTGCCGGAGTCAGCTTTAGATGAACTACAAAACGCTTGGAAAAACAAATATCAAGGTCTCGCGCCTGTGCTTCGGCACGCTTACACCGGGCCCGCTGCAAGCTGGCTTAACCGTTGAAAGCGGCGCCGCGGTTCTTGCGCGCGCAATCGAGCATGGCGTGAATTTTTGCGACACGGCACAGCTTTATGGGACATACCCGTACATCAAGAGGGCGATAGAACTCACGCGCAAGCATGATTTGGTGATTTCAAGCAAGACATACGCCTATAGCCGTGATAAGGCGGTTGAGGCGGTCGAGGAGGCAAGGCAGGCGCTTGACCGCGATTATATCGATATTTTTTTGTTGCATGAACAGGAAAGCGCCCTCACCCTTGACGGGCATAAGCAGGCGCTTGAATACCTTTATGAATGCAAACAAAAAGGGATCGTAAAGGCAGTTGGCGCGTCTATGCACCATGTGGCGGCGGTAAAGGCCGCAGCGCATAAAGAGCTCGACGTAATCCACCCGCTTATGAATATGGCAGGGCTCGGGGTCGCCGACGGCTCCGGCGCGGACATGGAAGACGCCGTGAAGAAAGCCCATGATTTAGGCTGCGGGACATACGCGATGAAAGCGCTTGGCGGCGGCAACCTGTTTAAACAAGCGGGCGCGTGCCTGGAATATATACTGGGGCTTGATTTTATCGACAGTATCGCGGTCGGGATGCAAAGCGCGGGAGAAGTGGACGCAAACGCAGGTTTTTTTGAAACCGGCAAGTTTGGCGGGGGGGCGGAAAAAATCCTGGCCCAAAAAGTTCGCCGCCTGCACATTGAAAGCTGGTGCGGGGGTTGCGGTAAATGCGCCGCAAGATGCGGTCAGAACGCGTTGTCCGTAATGGGTCAAAAAGCCGTATGTGCGCATGAAAAGTGCATACTATGCGGATATTGCTCATCCGTTTGCAGAAGCTTTGCAATTAAAGTAGTTTGACAGTTTACAAATACGGCCGGTTGTGGTATAGTTTTTAGTTAGAGGTATACGAGATATACGATTGGAGACAGTGAGAATGCCGAAAGCAAAAACCGAAAAAGGGCTTGCCTACAAAGGAAAACCCCTTGTGCGAAACAAAAACACGATTTACTACGGGAACATGAGCGACGATTACGTCGCCATGCTGCAAATACTTGACACAAAGAATTTTTCCGATGAGTTCCCCGAAATGAAAATGCCGCTGAGGGTCTCGGTTCAGATTCTTTCAACAGACGCGGAAATGAGCCCGAAAGAACGCGTCAAAAAGAAAACGGAAAAGGCAAGCCTTTACGACGCGCTTAAAATCGCGTCAATTTGGCTTGAAAGAATCCTCGAGAAAGATTAGACCGCATGTTCTCATGGGCATTAAGTCCGAAAGGAAATAGGCGTTTATGAAAATGATTTTTTCCGCCGACAACAACTGGGGAATCGGGTGCGGAAATAAGCTTCTGTTCAATGCAAAAGGCGACATGGCTTACTTTAAAAAACGAACGGCCGGCAAAACCGTCATCATGGGGCAGAAAACGCTTGAGTCGCTGCCGGGCGGCAAGCCGCTGAAAGACCGCGTAAACGTCGTTTTGTCAGACGATGAAAATTACGCCGTTTTGGGCGCTGTTGTCTGCCACAGCCTTGATGCGCTTTTTGAAGCATTAAAACCGTATGGCGACGATGATTTATTTGTAATCGGAGGCGCCGCGGTCTACCGGCTTCTCATGCCGTACTGTGATACCGCGTACATAACGCGGTTTTTAGCTGTGCGTCCCGCCGACCGCTTTATGCCGGATTTTGACGGGCTTAAGGGCTGGAAACGCGTATCAAGCTCCGGCGAGATGTTTGAAGACGGCGTATCGTACCGCTTTGATGTTTATGCGCAGACGGGGGCTCCCGAAAACTGGAGGGTAAGATGAACGATAAAAGATTTGCGGTGCTGATAGATTCCGACAACATCTCCCACCGTTACATCAAGGCGATTGTAGACGAGGTGGCGAATGAAGGCATCTCCACATACAAACGCATCTACGGCGACTGGACAAACCCCAAGCTTGCGTCGTGGAAGGATGTGCTGCTTAGCAATTCTATTATGCCGATTCAGCAGTATTCGTACACCACAGGCAAAAACGCGACCGACTCCGCCATGATAATAGACGCGATGGATATCCTGTATTCCGGTAATGTGGAAGGATTTTTCTTAGTTTCAAGCGACAGCGATTTTACAAGGCTTGCGTCGCGGCTGCGCGAATCCGGCATGTACGTCGTCGGGATGGGTGAGCGCAAGACGCCGGGCGCGTTTATATCGGCGTGCAACAAGTTTAAGTATTTGGAAGTTTTTGCGGAGGATTACAAAAAAGAAGCAAAAGCGAAAAACGACAAAGCAAAAGCTGAGCCGCCCGAGCCCGCGGAGCCTGAAGCGCCGCCCAGGGCGAACCGCGTGGAGATTATGCGGGCAATCAGGACAATCATACAAGAGAAATCCGATGAGAACGGCTGGGTTTTTGTAGGCGAGATTGGCAATATCCTCTCGAAAAGGTATCCGGATTTCGATTCGCGAAACTATGGTTTTCAGAAGCTGACGCAGCTCGTCGCGTCGTTTCAGGCGTTCGACGTGCAGTCAAGGCCGACGAGCGACCCGAATACCAAGCTGTTTTACGCAAAAATGAAAGAGTAACCAGCGGGCGCTTCGCGCCCGTTTTTTGTGCGCCGTAGTGTTCTATTTTTAAAGGGACATGCATAAATATAGAATGGGGAGGTGGCGTGTTTGTTGTGCCGTATAACCGATTTGCGCTATAAAGAAGTGATAAACGTAAGGGATGGCTGCTGCCTTGGCTGCGTTTCTGATATTGAAGTCGATACCGTGACCGCAAGGGTCGTTTCGCTCATCATATATGGCAGATGCAGGCTGTTCGGGCTTTTTTTCCGCGAGGAGGATATCATCATAAGCTGGTGCGATATCGAGATCATAGGCGAGGACACTATCCTTGTAAACATGCGCCCGGACAGATTCGAGCGGGCTTACCGCACAAAAGGCGGATTCTTCGGCAAATTATTCGGCGTGTAATTTGCGCTCAAATTTACACTATGGTATAATGTTTATAAATAAACATTATACGGATTTAAGTGCCATTTTTCCCGCCGCCAAAGCGGCAACCGAAAAATATGGCCGATTATACCATGTAAACATGGTATAATATAAAATTGACAATGGACAATTAAGATACCGCAAGCGGACATATTTAAATATCATCGCGAAGCGATACCATAATTGTA
>Ga0099364_10013259_pt1 | contig 11070 bp, 6 predicted proteins | sample TergutTh196P3_FD_73070 | JGI IMG/M metagenome (GOLD analysis project Ga0099364, IMG submission 73070) | Microcerotermes parvus P3 segment gut microbial communities from Pointe-Noire, Republic of the Congo - Th196 P3 | ecosystem: Host-associated > Arthropoda: Insects > Digestive system > Gut ... | reverse complement strand
CGCCTATTCGCGGCGCTCCGCATCCTTGCTCCGCGCTACGGAATGAAAAAACAGCCCCATTCCGGCAAGGTCTGACTTGTAACTAAATGAGAATTCCAGTAACAGTTCTTCATTTTTTATATTGGTATTTCCACGGAGCGTATGGTATACTGTGCTATCGGGAGGGACGTGGTGAGTATGAAAACCGGAGAATCCGCTGAGACTTATCTGGAAACAATCCTTGTGCTTGGCAACGAAAAAGGCATGGTTCGCTCCATAGACATCGCAAACGAGCTTGAGTATTCAAAGCCGAGCGTAAGCGTGGCTATGAAAAATCTTCGCGAGGGCGGGCATATCGTCGTAGATGCGGACGGATTCATCACACTTACTGAAAGCGGGCGAAAAATAGCCGAGTCAATATATCAACGCCATAGTGTTCTTTCAGACTTCCTTACTGCGCTCGGCGTCGATGAGAAAACTGCAATGGACGATGCCTGCAGGATTGAGCACGTTATAAGCGAGCAGAGCTTTAAGCGAATAAGCGAGCACTTCAATCAGTTGAAAAATGGGTGACCAAATTAATATGTCATGGAAGGGGGAGTGATGTGAATCGAGGCGCAGATACACTTTTTGAGTTTATTCGTAATGTGATATATGACCCGGAAAATGCTGAGTTGAATTTGGAAGATTTGCCGGAGGATTTTCAGGATATAGGCAAAGGAATCAAGTATTTCGCCCAATGTGTATTAGAAACCAGAGGTTTGGCGCAGGCATTAGCTAAGGGTAATCTATCCACAAGTTTACCGCCGCGCGGAAATGAGATAGCTGCGCCGTTGAAATCATTGCATGCATCTCTCCGGCACTTAACATGGCAGACTCAGCAAGTTGCACGCGGCGACTACCAACAGCGCGTGGATTTTATGGGGGAGTTCGCGTCGGCGTTCAATTCTATGGTTGCGCAGCTGGACGAGCGGCACAAGATGGATGTCTTGGAAAAATCCCTGTTGCAGCGCTACATTAGCCTGATACTCTCGAATACACCGGATATCTTTATGGTATTTGATACCGAAGGAAAAGCTGTTCTTGTAAATGAAGCGTTTAGGCGACTGAGCAAAGAAGCTCCTGCCAAGGATATAGAGGGAATGTTGTTTACAGAGATATTCGCTTCCGCATCAAATGCAAATTTTATTCAGAGCATGGACAACGCTTTTAATGAAGCGCTCGGTAGCGGAAATACTGTTAGACTTGAACAAACCATAGATTTCAAACGGGATGGAAGTCCGCGCGTCTACCAAATAGATGTGACCCCCATGTCAAGCGAGGATGAAACGGTAATGGGTATCATGTTCGTTTTTCATGATACAACCGAAATAGTAAAAGCAAAGGAAGAAGCTGAGCATGCCCGCGAAATTGCGGAACAATCCACGCGAGCCAAGTCAGATTTTCTGTCGCGTATGAGCCACGAGATGCGTACGCCGATGAACGCCATCATAGGGATGTCAACGATAGGAAAAGACGCAGCGGATGCGGAGAAAAAGGATTATGCACTTAAGAGAATAACGGATGCCTCGACGCATCTGCTAGGCGTAATCAACGATGTTCTGGACATGTCAAAAATCGAAGCCGATAAGTTCGAATTATCATTCAGCGCATTTCATTTGGAGAGTATGATCAGCAATATCTATAGCATCATCTATTTTCAGGTTGAGGATAAAGGCCAGAGCTTTACAATCGACATTGACAGCAACGTCCCGTCTGTAATTATAACAGACGAGCAACGCTTGTCACAGGTAATTACCAACCTGCTTTCAAATGCTGTAAAGTTTACGCCTGAAAAGGGTTCCATAAAGATGACCGCAGAAACAATCGTTGAAAATGATGATCGTATCATTATACGATTTGTAGTCACTGATACCGGGATAGGTATATCAAAAAAGCAGATGGAGCATTTATTTACCGCTTTTGAACAAGCAGATGGCAGCATATCTCGAAAATACGGAGGAACAGGCCTTGGGTTGGCAATTTCCAAGCGCATTGTAGAGATGATGGGCGGAAGTATTTGGGTAGAATCAGAGCTTGGTAAGGGATCTTCATTCATTTTTGAGATTGATGCACAAAAAAGCACGGCAGTTGATATAGTAGTTAGGACAGAAGAGATTATTGAGAGCGGAATGTTTGCTGGAAAACGTGTATTGATTGCCGAAGATGTGGAAATAAACCGTGAAATTGTTTTAGCACTCCTTGAAGATAGCGGTATGGATATTAGCTTTGCTGCCGACGGTATAGAAGCGGTCGATAAATTCTCTTCAGCTCCGGACGCTTATGAGTTGATACTGATGGACATACAGATGCCGAGGATGGACGGATATGAAGCGACAAGGCGCATCCGTTCGTCCGGCGTTCCAAACGCCGACAGGATTCCGATTATAGCAATGACGGCAAATGTTTTCAGCGAAGATGTAAGTCGCTGTCTTTCCGCCGGTATGAACGATCACCTCGGTAAACCAATCGACATCAAGGACGTTTACGCAAAACTAATGAAATATTTGCGCTGAGAAAGGAATGATTGATTATGAGTAATGGCTCGAGCGGGTATAAGTATATTTCTATCAATTATTTATATGAAGGATTGGTTTTAGAAAGTGATGTACTGGATAGCAGCGGCTACCTGACTTTATTGACAAAGAACACTGTTTTAACCCAAAGTCATATAAGCCGGCTGAAACAATTGAAAGGCGCAGACCAGAATATCCGTGTTTCATTGGAATTGCATAAGAAGCTGATTGATAAGGGATTGCCGGGGGTTTTTGAGCAAGAGTTCCTTGAGGAAAAGGTTGGTTATACACAGGCAAAGTCCGAAACCGCGAGCATGTTTCAAAGTGTAGAATCCACCGGCAGCGTTTCCTATGATCACGCTTCGGGAATATCCGCGTCAATATCACAAAAACTTGAGGTTGTCGATCCTTCTTTAATTTTTCAATGCATAAATGGCTATAACGAAGTTGATGAATACCTTTACAGGCACAGCGTGAATGTTGCCATGATTAATGGGCTTATGGGGAAATGGCTCAAACTCACGCCGGAGGATGTCAATCTGCTTGTAATCGGCGGTCTTATGCATGACATAGGAAAAACGATGGTGCCGCAGGATATACTAAACTCGAAGCGCAAACTGACCGATGAGGAATTCGAGTTAATCAAGAAACATGCATCTTATTCGTATGAACTGATTTCCAAAAATGAGAGTTTTAGTGAAGATGTATGCAAAACTGCGCTTCATCATCACGAAAGAATGAATGGTAGCGGGTATCCCGACCATCTTATTGCAGATGACATACCATTTTTTGCGAGAGTCACATCGATTGCCGACGTGTATGACGCAATGGTTTCTCAGCGCAGTTATAAAAAAGCAAACAGCCCATTCAAGATACTTGCCGCTCTTGCTGAGCAGCAATTCTCGGATCTTGATATGAAGCTGATTGATTTGTTCACAAAAATGATGCCGTTTGAGCTTATAGGAAAGTCAGTTCTCATGTCTGACGGCTCTGTCGCGTCAGTCAGGCATGTCGATATAAATGATATGGAATATCCATTCGTGGCGGTCAATACGAATATTTTTAAAACGACTGAGGACAATCACTGCGTTTCAATGATTCCTGACGATATTGATGTCGATTTCAGCAAGTATCTTGCAGAGCCGCAGTAACCAAGCGGTCTTCGACCGCAAGGGAACAGGGGGAAGAGCGCACAAGTCAGGAACAAGGGTACTGTTACGTTAGAAGGGGGCGCGAGTTTCGCGCCCCTGCTACTATACCCAAGGCCGTCTATGCACACGATTATGTGCCAACTTTATGGCCGCATGAACCGCAGAAAACTGCGTTTTCCTTCAGTATGCTTCCGCATTGCGTACAACGGTTTTCGACTATCGCCCCGGTGGGATACTGACCGTAAGGCTGATTGGCCTGTTGATTGTATGGCTGTTCGGTCGGTTGGCTGTAAGGTTGTCCATAAGTCTGATTTGCCGGCTGAGCATAAGCCTGCTCGGACGACTGCCCATAAGTCTGATTTGCCGGCTGAGCATAAGTCTGCTCGGGCGGCTGCCCGTAAGTCTGATTTGCCGGTTGAGCATAAGTCTGCTCAGATGACTGCCCGTAAGTCTGACTTGCCGGTTGAGTGTATGGTTGATCTGCTTGTTGGCCATATGGCTGATCTAGCGGTTGCCCGTATTGCTGAACGGATGGTTGGCTGTAGGGCTGTTCCGGCGGTTGGCTGTAAGGCTGATCGACCGGTTGACTGACGATTTGATAGCCGCAAGTCCCGCAAAAAGCCGCGTTTTCATTAAGAGCGCTTCCGCATTGCGGACAACGATTTTGGGGCATCGTCTCATATGGTCCGGATTCCACAGGGTAGGGCGCCCCTTGCGGCGGAATTGCTGCGCCTTTTGACTTGAATATTTTCTTGCGGTTTACAAACAATATAATACCGACGATTATAAGCAACAAGACTGCGCCGCCGATGATGAGGTAGAGTGGGTTGTCGAGTAGCATCGCGAAGAAACCATCATCCCCGTTGCCATTGCCATTGTCTTGCGGATCGGGGCTACTGGTTGGGTCAACAGTCGGCGTCGGACTGACGGTTGGGTCAACAGTCGGTGTCGGGCTAACGGAAGGATCCGGTGGGAGCGGGTCAGTCGGCATCTGTGCTTCAATAATCGACAAGAACCTTGTAAATAAGTCTGCGACTTCTGTCGTTGTTGCCGTTAACCTAGGCTGAATCGAGCCGTCAGGCCTTGCATCAATGACATCGGCTTCATACATTGCCATAACGCCATTCAAAGCCCAGCCGGCTATATCGTCCTGATCTGTAAACGTAATGGTCCTTATACCAGGCAACTCTACTTCCATAAAACGGGCATACCTGAAAAGCATCGTGAGCATCTGTTGACGACTTATAGGTGAGTTGGGCGCAAATCTATTGTCGCCAACTCCCGCGACAATGTCGTTCCTCGCAGCCCATTCCACCGCTCGGAAATACCATTCGGTCACAGGCGTATCATTGAAAGAAGGAAGCACGCTGGTGTAGCCGGATAAACCTTCTTGGCCGTCAAAGTTTGCAAGCACTTGCACAAACATGGCTCTTGTCAGCGCAGCAGTTGGCCTTTCCGCAAGGCCTACCGCGAACATCGAGTTTGGCTCGGGGTTGTTGGATCTTACAGTAAAGCTCCACTCGCCCGCAATGGGGTTTAGAACCCTGAAACCCTGTTTTCCCAAACCTTCAACCACCATATCGGTTGTTATCAACTCAACGGGAAAGCCGTAAAAAGCCAAATGAAAGTCTTCCGGGCTAACATCAACATCGGTTAGTATTCCCGTTTGTTCTGTGGAAAACACATTGCCTGTCGGATCGTTGAGTAAAATGGTGAAATCCCCCATACTTGGATCAAACAGCAGCATATAGTCATTTGCTTGAGGCGTATAGAAAAACGGCTCAGAGGTTTCATTGACATCGAGCACGCCAAAAACAGAGCCGTCAAAGTCATACCCGGCAGCTTCAGCTATATTCCTCAATGTTCTTTCAGCTTCGATATGTTGAATCCTAAAAACGAGGTATTCAATGAAGTTGACCATGTCGGAAGTTGCCTGCACATGATTGTGGAAAGATGTATAGAAAACATTGCCGTTTCCATGACTAAAGGAAAACGCCAGCGGGCTTTCTCCAAATTCGGCAACATTGCCGCGTATGTACACTGTGGCTGCCGGGGACAGTTCTGTAATAACAGCCCATCCGTCCAGATTAAAAACGATGTCTAAACTGCGTCTCCCCATATGGGATGCAAGGCTTGTGTGTTCTATTACGGCATTGCTTACCGTTTGACTGTATGAGTAATCCGAAAAACTGAACACTCCCGAAAACGCCTCATGTATAGCGTAGGCGGCAAGGTCTGAGGCGTACACGACTCCGCCTTGATTCACGTAGCTTCTCAGTATCGAAGCATTGACGATGTCGTGGCTACCGCAGTTGATAAATACAGCATGAAACTGGGAAAGTCTGTCCAAACTGTTCATATCGTCCCGCGTGAGGGTACTGTAACTAATACCGGCACCGATGTTTCTCAGCACTGCTCCGACATCGTCATAATCGGGAGCTGTAACGCCGATCCTCAAGTCTTGATTGGCAGCTTTGACCTCATAGCCTGTTGGCAGCACTGCCGATGAGAGCATTAGCATCAGAGCTATGCCTATTAACGCAATTTTTCGTTTAATATCACTCACACTCCCGTCTCAATTTTTTATTCATCAACAAATAACACTCTGCAATAATATCACATAGATATTATAAATACTTCAAGAAGCAACTATATCAATTGAAGCAGCACAATGATCTTGCCGATAGAATATATCATGCTTTGTATGGTTTTGCAAGATTATTGCGAACGAAAAATAAAGTATTGAAAAACATTGAAAAATATTGACATATCGATTGGTTCGCAATATACTGTTTTAAGTCCACAAGGAGGCTTAGCTCAGCTGGTTAGAGCGCTCGCCTCACACGCGAGAGGTCTGCGGTTCAAGTCCGCAAGTCTCCACCAGACCAAAGCTTTGGAACCTCAGTGTTACCAAGGCTTCGGTCTTAATAAAATATGCGTAATATTGCCGCATGGCTATGAGGATTTTGATACTGATGTTACACTTCACGGGGTAGCCGGAAACAGGTGTTTTGTGCGACTGCCGTGAGGGAATTCCGGTTTTATCCCGGAACTGACTGAACAAAAAGCGCATAATACGCATGTTTCCGGCGGGGCATGAACAGTAACATACTGATATTTTGCGGCGTTATTTCGTTCAAATTACCTATTGATTTTTCCGGAATCCTATGTTAGAGTGCATTATTATAATAGTAAACACAAGACAGTCACGGAAAGGAAACGCACGATGCCGCGACAAATCATGAACACCACCACTACCATGCAGAGTTAACATTTGTAGTCAGCCAAGCGCCGGCGACAAATGATAGCTCTAAGAGTCGTTGGTGCGTGAGTGAAGATATATTTACACCTTGCCGACGACAATACGGCAAGGTGTATTTTGCTCAAAGGAGGGATTACTGATTAATAACATGCATTAAGCAAAATTTGCCAACGAAATTCACGTTCAAAAAAATATTAAATAAAAAGGAGCGATACCCAATGAAAGTAGCGAAATTCGGCGGCTCATCCCTCGCCGACGCCGCAAAGATAAAGAAAGTATGCGATATTATCCTCTCCGACCCGGATCGGCGAATAGTCGTGGTGTCGGCGCCCGGCAAACGCTTCGATGACGATATCAAAGTCACAGACTTGCTCATTGCCGCCGCGCAAGCGGCCCTATCAGGGAAGGAAGGCAAAGCCGAACTCGAAGCCGTCATAGCCCGCTTTGCCGACATCGTAGAAGGCCTCGGTATACCCGAAGAATTACCGTCGCTGCGCGCTCATCTGGAATCTTTGTTAACCTCGGATAAAACACACCATGAAAAGTTCATGGACGCCATCAAAGCCACCGGCGAGGACATGAATGCAAAAATCGTCGCATCCTATCTGAATAAAAACGGCCACGACGCAAAGTATATTAACCCAGGCGAAGCCGGCATGCGGCTTACAGACGATTTTGGCAATGCGCACTTGCTCGATGAGTCATACGAGGCGCTGGCATCCTTGGGCAAATTAAGCGAACTGGTTATTTTCCCCGGCTTTTTCGGTACGACAAAGAACGGAGATGTTGTAACCTTCCCGCGCGGCGGATCGGATATCACGGGAGCTATTTTGGCTGCCGCTGTGTCCGCTGATGTCTATGAGAACTTTACCGACGCGGATTTTGTCTACAGTGCTCATCCGAAGGTTATATACAACCCCGTGCCGATTTTCGAGATAACCTACCTCGAAATGCGCGAACTCTCAAGTGCGGGCTTCGAAGTGTATCAAGAGGAGGCTCTGCTGCCGGTCTATAGACGCGGTATACCGGTCAACGTCCGCAGCGCGTTTAACCCAACTTGCCCCGGAACCCGCATAGTTGCGCGCCGTGTGAGTCAGGATGATGCAAAAGTGGTCGGTGTTGCAAACGATGGAGACTTCTGTTGCCTCTATGTCAGCAAGTACCTCATGAACCGTGAGATCGGTTTTGGCCGTCGAGTGCTGCAGATTATTGAGGATGCAGGCATTTCCTATGATCATACCCCAACCGGCATTGATAACATGTCGGTAGTTTTCAAACAATCCCAGCTTTCTGAGGAGAGCAAGTCCAACATCACCAAGCGGTTGAAAACCGAGCTGAATGCCGATGATGTTACTTTCGATCATGATTTGGCAATGGTCACAGTTGCAGGTGAAGGAATGTCACATTCGGTAGGCGTGGCTGCTCGTGCTACAGGAGCCCTGAGTCGCAGCGGTATCAATATCGAAATGATTTCCCAAGGCTGCTCTGAGGTCAGCATGTTCTTCGCAGTACGCGGGGAAGATGCGAAGAACGCAGTACGCGCACTGTATGATGAGTTTTTCCCGAGAGAGTAAAAGCTCCAAGGGAAGCCAAGGGGACGGGGGTGCTGTCTCTTCGTGAACAACTATGTCCGAACTATAGATACAACGTCCCCTTGGCGCAATGATTTGCGATACCTCGCTGACGACATACGCAGACGGGTTCCGATAATCGTATGTATCCCTTATTTAGAGGATAGCAGATAGTGAAAATAAAAAATCATCCGCTTATAAAAACTCTGCGTACGCTCAGAGGTAATCCTAGGGCGTGTGTTTACACAGAACCGCTGTGGGGCGTGCCTTTCAACTTGTTTATGCCTTTCACATCCGTATACATGGCGGCGTTGCTTTTGACAGATAGCCAGATAGGGATCGTGGCGTCTGTCGCAATGCTATTCAGGGCTGTCTTTGCACTGCTCAGCGGTGCGATAACAGACAAGCTGGGAAGAAAAAAAGCAACACTGATATTCGATACCCTCTCGTGGTCAATACCTTGCTTACTATGGGCGTTCTCTCAGAATTTTTGGTGGTTCATGATTGCGGCGGCGTTCAATGGCATGATGCAAATACCTGATAATTCATGGACATGCCTGTTGGTTGAGGATGCGGAAAAAGATGCGATGGTCAGAATCTATTCGCTGATTCACATCACCGGTCAACTAGCCGTCGTTTTCGCGCCAATATCAGCTATGTTGGTTAACCGTTACACAGTCGTGCCGGTTATGCGGATACTTTACGTATTCGCTTTCTTTTCAATGTCTTCAAAGTTCATTCTTCTGTATAAATACTGTGACGAGACTCAGGTGGGCAAGGTTAGAAAAAGAGAAACCAAGAATATGTCCATACCAGCTATCATGTCTGGGTACAAAAAGGTATTCAGACGCGTGCTTGCATCTCCCGGCATGAAGCTTGCGCTGGCGATTTCCGCGATATTCAGCGTTACAACGATGATAACGGCAAATTTCTTCGGTTTATATGCCACAGGCACTCTTTTGGTCCCTAAGCATTACCTTGCGTATTATCCAATATTGCGCTCGGCTGTGATTATTCTTTTTTTATTCACCGTTCAGCCGGCTTTGGCTCGATTCGGGTTCAAGCGTCCAATGATGGCAGGAATTGTGCTTTATATAGTCAGCCATATTGTATTGCTAACGACCCCGGTCGGAAATTTTTTTATGCCATTTTTGTACACTTTCCTTGAAGCATGCGCATTTAGCCTCGTGATGCCCCGCAGAGATTCTATTGTGGCGTTGTTGATTGATTCGGATGAGCGAGCGCGAATAAGCAGCATTATGACCGTCATGACACTCGGATGCTCTATCCCGTTTGGCTATTTTGCGGGGTGGGTTTCTGACATGGATAGGCGATTGCCGTTCGCGTTGGATACTGTGCTCTTTGTGCTTGTGTTCATAGTAGTCTGCGCGGGTGGTAAGCTCATGGGAGACAAGCGTTCCTCCGGTTAGAGCATTCGTTACACAGCATACCATTAAAAACATGGATACCACTCTCACCCCGTATGAGACGAGAAATCCTTCCGGCACAAACATAAGGCCTGAACCCCTTGTGTGGAAAGGGATTCAGGCTCTGCGCACATTGACATTGGTTAGCCCGGATTTCTGCCTCGACGGCTTTGTCAGTATTTGCCGAATGCGCCGGTGCTTTCAGAATACATACCGTCAGCGTCCCCGCTATTGGCAAAAAGTTTCCTCGTTTGTTCTTTTTGAGAAAAAACGCTTCCATTCGGTCTGCCGTTATCTTTCAGCCGAAACTGAGCTATCAATTCTTTCAATATCCCTGACTGGCTGCTCATTTCCAAGGAGGCGGCTGCGCTTTCTTCCGCAGTTGCGCTGTTTTGCTGAACGACTTGCGATACCTGATCGATACCGCCGTTTATTTGCGCTATGCCAAGCGACTGCTCTTCCGACGATCTGGCTATTTCAACAATAAGCTGATTGCTTTCGTTTATACCTGATACGATCTCTGTGAGGCTATCGGCAGTCTCTCCGGCAATACGCACACCCACATTCGCTTTTTCTATCGAGTTCTCTATGAGGTCGCCGGTATCCTTCGCCGCTTCCGCGCTCTTTGCCGCGAGGTTACGCACCTCCTCCGCCACGACAGCGAAGCCCTTTCCGTGCTGTCCGGCTCGAGCTGCTTCAACGGCAGCGTTGAGCGCTAGGATGTTCGTCTGGAACGCTATGTCGTCTATTGTTTTTATTACCTTGCTGATTGACTGGCTGGCCTCGTTTATCTCGTTGACCGCGGACATCATCTCATCCATCTGCAGGCTGCCCTTTTCGGCGTTGCCCTTTATCGTATCAGCAAGCTTCGCTGCTTCCCCAGCCATTTCCGCATTAGTCCTTGTTTTGTTTGAAATCTCGGAAACTGAACTCGACAGTTCCTCGATAGACGCGCTCTGCGCTGCTGCGCCTTGAGCCAAAGAATCACTGCTTTCCGTAAGATGCTCCGCGCCGGCCGTAACATGCTCGGACGCTGCATTGATGCCGGAAAACATTATGTTCAAGCTATCTGTCATATGCTTCAGGGACTGCCCCATGACGTCCTTTTCAGAAAGCATTTCTATT
>Ga0099364_10013258_pt1 | contig 11070 bp, 10 predicted proteins | sample TergutTh196P3_FD_73070 | JGI IMG/M metagenome (GOLD analysis project Ga0099364, IMG submission 73070) | Microcerotermes parvus P3 segment gut microbial communities from Pointe-Noire, Republic of the Congo - Th196 P3 | ecosystem: Host-associated > Arthropoda: Insects > Digestive system > Gut ... | reverse complement strand
CTCGAATTTGAACGCTTGCAGCCGCTTCATTTCTTCACATTCACAACTTAACAAACCTATTCAGAAATTTTAACGTGCTTTTAAAACGTGATGTGCGCAAAGCGTTGCAAAATCTCAATACTATTTGGTGCAATATTGCATTCTACCATGTTGCCATGATTAATAACAGTCGCAAGTGCATCCTCAACCCATTGGCAGGCTGTGCCTGCCACGCTTGTATCCCCGGCCTGAAGGCCGAGGCCTTACGCGCTTTTTTGGTAAAAATTTAATCTTGCCAAAAAAACGCATTTCGCCATTATCGTCAAAGGCAACCTATACACAGCAGCCAGAAACATTTCGGTCTGTTGACGCAGACAGCTTTGATGCTGCAGGTGTGAAACTGGGCATGAGTTACGAGCAGACGGCAGCGGCACTTGCCATGCATTTCAGACTTGCGCCCAGCCTGGAAGGCCGGGCTGGTCTGGCACAATACCTTCCGCCAGTGAACTTAGGGGTTCCGGTAAAAACAGGCCTGAAATACCATTTTCCTTCCAGTTGAACAGGTCTGATGGCGAATATTTAAAAGTGACTTTTACAGAACGCGCACCTCCCAATGCGCAAAATCCCGCAGCCGTATCAGAAGCGGAATTAAGCCCCTCTTCAAAAACGGCGCGCGCTTGATGAATACATTGAAAGTCAAAGAACGCAAAAGCCAGACTTTTAAGCACGGTGCATTAAATATCAGGCTGTGCTGGCAAAGTCTCCAGGACTCCTGACTGAATGGTTCTCTCTTCCCTGGGATTGCTGGCATGCTTCCTGTCCAGTCTTCTCTTTAATTTCATATCCTTCCTGGCTTGCCTGTGCCCCAAAACACAGAAAAACCCTCAATAAAACATCACGCTCCGAAGAGCGTGATGTTTTATAAACTATGCCGCCTGTTTCAAAAGCGATGCGTAAAGAGCATTGACCAGATAGTCAAAGGCCTCTCCCGCCAGCTTCGCAGCACGAAAAATGGCGTTTTTGTCGTTCTTCAATATCTGCAGCCAGGCTTCAATGTAGCCCGCATTGCCCTGAATGGTCTGCTCTTCAATCCGAAGATGTCCGCAAATAAAAGCTGACCCCAGTTCAGCAACCAGCTCTTCAAATGCGTATTCTTCAGACCCCCAGCTGCTCTCAATGGTGCGGTTAAGACGCGCCGGTGCACCCGTCCAGTGGATGAGTTCATGGCAGAGTGTGGCAACATAGAGTTCATGGGAGTTGAACTGGGAATGCCGCGGCATCCCGATGTAGTCGCCACGCGCACTGTAGTATGCCCTGTCGCCACCATCACGCACATCCACCTTCAAATAGTTGACAAGCGCAGTGAACTGCTCATGAACGAACACTCCTTCCGGCAGCTTTGGAGCCAGTTTTTCCGGCAGATTGTCAACCTGCGCAATATTGAAGACCGTGAACGCTTTGGCAAAAGGAATCTTTTGCACATTGCCGTCCTCATCTTCCTTTTCGTGGATGTTGTAATGCACAAGGGCAACCCCTTTTTCCCCTTTTCTGACCTGGGCACCCAGGTCTTTTGCCTGCTGATAGGTGATCCAGGCGTTATGCTCGTACCCGTCCATCCGGGTCAGAAGCATAATGACATTGCCGCCGCTGTAGGCTTTGCCAGTCGTTATGTTGTATGGCATGCCCGTGCGGACCAGCGTGTTTGTCCACCTTTTGGTAACGTTTGTATCACCGCTTTCAATCGCTTCGATAATCCTGTCTGTCATCTCGCGTTTAATATCCCTTTTCATGGAAATTACTCCTTTCTCTTGTTGTTCAAAGTCATTGATCTCCTGCAAGGAGAAGTGCAAAAAAAGGAGCCAGTCTTGTCGACTTGCCCGAGCAAAATGCTCGGGCAAGCGGATCATGCTTTTTGAAAAGTCGTCTGTATTGCCGCTGTGCTTTGGGAAAATGCATATCTGGAGGGGAAAGATGAGATGACCGTTTGCCAGTGGCAAACCCCGTCATCTTCTGTTCTGGATCTGAAAACCGGCTGCAGCGCGCTTTGGAAATTTTGCAAAAAGAGGTGGCAATGGAGCAGGGTGGAGTGTTTTCACACTCCCCTCCTCTCAGATGTCGTCATCGTCCGGTGGCAAATTCCAGGGCCGCTCGCCCCACAAGTGCTCGTGAGGTTCTTTCTTCTGCTTTTTTGCAGCAGGTGTCTTTGGCCTGGGCGTTCTTCTCGTGCCTGGAGGTCTCTGTGCGACACTTCCAATGAGTGTCACAAGAACAATCAGCACCAAAATGCCTGTCAGTGCGCCATACACATAGAGCATGTTTTTCTCTCCTCATTAATTGAACCGTGCGCCACAAGTCGCACAGTGAACAGTTCAGTGACTGTCAGTCCTCACCCGGGACCTGAAGCTGCGCCTGACGTCGCGGACGAATGTCCGCGACGCACAAGTCACAACAAAATGCTTGTCAGATCAGCCTTGCGTCCTGGCTGACGTGGTTCATGATGCAGGTCCGGGCTTTCAGGAATTGCCAGGGTTTGCGCCAGTTCCGCGCATTCTGCACCATTCCAGCCAGACATCAGCGAAGTCCTGGCCCTGATGCTTCGGCATGATGACCTCCGTCTCAAAGCCTTCAGTTTTCAGCCTTTCCTTTAAAACTTCAGCTGCATGTTCGCCGGGCCTGTATCCCCTGTTTTTGTCAATTGGATCATGATCCGCAAAAACCAGTACTTTATCGAAGCGATCTCCCGGAATATCCGCTTTGGCAAGATTGCCGGCATTGATCAGCGACCACACGCTGATGCCGTATTTGCGTGCTCTTGCTATTGCGAGACCTGTTTCAAACCCTTCACAGACGCCCAGAATTCTGGAATCCGTATCAAAAACCCGGATGGCTGCGCCATTTAGGGTTCTTGTGCCCGTCATGAGTTTTTTGACGTTCGGCACACTGGCTTTTTCTCCTTTTTCGGTAAGAAAAGTCCTGTGTATGCTGATGGGTCTGCCACAGAGTGCCCTGATGCGAAGGATCATGCCCGGATAGACTCCGAGCAGCCGCCTTTGGCCACTTTCTCCTGACTGGCTGTCGCAGTAGTATGGCAGTGCCGGGTGATGACGGACATCACAGCCGATCCTGTCCAGATCGCAGTCGGGCACACGTTCTCTGAGATAGCGTGATACCGGATCATTTCCTGTCAGTTTCTTTGCCTCCTGCCAGAGTGCACTCAGCTTCCCGGCTGTTTTTCGGCCATCTTCTTCGGGGTTCTTCCGAATCATGCCCGCAGCTGCTTCAAGGGTAATCCCCATGGGCCGTTTGTCGCATCTGCCGATGATTTCTTTCAGTCGCTGAAATATTTCCGCGTCTGAAAGACCGGTTGTCTGTCTGACCAGTTCAAAACCGTTGCCGGACCCGCACTGGTTACAGTGCCACATCCCAATTTCCGGCCCGCTTCGGTTGCCGTGATGATTGGCAAAGCGAAACCTGTCTTTTCCCCCGCAGGCAGGGCATGGCCCGTGCACTCCTTTCAGATATTCCTCTGCTATTCCCAGCTGGGGCAAAACCGCCCTCCAGGGGATTCCATTGAGATCGATACGATCCTCTCTGCTTGCATTGCTCTGTTTCATGGTTCTTTCCTTAAAAAAAGATTAATGCCAGTAACTGACATGTTCAAGAACCAGCAACACTCAACAGGATTGAGGGTTTTCTGAATGCAAAAAAGCATTCGGAAAACCGGTTATGCGGTTGGGAGAATGAATTGGGCTGTGCTTTTGGGGTCTGGCTGTCCCGGGCAAAACTTTGCGGGTTTTTGCCGGTTTTTAAAGTGAGGAATTGTGTTTCTCAGGCAGGTCTGTTCTCAGCCCTGCCGTTTTGGCTGTCAGCCGGGAGATGTCAATGACTTGCTGACGAGATGTGCCATTTGGCAGATTTGACTGAGTGTGTGAAAGTGGACAAATGTCCGCGATGCCGGTTTTTTGCTGAATTCACTTCGGTCTCTGTCAGGCGCGAAAAAAAACAGCCATCAGACAGATGCATCCTCGGGCAAAACCCGGGAACAGGTCTGACAGCACCAAAGCCCAAAGCTCTCAGCAGAGCATCATTTAGCTGGATAAAAATTTTTCTGTCACGCAGAGCGTCAGTACTCATGGTAGAGCAGAGATGCTCTGGGTGCAATAGACTGTTTCGTAAAAGTGAGTTCAAATAGTGTGCCATTTTGCACATGTTTTTAAAGAGGGCAAAGTGATATCACGGGAGCCAGGGCGAGTGTCAGGAATAGCGCTCTCTTATCCTCTTCACGTAGTTCTGCCTCGTGTTGAAAACACCGATGATGTATACTGCTTTTGAGGTTTTATCAACTCTATAAACTACAGCATCTCTCGGTGTTGGGAAGGCGATTCGCAAATCCGGGTATTGGGTGTCGATTTTTTTGTAGCTGTGCGGGAACGCAGAAAGCTTCCCGCAGAAATCGTGGATGCGATCCACATAGCGGACTGCAGTTCCGGCAAGTCCACTTGTCTCCATTATGTAGTCGGCCTGGTCCTGAATGTCCTGATCCGCTTCAGGCTCAAAAATGACTGTGTATCTAATTGCCATGCCTGGCTTTGAATTTTGCTTTGGCATCAGCGCGTGCCTGATCAAGCGGCTTGCCTCTGGATGGATTTGCAACAGAACGATGGTAACGCTCAAGAATCGTTTCGCGCATCCATGCTGGAATTTCCACTTCTTCCGTGGAATCTTCAGTGAATTTTTCTGCAGGTATTGGCATGTCATCGTCTCCTTTTTTAAAAGAATTTTATCACAACGTTGGACTTTTTAAGACCAGGCAATTTCCCGCCTCAATTTATCGCTGTTGAGATCGCAAAAATCCGGAATGAACCGGCATCTGGCTGTGCATCGGCAAAATCAAAACAGGCCAACAGAGCATCAATATGACTGTATCGGCAGTTTGTCTGATATGCCGAGCGCCAGGCAGTCCATCAGCAACGGACTAGCAGAGAACTCTTTTTTTTTATTGCAGCCAGCTGACATCCAGAAGGTTTTCTGCTCCTATGCGAAAAAAAATTATTCCTGGCCGCCGTACAGATTCAATATGGCTTTTTACTGCGCTGTCTGCCAGTTCAAATACCAGGAATTTTTCTCTCTTTCATTCCAGAATTCTCTGCAAGCTGTGTATTTCAACCACATCAACAACAAAATTTAACTCCGATGTGCAAGGAGCCTTCTTTTTGATGCATTCCACAGATCAGGAATATTTTTAAACATTTTTTGCCATTTTAAAAAAATATTCCAAAAATCTTTCATAAAAGCTTGACAAAGCATTTTTATTTCGCCATTATGTGAAAAAAACGTGTTTCATGCGAAATTTTCAGGAAGCATGTGGAAAATGGGCAGGGTTAAAAATTTGTGAATCAGGAGGGGAGTGTGGCGAATTATTCAAAAGAAGATTTACTGAACGAAATTCGTTGTTACATGCTGGCGATGGCAGCTTCCATGTGGCGGGCTTTTCACCCAGACGCAGGATGGGGGCTGTTGGGACTGAACAAGTCAGATTTTGAATCTGAATATGTAGACGACCTTAAAGTTGAAGATGTTGACCCATACTCGTTTGAGGTAACAAGAGTGTTATTGCCGATGTATGACTATGCAGTAAATGGCTTGTGCGATTACATAGATGATGAAGGAAGAAATGGTTTTAGAAGGTTAGGTAGTGAGCACTCTGAAGTCTGGGTTGACTTTGCAACGGACACATTGATGTTTATGGATTCGCTTAGAAACTTTAGTTTGATGGATGAAGGATTTCGCCTTAGGGACAGAAGATTCCCACCATATGTCAGCACTCATATTTCACGATATGTTGCAGAAGCGGCAAGCGCAAGATGGACGGTAGACGACAAAGAAGGAGATTGGCCGATAACATTTGAGGCACTGGCACTACTGGCAGGAATGGATGAAAAAAGTGTAAGGAATGCTGCCAATCCGAAATTGCCGAATGCACTGAAAACAATTAAGGGTGGAGATGGGCGGACACGAATTGACTCATCTGACGCATTTGAGTGGCTCAAAACAAAGCGCGGATTTAAGCCCACCACTTCCATGCCTAGCATTAGCGAAAGCCGGGATTTGAAGGAATCCGGATTTCTTGGGGTTGAAGATTTTGGGAATTTTTTAGTTGGGTTGAGGGCCAAAAAATCTAAAAAGCGCGATGCCATGGTTGAGGAACTGGCTTATCCGTATTTGACTGAAAAAAGGATTGCCGCTTTGGAGAGAGGGCAATTCAAATACGAAAAAGCCGCTTTCGAAAAGCTTGCCGATTATTTTGAAATTGACAAAGCCGCTTTTTTACGGAGAAGCCTTGAACTTCATCAAAGACTGGAACGGGAAGCACTTGAATCGCAGTTGACAGCAGAAGAAGAATGGGAGAGAAAATGGAACTTACAAGACACGCATCTTTGAGAACTCAGCAGCGCGGAATACCCCCAATGGTTATTGAGCTTTTACTGGATTACGGGTCCGAAAGAAGTGCAGGGGAAGGCACAACTTCCTTCTTTTTTGACAAAGCAGCAAGACGTCGGATCAAGTCTTACGTAGGTGGGCTGATGGCTGCAGTAAGCAAGTATCTGAACTGCTACGCCATTGTGTGCAAAGATGGAAAAATCATTACTGTTGCGTATCGCAACAACTGAGATACTGGAGTATGGAAGTGGAATTCAGGAAGCAGGCAGTGTCATGACTTAAATGTGTGAACCTGTCTTGCCGCTTTGTAGGCAGCATTTCTGGGAAGCGGCAAGGCAAAAACTTTTAAATGGGAAAATAAAATGGACAATAAGACAAAAACTATCATGGTACCTTTTTCCAAAGGTGGCTCGTATTTTCATCCGGGATTGCGCACGCAGGCCAGAAATTTCTATCAAGTGGGCGACAAGGATGATGCAAAACGGTTTGAAACATTTGAGGAAGCCCTCGAGTATTTAAAGACCATGAAGACAGCCAGATGGCGGCGTCCAAACGAAAACAACCATTGGGGGCTGGTTTCTGCCGTGAAATGGGATGTGCTTCCATCTTCAGGCTGAGAATAACCTGCGAGAGGCCATCGGAAAATGTCCCTTGATTTCTAATCCGGTGCTTTGTGGCACAAAAGAAAGTCAGCAAGCTTTGCGCTTTTCGCTGACTTTCTTAATTTACACGTAAAGGAAGCATCGACATGAGGCGAAGAGATGTGACAGTGGTGAGGAAGTGAACGCATCACTTCCTTGCTTTTCCGTGAAGCATGAGGGTTCGTTTGCGCATAACGCAACAACATTGGCTTTGACCCTATGGGGAGTTACATCAACCTCCAGGCCCCGCATGTTCAAGGTGTTAATTTTGCTTGCAAACAACCTGAAATTCTTGTGGGCCTGAAATTCTTTGTGGGCAGGAATGGTGAGACCCACTTTTTATGATCCCCAAGTTTCATCTGACACTAAAAATGATTGATGCATTGCTGAATAAAAAGGGAGAATGTGGAAAAACTAACCGCAAGTACCAACGTAACCGGTTTATCCGGTACGGGTGCAGTAGCGTAAGTTTCTGCCAATTGAAGTTCCGCTGAAAGCAGGGCATCTCAACGCCTTATACTAATTCCCAATAGAAACCATTTGTAATTTGCTAAAGGCACCTCAGGCAACACCTGGGAATTACCATAGAAATCAATCCAGAATTGGCATTACATTCATCAACCGGACAATCCATTAGCAAAGGATTAGCAGGGAAATCCGTTTTTTAGCAACCGCTGCCAATTAAAGTTACCCCTTAAAACACACTTTATTGTGCTTTAAGTCCTTTAACCAGACAACGACTGGCAAACAATATTTTTTCAAATCAGTCCTTTTTTACACAATTGTTAGCCATTTTGCGCACGTTTTAGGACCAGTAGCTTTGTACTGGTCAAGAGTCGCTGTTCATTGTGAGGCCGGGTCACGTCCTTCTGGCACTGGAATAGAGCAAATCCGCAGGCACTTCTGGCAACGTCACTTCTGCAAAATAATGCACAAGGCTGTGCTTGGCTTCTTTTGGATATTTGCTCGGTAGAGCATGGACTGCTCTTAAAACATTGCGAATCTCTTCTTCATTCTCAAGCAAAATCGGGATAAAGATGTGAAAAAAATATCTGCCCCAGGTCGACACGGGCGAATATGACAGATTGGGCAGACTGAGCTGCTGCGTGAAAAACTCTGCAATATAGCGTTCAAGGAACGTGAAAAGTCCTCCTGCCAGCGGACCAAGGTCATGCCTTGCGCTAAAATCTCCCACAGTACCTACCCCGTCCAGCGAAATGCCCAGCAGTTGTGCTGCATCTCTATATCTGTCGCGACAACTGGCGAAAAGGTATTGCGCCAAATAAATCCATTCTTCCTGCGCCTGCTGCCTGAACTCAGCTTCACTCATCTTTTCTTTTGAAGCTGGAAAGCCTGATGGAGTGCCTGGCATTTCAGGCAATGTCATGTTGTTAAAATCTTCTATCAGCCCGGCTTTGGCATTTTCCGGGTTCTCGTCCGGGAAGGCCTGCACTGCAATCAGGATATTGCGAATTATCCTGTTGGACAAATGCATATGCACTCCATATTCTCCGCTAAACTGCACAAGCAGGGTGTCAAAAAAATACCTGTCCCATTTGTCAGCCTGGCTGTCCTCTTCAAAGAAGCCGGTTTGCGGGGTAAAAAACACATTGATATATCGCTCAACAAGCACAGAGAAAGGCTCGTAAAGAGGAGTCAGACTGATTGGCTGTATCCGGTGAAACGCTTTGAGATGGCTGACTTTATCGCTATGGATTTCGAGCAGGCGTGCTGCATCCAGGTAGCTTTTGCGACACAGCGCGATAAGGTGAAACAGATACTGCGATCTGTTATCCAAGAGATACTGCCGGAATTCATCTATATGCATGGCTGTAATAAATCAGTGGAATAATGTTGTAGTGGGAAGTTCGCCTAATTTTTGCAAATGCTACGAGGAATATAACAGTTTTGGCGGGGCTTCTGGCAACTTGCTGCGCCGCCAAATCCAAGAATTGCCGCCGTTAACTCGTATTCTTCTTTACTCTTTCCAAATGCCTGTCAAGGTTTGTGTTTAATCTTGGCTGATCCGCAAATTTCACATTTTGGAGGTTTAGCTGCAATGCTCTTGTTATGCCTATAGCTGCCAGTGAAGAAATCTGGTCTTTCAGTTTGGGAGCAAAAACAATCGGCCTGATGTCAGGGTTTCGCGGCGATTTTTCAAATCCGATGAGAAACCTGTCAAAAAGTCTGTCCAGATGTACGCTCAGAATGATCCCATTGTAACCGCCCAGCCGGTCACTTTTGGAAATACAGTCACGCCACGGGATGATGTGGGAAGCATTAAGCAGTTCGCGAATCTCAAGCCCGGTAACGGCGCATTTTTCCTCATTTCCCCACAAAGCTATCGTGTTTTTTCTGAATTGCCCCTGCCCTACCCTTGCCCTTCTCATTTCCTGCTTTTCAGTTTCGCTCAGATCGTCATCGCTGTCTATTTCTGCAAGATCATCAATAACAGCAAGGACTCCCAGATCCGGTGAGATTGACAACAACTGGTCAAAATAGTCGATGAGATTAGCATGTGGTGCCTCCACCAGGCCACGACGCACATAATTTTTGCGAAACTCTTCTCTGCTGAAGTTCACGCTGTCTTCAAGAACAATTGGACTTGCCGGATAGGCCAGACGCTCCAAAGTCAAATAGTTTTTCTTGTCCTCAAATCCAGCTCGCCCGGTATCATTTTCACGAACCTGCCTGATGCGAAATTTGCCTTCAAGCTTGAAGGTCGCATGTTTTGCTCTGGGCTCATAATGTCCAGAAATAACAAATAAGGTTGCTCCAGCATGAGTCGAGTTTGACGTAAAAAACTCGTCACCATAAGTATCCAGGTGCTCACGAAAAGGGCCATGCTCTTTTTCTGCCTGGTAAGCGAAATAGGTTTTCATTGTTTACTGACTTCTGATCTGGTCCTTATCCCATTCCTGGGGGGGCACACTGAAAATCCTTTTCGTTGCGATTATTGAGCGGATTCCGTAACATGTGCGGATTCGTATGAAAAAAGATTGCTGGCTTTTCAGTACATTCTCTACGCATTCAAAAGATTACGTATCAATATCAAGTTCCGGCAGCGATCTCACGATTTTCATGGTTTCCAGACTTACAGTAATCACTCTCTGAAAAAGCTTCAATGGATATGCCGCATCCCCCATTGTTTCAATCGCCCAGTCGTTTGCATCGTTCACAATACCACTGTCCTTGTGAGTGGTTACTGCCTGACGTTCCATTACCCATTCCAGCGCAGGTCTTCCGTTAACGACATAATCGTACGCCTCAAGCGGGATGTTGGCAATCGTGATCGCATGGTTATAGACTACTGTTGACCTGTCATGCTTTTGATTGCCTGTACCTTTGGCAAATCGCATTTGAGTTACGCGGTAATCAGCCGCTGTCAGCCTGTTTTGCGGATTCGCCAGTTTCAGTTCAACCGGGTAGGGAACAACAGTTTCATAATTGACGTGCAGTTCGGCGAGTTTTCTGCCAGCTTCTGAAAATGCCACAAAGTCTTCATACTGTTTTACAGCAGGAATGCGGGGAAGTTCCTTACCAAGATTGTCAGCGTAGCGAGCACGATAATCTTCAGAATGCAAAAGCCCATAGATGTAGTAAAACAAGTCATCCTTGGAAATGGACTTGCCTGGATAAGCTTTTTGAAAGTGCTGCAGCCCTGCATCCGTAATGGCATGGCGCCGCTTTGGCAATTGTGCGGAAGCTTCTTCATCATCAAACAGACTGGCCTGGTTTTTCGGACTCATTGGCGCACCTCCGTCTCGTACAGGAACATTGGAAAGCATTGCGCGTCCCCGATCAAGTGCAGATCGGGCAGTGTATCCGTCATGAGCACTGAAAAGCCCCTGGTCGGGCTGATTGACAGACAAATTACCAGATTCTTCCGTTGACTCAGGCTGCCTTTCTGTAGATGCAATTGTGGCGTCCGTCTGTCTGTCTGTCTGTCTGTCTGTCTGTCTGTCTGTCTGTCTGTCTGTCTGTCTGTCTGTCTGTCTGTCTGTCTGTC
>Ga0099364_10013257_pt1 | contig 11070 bp, 6 predicted proteins | sample TergutTh196P3_FD_73070 | JGI IMG/M metagenome (GOLD analysis project Ga0099364, IMG submission 73070) | Microcerotermes parvus P3 segment gut microbial communities from Pointe-Noire, Republic of the Congo - Th196 P3 | ecosystem: Host-associated > Arthropoda: Insects > Digestive system > Gut ... | reverse complement strand
ACTTTGAACACCGTAAGGCAGAGGAGCAACATCGCAATAATCCGCAGTACCTTCGATTTGAAGTGCATCGCACACAGCGTCAGTATCACGGCAAGTCCCGTCCAAAAGGATGTCAGTGCCATCTGCGCCCACCAAGCGTTATCACCCGCCCCCGCCAGCAACCTGACCGACCGGAAACACTCTATCGACATCGTGAACCAGAGAAATACCACGCCGCCGAACATTAGGACACGATAGACATTCCGTTCCGTTTTGTCTTCGCCGCTGAGCAAGTACAACCACAGTCCGCCGAATCCGATGAGTGCCGCCGAGAGGACCAACATCGGAACGGCATACAAATTCAAAAACGGCAACCGCAACGAGTCGGGTCGGAAACCCAAGCCGAGCAGTACGTTGAATACTGCCAGCAAAAGCAGACACATTGCGAGAATCCGCAACGTTTTGGATCGGAAAATAAATGCCAGTAATGTCAATGTCGCGGCAAAGAGAGTCCACTGTATCGTCAGTGCATTCGCTCCCACAAAGGAACGCCAGTAGTGTTCCGAGTAGGTGTCGTGTGGAGCAAAGTATTGGTAACACTCGACAGACAGATAGAGGAATAAGGCAAACACGCCGATGATACCGGCAACTAGCCAAGCGGTTGATTCATTCTTGTGAACGAATGACGGTCGGCGGCGGTTCGTCCAAACGGCAAATCCTATTGCAAGTCCCACAGGCACAAGCATTGTCATAAAATAGGGATTGAACAATGGTAGCCAGTCTTCGAGGCTGTACTCCGCTCCCCACTTCCACGAACAGTAACCGAAGGAAACCGTAGAATCAATAAACGTCGTTTTCAACAACGCAGCGAACAACACGATCATGCCGCAAATCCGCAGCGGCAAACTGTCAGCCGAAACACGAGGAGCGAGCAAAAACAGAGTGCAAAATGCCCAAAACACCGTTACTGAACGGAATGTCGCAATCTTTCCTAAATCGGGCACGAGATAATTGCACCACTCAATCGTCAAAATCGCAATGAGCATGAAGAGACCCGCAATGCCGAAACCGCCGAATATGTTTTTCTCTTGCAGATGTGAAACAGAAATCGGAACAGAGCCCGAAACAGAGCCCGGAGCGGCAGCTCCGGTATTTTCGGCATTATCCCGGAGCTTCCGCTCCGGGCTCTGTGAACTCTCCCGCATCGCAAAAAACGAACTCTGCAATCCCAGCAACAACAAAACGACGCTTCCCGCTATCAAGACAACGCTAAACGGATTGTTGAACGCCGCGTCGTGTTGCACTCGCATTTGAAAGCCGATGAAGACCAGCAGTATCGTTACAAAGGTAAGAGCAAGCGTTGCTGCAATGGAAACCACTGCATTGCGAAATACCGTTCCGATTTCCAGCAGGATGACTGCCAGTGCGAACCAGAATCCCAGCAGAAATGCCGAGAGGAGGTATTGGACGGAATAGGGTTGCCATATTTCTGGATGTCCATAAAGATAACGTGCCGCTTCGCCGGAGAGAATTACGCCGAGCAGGAGATAACCGAGGTGTCCAAATATGTTGTTAGCCGCCGCACCTTGTACGGTGTGGGGAGCGTCTTCGCCGTGTGCGCTCCGCAAGGCGGAGCGGCTAACAGCGGCGGCGATCAACATCGTTGCCGAAGCAAGCATCGGCAGAGCGATGGGATTGAATAGGGCAAGCATTTCTAGTTGCTCACTGACACCGCCGAGTTGTTCGATAATTTCACCGGCAAGCCGAATGGCACCGAGTCCGAAAAAGATGTACGCCATAACGATGAACGTTTTGTTTGTCTGTCGATGTCCGAAGAACCAGAGACCGGCAAAGACGGTGAGCCAACCGAGCGTTATCCACGTTGCGGCAAACTGCAAAGGAATACCGATGGCGACGAATGCGAGAGCAATGACCGTCGCGGCACTGGGAGCGGCTTGCCAGTATTGAAAGCCGGGAGCGTAGGCGACAGCCGTAGCGACCGGATTGTTCGGCGGGTCGATCCGGTCGCTGCGCGTTGCTGCGCTCCCGGCTTTCATTTGCGAATAAAACAGCGCAAGCGTCGCGTACCACGCCGCTCCGACAAAGGCGAAGGTTCCGAGATAGTCATACAAAAAGATGTTGTTCACGTTCTCCTTGTTCCAACCCCATTCCGCAAAAATTGTAATCGAACCGAAGAAGATAATCGGCGTAACAATCGCCCGCATCGCATCGTCCCAAGTGGGAATCAACCTCTTGCCTATCGGTTTGACGGCTGCGATGACCGTATCAGCAAGAAACACAATGTAAAATGCCGACTGGAACAACAAAACGGCAGTGAGATTGTCGAGTTGATAGTATTGTCTGTACCACATCCAGAACAGTGCTTGCGTTCCGAAGAAGGCGATCCATGCAATCGGCGCACGGCGGAGCAGATTGACAAGAATAAGCGTACCGATGTTCAAGGACATCAGATAGATGAAGAGTTCAACGTGCCGATCCGTGCCGGTCGAAACGAGCATCGGTACGGCAAGTCCGCCGAGGATGGCGACGGTGCCTAGCAGTCGGGAGCGGTAAAACCAAGCCAGTAGAAAACCTCCTGCAACGACCACCGGCATGACCACGCCTGCCGTTGTTGCGTCAATCAGATGGAAAAACGCAAAGGAAGCGTAGGCGGCTTGATAGATGAGAATGATCCCGGCACTGGACAGCATGGTCGAAAACCGCCGCAGACCGGTGCGTCGGCTGTAATATCCTGCGCCGAGCATAGCGGCACCGAAGGCGGCGATTCCGCCGACTTTGATCCAGTCGGTGATCCAACCGTAGTCGATGGCGATTTTGATGAGCAACGCACCGGCGACGATGAAACCAAAAACGGCAACCCAGCCGAAGAGTTTCTGTCCGATAAAAAGTTCGAGTTTGTTCGCCGCCTCTTTTTCGGACTGTTCGTGACTTTTCGGTGCAACTTTTTTCGGCACAAATTTGTTAGCCGGCGCATCCTGTGCGTCGCTCTTTGTGGGGGTGTCCGTCTTCGGTTGCGGCGGTTGACTGGTCGGCGTTACTCGCGCCCAGGGTACTGCCTTTGCCCATTGAGCGGCAGTACGTTCAGCGGGAGTCGTGGCGGCTGGCGGCTCAAATGAAGGAGTCCGCGACTCAACCTTTTTAGTCGACGCACTCTGTGCGTCGCTCATCGGCGGCGCAAAAGGAGCCGCCGGCGGCGCAGGTTGTATCGGTTTTTCCGGTTCGAGAGTGATGTGTTCGTTTTTCGGCGCACTGGGTTTGTTTGCGTGAACGTCTTGTTGGAGGCTTCGCAGTGAGAAGGCGAGGTGGGCGTTTTGTTCCGCTAATTCGGCGAGTTGTTTCCGAAGGTGCATGAGCCAAAAGAACGCTATCGGACCGCTGAAAATGATGCAAAGTGCGAGTATCCAAGCGAGAATGATGAAAAGGAGAGCGATGGAATCGAAAAACACGATAGATTCTCCCGAAAAATTTACGCAACACTACTCGGTAGTATAGATTGCGGAATTGGAAAAGTCAAATAAACCCGCCTACGGGCGTTTTCAACTTTTGGGAACATTTTGCCCATCCCTTTGCGCACTTTGTGCCTAAAAAGAGTTAACTCCAAAGGACGCAAAGGGTTGCGCAAAGGACGCAAAGATAACACAATAAAAAAAACGGCTACTACCCACTCAATTTTTACACACACCGCCTTCCCGCCGAGAGTAGATTTCCGCTAAAAAAGCATCGTCCTTCGCAGTAATTCGAGGCTTTTCGGCACAGCAGTGTCAGGAGATTCCCTGCCTTCGTATTCAAGCGAAACATAGCCATGATAGTTAAACTTCCGAAGGAGTGCCCCGATGCGGCCGTAGTCCAAGTCGAGCGTGTACCAAAGTCCGCCGCCGAAATAGGTCTTGGCATGCATCATCACGGTCTCCGGCATGACCTGTTCCAGTTTGTCGTAGGGGTCTTCCAAAAAATTGCCGGTGTCCAGCCATGCCCGAAACCACGGGGAATCGATCTCATTGATGATCCGCAACAGTCCTTCGGGCGTTCGTGCCAATCCCCAGTGATTTTCGAGTCCGATCATCACGCCGCATTTTTCTGCCGTCGGTAAAATCTTTTCAAATGCTTCGACCGTCCAACCGAATGCGTCTTCGTCGGTGTATCCTTCTATCGGCGATTCAATCCCGCGATTTGCCATCAGGGCATTAAAGTTTCGGGAGGTACCCCAAGTGCCGGTGTTGACGCGAATGATGGGAATGCCCAACTTGTAGGCTAATTCAATGCTACGGATGGTTGCCTCAATGTGTCCCTGCCGGAACTCCGGGTCGGGACGCATAAATGCCTGATGCGACGAAAGACCGCAAAGGGGGAGTCCCGCTTGCAGTGCTTGCCGCTTCAATCCCATAAGGTAGGCATCATCGGTTTGTGTGAATTGCCGTTCGAGGATTTCGAGGGCATCGAATCCCATCTTGGCGGCGAGGTCGATACATCGGTCGATGGGCATGGGGGTCGGGGAGAACTGCCAGTACGAATAACTCGAAACGGCAATCGGATTTCCCCTTCTTGCACCGGAGGCGGACGCAACACTGCCGTCGGCAACGGTGTCGGCGGCGAGTGATGCCGTGCCGGCCGTAGCAATGGAAGCCGTCAAAAAGGAACGCCGAGAAAAGATAGACTGTGTCATCAAAAAAGGCGGCAGTAAAAAAGGCGGAAGGCAAATCCGTCAAAACTGTGCCAAGTCTATCGAAACGAAGGCTGTAAGTCAAGTGCCCTAGTGAGGAAGCCGAACCTAACGAGATGTCAAAAAGCGTCACTAATTTTGCTGACGGGTGTCAAGGGGTGGCAAGGGAATGGTGGCAGCCCTTGGCCCCGCGCCACGGGCTCTGTGAACGCGGGCTCTGTGAACATGGGACTCTGTGAACGTGGGACTCTGTGCCATTTTTCCGCCAGCACAGTAGGAAGGAACAGCACCCACTAAATTTTGGGAACCTCTGATAATACAAAAAATTCTTTGCGATCCTTGCGCATTCCTTTGCGTATTTTGCGGTTAAAAAGACATAACCGCAAATATGCAAAGGGTTGCGCAAAGGGCGCAAAGCAAAGAATTACAGCATTTCCGCCTAAAACAAGAGGCGAAAACCGATTTTTAGAGGTTCCCTTTTGACACACACACCTGCCGCGACAACCCCTCTCCAAAATTCCGCAAAATCGGATACACTTTTCCGTATCGAAACAAGTCCTTAACAAACAATGACGGTCTTAAAATTAGGAATTCCCGCCGGTAGTCTGCAAGAAGCGACATTCGAACTCTTTCGGAAGAGCGGATACCATCTTTCCGTACAGCCGAGAAGTTACGTTCCGGCTATCGACGACGACGAAATCGAATGTCTCCTGATCCGTGCGCAAGAAATGGCACGCTACGTCGCCAATGGTGCGCTCGATGCGGGGCTGACCGGACACGATTGGATCGTCGAAACGAATTCCGATGTCATGGAAATTGCCGAACTGCGGTTCTCCAAAGTTTCCCGCCGTCCCGTCCGCTGGGTGCTTTGCGTTCCCGAAGACTCGCCGATCCAAACCGTTCAGGATTTGCAAGGCAAACGCATCGCCACAGAGGGAGTCGGTCTGACGACGCAATATCTTGCCAAACACGGCGTTACAGCAAATGTCGAATTCAGTTGGGGAGCGACCGAAGTGAAGCCGCCGAAACTTGCCGACGCGATTGTCGAAGTTACGGAAACCGGCAGTTCGCTCCGAGCAAATAAACTCCGTATCGTCGCCGAAATCTTACAAAGTACGACGCGGTTCATTGCCAATCATGAATCGTACAAAGACGATTGGAAGCGGCGGAAAATTGACGACATCGTGCTGATGCTTCGGGCAACGATGGCGGCGGAAGGCAAAGCCGGTTTGATGATGAATGTCCCGAAGGAAAAACTGGACGAAGTGATTGCGCTGTTGCCGGCGTTGCAAACCCCGACGATTTCGAGTCTTTCGGACGACAAGTGGTTTGCCGTTTCGACGATCATTGACGAATCAATAATACGTAAATTAGTTCCGCAACTCAAATCCTCCGGTGCCTGCGGAATCGTGGAATATCCGATTAGTAAGATTATCGAGTGAGTCAGTCCTGCGTTCAATGAAACCCCCTTTGCAAAAGCATTCCATTCAGTTTTATGCACAAACGTGGCATTACTGGATGGTCTGTTTATTCTTTGTGCTACCTGCCTTTTGCATGTGCGGCATAACTGCTGTGATGATGTTATTAGGCGCAATCGGCATCGTACAGGATGCCAAGAATTTTCACGACGACGATATGATACCCGGTGCGATATTCTTCGTCGTCGTTACGCTCCTCACCATTGGTTTGGCCTTTCAATTATGGTCACGGCAGCGTCCTATTCTCAAAATCCACAAGGAAGGGCTTTGGATTCGCACCATTGGGGTTCCGGCGCGCGGTAATTCGTATCTCGCCTATTTAGTCGGTATTGCTGGTTGTGTTTTGGGTGGAGTTTTCGGTATTATCCTGCTCCTCCTGATAAAGTCGTTGTGCATGCTTTGGCATGTGATTACATTGAAGTTATTTCAAATACAGATAGTCCGCTTGCAATGGGAAAACATTGTTGATGTACAGGCAATAAAATCGACGTGGACTCGAAATGCGGAATTAACCATTGCCGGTTTATACGGAAAAGAATACAACGATTTTACGCAGGAGTTTTCATTGGAACCCTATGTTATTGCTTACGGAGAGAGCGATTTTTACTCGGACATTGCCAAAGTAAGCGAGGCGGTGCAATACTTTCTTCGCAATCCTGATGAGTGGGCAACCCTTCCGAGTTGGCATGATGAAGATTTGTTTGGGAGCGGCGGCGTTTTTGCCGACGATGTAAAACCTAATGAGTTTGAGTCTTTCGGACGAACCGAAGTTTTCCGTTTTGATGATCGTTGATGAGTCGAGGGTACGGAAATTGGACTTTGCGTCCTTTGTGTACTTGGCAGTTAAAAAATGAGGATTTACCGCCTTGGCGGGGAAAAAGTTGACAGAGCCCGTGGCGTAAGCCAGGGAATCGTTCGGTTCATTCCCTAACTGATGCCGCGGGCTCTGTGAACTTTTTTCTGCCAACCCTGTAACCGCAAAGAGCGCAAAGGGGTGCGCAGAGGCCGCAAAGTAATGACTCGCACCGTTTCCGCCTAAAATAAGAGGCAAAAACCGATTTGCAGAGATTCCCTGACATTATCCCCTAAACATCATCCCATAAACCGTTGAATGATGAGCCAAACTCCGGCGAGGATAAAAATCCCGCCGGTGAGCCATCGGGCGGGGCGTTCGATGCCTGTAATCCTCTGAAAGGTGCGATCCAATAAGTCACGTTGCGTTGCTAAAATGCTGGTGAAAACCAATATCGGCAATGATGTTCCCAATCCGAAATAGGCGGGCAGCACCATGAGCGGCACGATGCTTTCGGCGGCACTTTCTGCGGAAGCCATTTTTTCGGCAGTTAAAGCCAACATGCCTAAAAACAGCCCTCCTGTCGTGGGGCAAAATGCCAGTGCGAACATCATTCCGAGAGGCAATGCACTCCATTTTCCAAACCGGTCAGTAACTTTTTGCATCATTTCGCCATTCCAGGAGGGGAGCGAAAAGCGGAGCAATCCCGCCAACACCATACCGATCAGGATGAGCAATGGGCCAAGCAGAGCGTGGAGTGTCAACGCCAAAAATCGGGAAACTTGGTCCCCTGTAAAGAGGGGAATGCCAAGAACCAGCAGGGTCAGCCCCCAAAAGGCGAGGACTTGTCCAAGGGCGTAGAGCAAGCCGGCAAACCAAACATGCTGCGAGCGCCCCAAATAGGCGATGGCGGCAATGTTGGCGGCAAGCAGGCAGGGACTGATTGCCGCTAAAATCCCCAGCCAAAAAACACCGATTTGGGATAAGATGTCAAACATGGGAACCAGTGGGAGAGCCGACAACCAGCGGGAAACCTCTAATAATACCAAACCCTTTGCGCTCCTTGTATCCCTTGCGGTTAAAATCTCTTTTTTAGGTTTTCGCTCGCAGTTTTACATCTGTTTCCGTCATTTTACTCCGGCTTTTGTCCGACATTGAACAAAAGCCGGAATGGAGCGCAGCACAATGACGGTACTAGCGTGTTATGAGTCTATTATGTTCCGGCGGAAGCGTAAGGACTCATACCAAAATAACTTTCCCATTTTTATTTGTGTTACCCGCCATTCACACGGAGATTACGGCGCGTGACCATTATCATTGGCCGCCGACATCTCCGGCTCTTTGATAATGTTATTTTTGTACAGTTCCTATGCGGTGTTTTTCTTCATAAATGCCAACGCATCCTTGGCGAGTTGCTCTTCACTTTCGTACATTTTCCGCCAAATTTTCGTCGCGGCAGCCAGTTTCGGCAGGGCAAGTCCAAATGCTTCACAGCAGAGGATACCATCGTAACCAATTTCGCGGAGCGCTGCGAAGGTCTCGCCCCAGTGTACCATCCCCGTTCCGGGCGTGCTGCGGTCGGCTTCCGAAATGTGGACGTGAAAGAGCACATCCTTCACCGAATTGACCGCTTCCCGAACCGACTTTTCTTCCATATTGGCATGAAATGTATCGTACATCACACCGCAGAAAGGATGGTTCACTTCCGAGACGAACCGTTTGGCATCGGCCATACAATTCAGGAAGTAACACTCGAACCGGTTGAGTGCTTCGAGAGCAATTTTTACACCGGCCTTTTCGGCATGCTCCGATGCTTCTTTGATTCCGTCGAGTGCCCAGTTCCATTCGTCCTGTGTGGGACCTTTACCGGTGAAGATTCCCAATGCCTGCGTGGCATGCCCTGCCATAAGACTGCAACCGGCAGCGGCACAGCAGTCGAGAATCTGTTTGATCGAATCCACCGCATGGCGGCGGACTTTGGGATCATCACTGATGAGATGGTCTTCGGGTCCGAACGCACAGGTTCCTGTTCGGGCGAGTCCGAGGTTATCCATTGCCTTTCCCCATGCGGCCGCATTGGCAACATCACGGTCGAACATCGGCAGTTCGACGGCATCGAAGCCGATGCTCTTCATCTTGTCGAGGAGCGGCAGTTTGTCTTGACTGAGCGTATCCGTCCAGAGCAGAAGATTCATACTGTATTTCATGACTGTTCCTTTTCAAAAAAATGGTATCCCCTACGGCAGTGCCATTCTACCACAAAACAGCCCGTGGCGTAAGTTAGGGAATCGTTCGGTTGACTCCCTAACTGACGTTACGGGCTCTGTGAACGTGGGTTCTGTGAACGTTTTCTTTGCATCCTTTGCGCAACCCCCTTTGCGCCCTTTGCGGTTAAAAAAGAGTAACCGCAAAGTTCACAAAGCACAAAGGCCGCTACCCGCAAAACTTGGACACTCCTGAACCAGACACGCTATCAAGCGGCTTATCTCTCTTCACAATCTTGTCCACACTCCGAGATTCCCTGCCAAAGGATTCCCGCAGTTCCACAATCTCCTTGTCCCGGAGAGCAAGCAAGCGGTTGTATTTGTCGATCTGTTCGAGCAGCCGACGACGTGTTCGGTGCCTCACGGCAGACTCGATGGGTTTGACAATAGGACGGATAACGAGCCGGTTGAGCGTTTTGAGAAGTGTGTGAGCAGGCTTGAAGAGATCCCCAAACCGCATCTTTACCGACGCATGTCCATACAACATCCTCTGGATTCGGGCGCGTGTAGAAACATCAAGACTCTCCTCCCGCATCAAAAAATGGACTTCATCCTCATCGACCGTTTCGCGTAACCATTGCACGCTTTTTGCCCTCCATTCCTTGCGTAGAAGGGGATAGTGGGAGGCAATATGCATGTATTTATGAACGAGCAGCAGTTCCCGATACTGCCCGTATTTACCTATCTTTTGCAAGTATTTTTTCACATAGGCAAAGACTTGACAAGTTTTTGCCACGTTTTCCCCCCTCAAAGTCATCTGCGAACCTTCACGGTACCGATGGAAATAGAGTTTTTCGGCAATGACCTCTACCTTCGGCTCTTGACCCAGCAGAGCCCAATGGAGAAAAACATCCTCCGGTAACTGCCCTTCGGGAAATCGAAAACTGATCTCCCGAAGCAGGGCTGTCCGTATCATCCGGTTCCAGGGAGAACAAGCCCAGGGAAAACAAGCAAAGTCCGCATAGTCCTGTGGTATAGAGCCCCGCTGGCTAGTATCATGGTGCCGACAGGATGCTGTTACCGTTTCTTCCTTGACAGGATGGTGAAAGAAAAACGTGACATCGGCACTGCTTCGTTCCAGTCGGTAGTACGCCTTTTCGCATAGAGTTGGATGAATCCAATCATCGGAGTCGCAAAAATAAGTGTACTTTCCCCGGACATGTTCGAGGGCGGCATTGCGTGCCTCTCCCGGCCCGCCGCCGGTATTGATGCAGGAGATAATACGAATGCGGTTATCCTTGTCGGCATATTCTTGCAGAAGGGCAAGCGAGCTGTCCGTCGAAGAGTGATCCACGCACAAGACTTCAAAGTTCTCGAAAGTCTGTGCGAGAATGGAGTCTAAACACTGCGGCAAGTATTTTGCAGTATTGTACACGGGAATGATAATGGAAATTTCAGGCGGTCTCGGAGAGCGTGCTTGAAGGATGGACGGATTAGGGAAACCATCTTCCCTTCCTTGTGTATCTAGCCCCCCCCCCCCCGTTTCTCTATTTTAACATTGTTAATGTTCATTGTTGTTGCTGGGTGTGAAAATTAAATGGTGTGAACCCAGTTCAATCGGGCAGAAGTGTATCGATTTATCCGCAAAGGGGCAAGAGCGGTTTTTTTTGATGCGTTCACAGAGCCGCGTTCACAGAGCCCGGAGCGGCAGCTCCGGCGAGATAACGAAAACACCGGAGCTGCCGCTCCGGGCTCTGTAAACAATTCCCGCCGCCTTGACACCCGTCAGCGAAATTACTGACGCTTTTCGACGTACCGTATGTTAGATTGCCTGTTGAAAATTGAAACTTGGAAGCTGGCGGACACACACGGAGAGCTACCGTGTGAGAGAGACTTTCGACAGCGAATAGTGGTAGAAGTGTTAGCACCGTTTAC
>Ga0099364_10013256_pt1 | contig 11071 bp, 7 predicted proteins | sample TergutTh196P3_FD_73070 | JGI IMG/M metagenome (GOLD analysis project Ga0099364, IMG submission 73070) | Microcerotermes parvus P3 segment gut microbial communities from Pointe-Noire, Republic of the Congo - Th196 P3 | ecosystem: Host-associated > Arthropoda: Insects > Digestive system > Gut ... | reverse complement strand
TCATAGTTAAGAATAATGGGGAAGAGGGGGGAAGGGTTAAAGAGAATAAATACTGAAAAAAGGCTATAAAATTAACATTTTTAGGTTTCATACCGGAATTTCTAACATGCCTATTAAAACAGAGGCTTCCGTCTGCTTAAGACGCTTGCCCACCAAACTCTTGCACGCAGCCTCGATCAAACCACTCCCAATCGCACGCCCAATCTGCGTGTGATGATGGGATGGCAAAGATGTTCGACATGTGCCGAGCAATGTTCAGTGCTTCGCCTGATGAGAGTTCTGCGGAAAAAGCCGCCAAGATGAAAAAGATGTTTGCGATGTGCGATTCAATGTGCGGCGGGATCAGTCGGCAAGAAATGATGAAGATGTGTGTTGCAATGTTCGCGGGTTCTTCCGCCGTCAATTCTGAAAAGAAGGAATCCGGTTCAAACTGCGGCTGTAAGGACGGTTGCTGTTAATTCCCAGCTAAATGATTGCGTTGCGCTCCCTTCCGGCTTTTGCTAACGTTCACAGAGCCCGTATCGTAAGATAGGGTTCCTTGCTTACGCGGCGGGCTCTGTGAACGCAACCCTGCGCGTCGCAGGCGACGCGGCTAACTCGCAACCTTCCGGTTGCGGCTCTGATAATTGCTCTTTTCCGTCATTGCATTTCGCCAAAAATGTGCTACAATTACGGCGCGTTCTTGAGAGAACGCCCAGCTTTTTACTCCAAAACATACCGACCGGTCGGTTTCGATAGTAAACCGTTGTCTATCGAAACACCCATTATTATAAAGGACCCTGATGTTTTCGCACTTTTTCATAGACCGTCCGAACTTCGCTTGCGTCGTTTGTATCGTCATCATCCTACTCGGACTGATCGCCCTGCCTATGTTGCTCGTCGAACAGTTTCCCGATGTCGTGCCGCCGACGGTGACGATCTCCGCCATCTATCCCGGTGCCAGTGCGCAAGATGTGATCAATGCCATCGCCATGCCGCTCGAAGAAGCACTCAACGGAGTGGACGGCATGATCTACATGTCCACCGAAGCAACCAGCAACGGGACGCTCTCTATTACCGTCTCCTTTGACATCGGCACCGATCCCGATACCGCCTCCGTTCTGATACAAAACCGCGTCAAACAAGTTGAACCGCGCCTGCCCGAAGGTTGCGCAATCATTTAGCCTCTCCTCCGGCGGGTATTGCAATTCCCCAAAACTCTGTTATGCTCTTCCCAACATTTGAAATTTCGCTCCGGTTACGTACCGAGCGGAGTAATTTTCGAGCACGATAACAAGTAGATAGAATCGCTTCGGCGACGGCAGTTTTCTACAGACCACCGGCTGCGCCACTGCGGTGTGGGCGGGTAGAAAATTATCGGTATGTTATTAAGTTGCGTGTGCTCCTGAAAGGGAGTGTCGCGTATAACATGCGGTAAAGATCAAGCGTGCGCCCACAGCAAAAAGGCGATGCACCTCTTTGGTCGGAGGGATTGTTCCCGTTTCTATCTAGCGTGCCGCTCCCGTCTTGAGCGGAACTCTTGTTGCCGTGGTTTGGATTCCTTGTTTTCTAATCCCGCTTCCGGTAACAATTGCATGACGATGGGACACTTGCACAGGCTCCTTGAAATTATCCGTCAAATTAGCTCTTTATGCCAAGAACTGCAACAATGTCTCCAATCGCTACTGCCAGAAACGGAGCAGGAACTACTCTTTAACGATGATCGGCGACGTATTTACTGGGACGGCGGATCGGTCAAACTCGGCAAAAAATCTTATTTGTTTATCAAAACAATCTGGCAGGGAGAAAATCATCAGGCGGAATTCGCCGAATTGGAAGAAAATGTTTGGATGCAAGACTCAAAGCCGGAAACATTCGTTGCTAGGCGAACAGTTTCTACGCTTGTCCAGCATACACAAAAAAATCTGGAAGAGGCAAATTTTCCTTATAAAATTGAGCCAATTAAAAATTTTCCCTGTCGGGAACTAGTGGGCTTTCGCTTGCTTTTAGCAAATGATCAGAAAAAAACGTTTCCTTTGGAAGAGGAGGCACCAGTATAATACGGGGCAATTCGTTTCAACTCAATAGGTACAAAATTTCGCATGAAAAAAATTCTGCAAACAATCGTTATTTTCCTTGTCTTTTCAACGTTTGCCTCGGCGGTCTTGGCACAAAAAGGACCCGCCGTAGAATTCATTAACAGAGACAGCAAATCGTTCTCCATTGCGATCTCCGGCTGGAGTTCTGACCATGTTAGTGTACCCTCCGGTGCATCCAGTCTGGCTGTACTGCCCAACCCCTATCAGTGGGTCAATGGTTGGTACATCCTTAATCCGGGTGAAACAAAAAGATTCAACAGAGATGAAGGGGGCTTCTACTTCACAGAGAGAACATGGGAAAACAGACAACATGAAGACAGGTTTACGTACTTTTGGGCTCATAAAAATAGTGCGTTCAGAACCACGGAAAGACGAGAGAAAAACCGAGTCGTCATCGTGCCTGTTATTGGGGATCAAAAACCCGATCCAAAGAGTTCTGCTACTATACCCGATAGGGCACAATGGGGGGTTCAGTCTGCTACTCCTCAAGTACGATACACCAATAGCATCAATCCCAAAAATGACCAAACAATGCGCAATAACGGTTGGGCACCTTTCCCGTTTGCTGAAATTCGTAGCGGCGTAAAGGCAATAATTTTTCAGAATGGTCAGGTTCACTTTCAGTATTAAGGCAACATCCAGAACCGTCTGTGTTGTCAAAGAGATAAACCAATCCTAACAACCCTTACATCAAATGAATCGCACACTCATTATTTTCGCTATCCTTGTATCGTCACTTGCGTTCCACGGAACCGCTTCCGCACAAACATTCGGGAAAGGGGAATTTCAGATCGAAATCCTGTCCGGCAGAGGCATACAAATCCAGTACAGAACCGGAGGGGGGCAGTGGCAAAACCAAGGCACATGGTCGGAACAACTCGGCGGTACTTATGGACAAGGAACGCGCGTCGAAGTTTCTAATGGACGTGAACTCACACGGGCCGTTGACGAAGCCGCAGAGGGCACCACTATTTGGCTGCGGGAAGGGCTTTATAACATTTCCTCCTCCTTGGTTATTGATAAATCGATCAGTTTGATCGCAAAATCAAAAGACTTCACCAAGACGGTGATCGAGAGCGACGGCGATAATTGCCTTATCGTTGGATATGGACAGCCCGCTTTCGTCGGCATAAAATTTCGATGTAATTCTTCCCAAGGAAGTGCTGCTGTCGTCATTCGTAACGAGGGTTCACCGACATTCGCTTACTGTGCTATCGAAGCACCGAGATCAAGCGGAGTCGCAATACGCGGCGTGGATGCCAACGCCATATTCAAGCATTGCCGCATTTCCCGATGCCTTAACACCGGTGTACGTATTTCAGAACGCGGACGTGGAACGTTTGAAAACTGCGAAATCTTCGATGTTACCAGCACCAGCGGAGTTGTTTTTTCAGTCGGGAGTGACAGCAATGCAGTCGTCAAGCGGAGCAAAATTCACAGCGGCGCACAATACGGCATCAACATTGACGGCGGAAGTGGGACGTTTGAAAGTGTTGATGTCTATGGGAACAAAGCAACAGGTGTCTGTCTCCGTAACGGATCGAATCCGACCTTCAAAAACTGCAAAATATACAATAACGCCAGAAATAAAGAAGGAAATTTCGGCGGCGTGACCGTCATTTCAGGCGCACGGGGGACATTTGATAATTGCTCCGTTTATGGCAACAAGCACGGCTACCTCGTTGTAGGAGAGAATAGCAATCCGAGAGTCAGCAGCGGAACTGTGCGTGACAATCAGGAAAATGGAATCTACGTGTACTCGAATGGATCAGGTATTTTTGACCGTGTAACCGTTACTTCAAATTCTATCGGCTATCGAGTGGTCTCAGGAGGAAATCCAAGGGTATCAGGAGGGATTGTCAGCGATACGAAAGGCCTCGCCGGCATCGCCATTTCGGGCAGAGGGCGGGGTACGTACGAAAATGTTCGAATAGTGACTAACCGCCAAAGGGGAGTCGATGTGCGAAACGGTGGGATGGGAACGTTTACAGGTTGTACTATTGAGGGCAATCAGGAAGCAGGAATGGCTGTTACAAAAGTCGGCAGTGCGAACACGGCAGGCACTCCCGGCGATCCTGTCGTTAGGAATTGCACTTTTAGGAATAACATGAACGGCAGTATCACCGTCTGGAGAGGCGGTAAAGGAACGTATGGACCCAATGTATTCTCTGGAAACAGGTTCAGAAGCGGCACCGGCAACGCCAATGTGCCATCCATCGACAATGAATCAAGACAAGCAGGGGCAAGAGTTATCTAACAATTTTTCATCAAATGCAACACATTCCGAAAAACTTTCGTATTGTTTTCTTTTCGATAGCCGCCGTAGTCGGTGTGGCGGCGTTTTTGCCGCAGGAGGCTCTTGCCCAATGGACGAATGTCGGGCAAGTCAACGGCGTTCAGGTTTGGCGTGATGAACGCACCAGTTTGGAATGGACGGTAACAATCGGACAGGTTCAATCGTCCGGTTGGGGGGAACCCGCACGAACAATGGTTGAACGTTATGGCTTCCGGTTGCCGTCGTTTCGTGAATTGCAAGTTATGGAAGCCAACGGCGGGTTTGGACGCTTGAACGTCAGGAGAACATTAGGGCAATATTACGAAACGAGCGATTCCAATATCCTCGGTGCCGCCTGGGGAAACGGTTTCAGAACGCCGCAACAACGACAAGGAAGAGGAATGAATTGGGTGATCGGCGTAAGACAGAAGAGCGGCGGCGGGAATGATATTACGCCGCATGTCGAGCCGCCCGTTGCCAGTCAGCCGCAGGTACATCTGATAGCCATTGCTGATGTTCATAGCAACTTAAGTGCTGGCAGTAAAAAAAGTGTGGAAGAATTTTCTTTCATGATGTGGTATGGGCTCGGAAAAAACTCTCTCATAGTACATCATGTCGAAGATGGTGACTTGTATCCCAGACGAATACTAGAGCGTATCGGCAATCTAAAGATAGGCAAAAATGATACCGTTATATTCCTTTATGCTGGGCACGGAGCATTTGATAGAAATCGGGGACTGTTTTATACGATAACCGACCCCTCTATTCCTTTCAGGAGCAAGGACAATCCGGGGACATCGAACTTCCTCTTAAAAGACGATGTGTTGAAAACGATACAAAAACATTCCCCCAGATTAACCGTCATAATAAGTGATTGTTGCAGCACACATCTTCGGTATCACGAACAAGAAGAGTTGGTCAGGGCTGCTAATATGGAGTCAACTCGTCCGCTGTTCCAAAGATTGTTTTTCGAAACATCTGGAGTCGTCGATTTTACCGCAGCGCAGGAAGGAAAATTTGGATTCATTTGCTCTCGGGACGGACATTATATGATACATAACTTGTGCAAGCAAATGGACATTAACATGGATCGGCGTTTGAATTGGGGGCAATTTTTCCCGATAGTCCAACAGGAAACAGCGGAATATTCGAGAATCCGCTATTCCCAAAATCCGAACGCAATGGACAGCACTTTTGGCACATCTCTGTGGACGCTTAATGGCGTGAGTCAAATACCGCAGGTTCCACGAGCATTCTCATTGGGCAATTAATGTTTTTTGAAGAGAATATACAATCGCAGTCTTGTACGGTGCCTTTGTTTTCTTACACTCTTGTTAACATAGGCAATCTGCGCGAACTAAACCGCTTGTGCGATTAAAACCATCGGCTAACCATGCGTCTCACCGGTTTTCGCAAGACGTAAGAATTGTGAAGGCAACAGAACCCGGTGCGGTAGCACCGGATTCCGCATCTACCGATGCGGGAGCATCCACGTTTAGTGGGTTCTTTTCCATTCGTTTTCCCATTTCCGTCATTGCATTTCGCCAAAAATGTGCTACAATTACAATGCGTTCTTGAGAGAACGCCAAACTTTTTACTTCAAAACATACCGACCGGTCGGTTTCGATAGCGAACCATTGTCTCTCGAAACACCCATTTTATAAAGAACCCTAATGTTTTCGCACTTTTTCATAGACCGTCCAAACTTCGCTTGCGTTGTTTGTATCGTCATCATTCTACTCGGACTGATCGCCCTGCCTATGTTGCCCGTCGAACAGTTTCCCGATGTCGTGCCGCCGACGGTGACGATCTCCGCCATCTATCCCGGTGCCAGTGCGCAAGATGTGATCAATGCCGTTGCTATGCCGCTCGAAGAAGCACTCAACGGTGTGGATGGGATGATTTACATGTCCACCGAAGCAACCAGTAACGGCACGCTCTCCATTACCGTCTCCTTTGACATCGGCACCGATCCCGATACCGCCTCCGTTCTGATACAAAACCGCGTGAAACAAGTCGAACCGCGTCTGCCCGAAGAGGTGCGACGATTAGGAGTTGCTGTCAATAAGCGAAGCGGAAACTTCATCTGTCTCGTTGCCCTTTCGGAAAAGATTGATGAAGACTCTCCCGAAGGAGGCACCAAGAGCGGACAGTATCTTGCGAATTACGCCTCACTCTACATCAAAGACCAAATAGCCCGCGTCGAAGGAGTCGGCGAAGTGATGGTGTTTGACCGCCGCGAGTTCAGTATGCGAATCTGGCTCGACGTAGATATTATGGCGGCACGCGACATTTCTGTCCAAGAAGTCCACGCCGCCATTCGGCAACAAAACACCCAAGTTGCCGCCGGTCGGCTGGGACTCGACCCCGTCCCGGAAGGCATCCAGACAAACCTCGCCATTGTAACGCTGGGACGGCTCCAAGATGTCGAACAGTTTGAAAATATCATCGTTCGGATAGACGAGCAAGGCGGAGCATTACGCCTCAAAGACATTGCCCAAATCGAACTCGGCTCCGCAGACTATACCAGCGAAGCATGGTTTAACGGAAGAACGGCAACGGCTATCGCCGTGATGCCTCAATCCGGTGCGAACTCATTGAAAGTTGCTGAAGGAGTGATCAATTTGATGGACTCCCTCGAAGAATCCCTTGCACGAAGCGGTTTAGCCTATTCCATTCCCTTCAATGCCACGACCTTTATTCAAGCAACGGTGGACGAATTTTGGGAAACGCTCCTTCACTGTGTGGTTCTTGTCGTGCTCGTCGTTTTTCTTTTCCTTCAAGATTGGCGGGCGGCACTGATTCCGATTCTCACGATACCGGTCTCCATTATCGGAACGTTTTTTCTGATGTGGTGCTTCGGCTTTTCGCTCAACACAATGTCTCTCTTCGGCTTGATTCTCGTCATCGGTATCGTCGTGGACGATGCAATTGTCGTCGTCGAAAATACCCAACGCATCATTGATGAAGAACAGATCGACAGTAACGCTGCTGCCAAAAAGTCAATGATTCAAGTCATCGGACCTGTTATTGCTTTAGTTCTCATCATGATGGCGGTCTTTCTGCCTACGTCGATGATGCAAGGAGTCATCGGTCGTTTGTATCAGCAATTCGCTCTGACGATTGCCGGAGCCGTCGCCATTTCCGGTATCTGCGCGGTGACCCTTGCGCCGGCACTCTGTGCGATCTTATTGCGTCCCTCTGTTCCGAAAGAAAAACGTTTTATCGTGTTCAGGATATTCAATTACTTCTTCGACGGTTTTATGGTTTTCTACCTGAAAACGGTCAAGAGGGCGATCCGCTTTGCTCCGGTCATCCTATTGCTCTGGTTCCTATTGGTGGGCGGGCTGTTTTTTGTCTATACAATCCTACCGAAAGGCTTTGTGCCGAACGAAGACCAAGGGGTTATGTTTATGGAAGTCAAGTTGCCCGAAGGGGCATCAATGGAGCGCACCGCCGAAATCTTAACAAGAGTCGAAAGGATTATCTTGGCGGAACGTGAACTTATTTACAGCAAAGAGTATTACGAGCGGGGATGGTTGCGACAACTCTACGACCGTTTTTGGAACAAGAAGAAGACTTATGTGGAAAACGGCGGCGTTGAATCGACAATCTCCATCAACGGTTTTTCGCTTATGAGCGGAGTAGGATCAAATCTCGGAACCGTGTTTATACCGTTGAATCCATGGGACGATCGGCGCGTGAAGGGGTTCCACATTCCTTTGATGCACAACCCAATGGACGAGGGGTTGCGAATCCCTGCCATTCAGGCGCGGTTGGAAAAACGGCTCGCCGGAATTCCCGAAGCGCAGTTTATGATTATTACGCCGCCGCCGATCATGATCGGCATGACAAGCGGAGTTTCCTACGTGCTGCTCGACACCCGCGGCGTTGTCCCCACAGAACTTGCCAGGGTTCGGGATGATCTCAAACACAGGGCGGTAGATTATGATCCGATTGTTTTCATGATCTCATCCTTTGAGCCGAATTCACCTCAGTTGTATTTTGACATCGACCGCGACAAAGCCATGCGGATGGGAGTCAATCTTGCGGAAGTATTTGCCGCTCTGCAATCCTATTTGGGAATCGCTTATGTCAATGATTTTAACATGGTTGGAAAAACCTATCGGGTTCAAATGCAGGCAAAAGGGGAATACCGGGGGAACATCCAGGGTGCGTTGCGTATCAAGGTCAAAAACATGAATGGCGAGATGGTTCCGTTGGAGGCATTTACAACGGTCGAGGAAATTTCGGGACCGCAACTTTTGACCCGATACAATATGTTTGCCAGTGTGGCGATGACAGGCATCATTCGCGGCGACCGCAGTACCGGCGATGGCATCAAAAAAATGGAAGAATTGAGTCGAGATTTGCCGGACGGTTTCCGGTATGAATGGACGGGTCTTTCCTATCAAGAAAAGCGGGTGGGAAATCAGATGGTCATGTTCCTTTTCATCTCTGTTGCGTTCACGTTTTTGATATTGGTGGCACAATACGAAAGTTGGTCATCGCCGTTGATCATTATGATGGCGGTTCCGTTGGGCATTGCCGGTTCATTTTTATCAGTGGTGGTGTTTTCACTTTTCGCAACGGGCTTACCGGCGCAGTTTGACTTTATGTCGCTGATGATGTGGCTCATGAGTGCGGAAATCAACCTTTACACGCAGATTGGTTTTTTGGTGATGATCGGTTTTTCGGCGAAGAATGCGGTTCTCATTGTGGAGTTTGCCCGAGAGCACCGGGAGCAGGGGGCGAAACTGGTCGAGTCTGCTTATGAAGCAGGTCGCTTGCGTGTTCGTCCGATTCTTATGACTTCGTCTGCATTTATCATGGGTTTGTTCCCGCTCATTTGGGCGGATGGTGCCGGTAGCAATGCCCGCAATGCGATAGGCAATGGTATCTTTGGCGGCTTGCTTACGGAAGTCATGCTTGGCATCTATGTAACGCCGGTGTTATTTGTGCTCATCCATGGTACGGCAGAGTGGGGCAATCGGCACATAAAGGCATTTATGGCACAGAGCCGGGTCAGGTCAGAAAAGGCGGCGGGACCGAGCGAAGTAACCTTGCGGCGCGGGGATTAGAGGATTGGAGTTACTCTTGTTGCCTACGGTTCGTGCGCCAAAAATGCTCTTTACATTTCGGTTCATATCGGGAACGCAACGAGTCCGTTCCTTGCACCCTTTGCGAAAACTTTGCATCCTCTGCGGTTAAAAAAGAATTGGGGTATGCGGTTTGCTCCTGTTTCGTTAACAAGAGTGGATGGTTCCGTCTGAATCGCCGAAATTTCCCTTAATTTACCGTGATTTCGTGAAAATGTTCCCCGATGAGTCCTCCTGTGTAACCTACCTGGTGGAACAGTTACGCTGGAGCGACGGCTTCGTGTGCCCCGCTTGTCAACGACGACAGGAACCCTGGCGACAAACACGAGGACGTTTGGTCTGTCCCGCCTGTCATCATCAGACGACCGTTACCGCTGGAACGATCTTTGACAAAACCAGAACACTCCTAACACATTGGTTCGATGCCGCCTGGCACATGACCACAACAAAGAACGGCGTGTCTGCAAAGCCGTTAGAACGCACGATGGGCATCAGTGATCGTGTGGCTTGGACAATGTTGCATCGTTTTCGTGTTGCTATGGTTCGCTCTGCCCGTGAACTGTTGTCCGGTGAAGTGGAAGTCGATGAAACAATGATCGGTGGAGTCGAAACGGGCGGCAAGCGAGGACGTGGTGCGACCAAAGAGATTATTGCGATTGCTGTGGAAATTAAGCGTCCCAAAGGGTTTGGGCGAATTCGGATGCGACATATTCCCGATGCGTCTGCCAAAAATCTTGGAGCCTTTGTCCGTGAAACAATCACGTCGGGAAGTGTTCTTTACACGGATGACTGGAAGGGATATTATGGTCTATCGAACGAGTATGAACATCACCAAACGATTCTTTCTTCTTCTGATGATCCGGCTCATGTGGCGATGCCGGGAGTTCATCAGGTGGCATCGTTGTTGAAGCGTTGGCTTCTTGGCACTCATCAAGGAGCACTTGCGTCAGAACATTTTCAATCGTATTTGGAAGAGTTTACGTTTCGTTTTAACCGCCGCACTTCGCACAGACGTGGACAATTATTTTATCGTCTTTTGGAGCAAGCCGTTGTAACGCCGCCTGTTACCGAATCCGACATTTACGGTCGTTTAGTGGAATGGGAATACGAACATAAAACAGTCTGTCATAGTCATGGTGAGTATGCGAGGGACGAGGATGGAGACGGTTTTTATGAGGTTCATGTGAACACGATGGAGGGATTTTGGTCGTTGTTATGTAGTTGGTTGCGTCCTCATCGTGGGGTGTCGCAGGAGCGATGGCCGCTTTATGTGGGCTTTTTTCAGTTTGTGCATAATGTTCGGCGGCGAGGCAAAGCCTTACTACGGGCACTAGTGCCTTGTCTCTTTCTAAAACTGGGACAACGTTCACGTTTTACACCGATATTTTCAATGTCAAACGAATTTTACACCCCAATTTTTTGAAGGGACAAGGCACTAGTGGTGTTTCCGGCTTGATATTGCACGAATAATCCGCCTGTTTTGCTGAAAATCAAGGGTCTAATAAATGCAGCACCAAGCCGGAAGCACTACTAGGGCGTGTTTACACTACATTTGCCTTGTTTTCTGGATTATTACGGTTTTTTTTGGCAAATTTGGACAAAATTCACAACGCCTTCGT
>Ga0099364_10013255_pt1 | contig 11071 bp, 11 predicted proteins | sample TergutTh196P3_FD_73070 | JGI IMG/M metagenome (GOLD analysis project Ga0099364, IMG submission 73070) | Microcerotermes parvus P3 segment gut microbial communities from Pointe-Noire, Republic of the Congo - Th196 P3 | ecosystem: Host-associated > Arthropoda: Insects > Digestive system > Gut ... | reverse complement strand
AAAACTTTTGATTACGCAGTTATCGTATCAGGACCCGACTTCCCCAGTGGAGGATAAGGAGTTCATCGCACAGATGGCGCAATTCTCCACGCTGGAGCAGATGACGGCAATGGCAAGTGATTTTTCCAGACTTACCTCAATGCTCATGGGGAATGAAGCCACAAGTTCGCTTGGAAAAGGCGTAGAAATCGTTGAAGGGGAACGCATTATACAGGGTATTGTTCAGGCGGTTACCAAAGGAGGAACACCGCAGGTGTTGGTAGATGGAAATTTTTATGATTGGGAACAAGTAATCAAAGTCTTCGCAGAAGAAAGGAGTATTGAGTTATGATGCGTTCGTTATATTCCGGTGTTTCCGGGCTTCAAAATCATCAGACAAGAATGGATGTTGTTGGTAATAATATTGCCAATATCAATACAACAGGCTTTAAAAGCAACAGAGTTAACTTTCAGGATATTCTATATCAACAGCTTCAGGGCGCTGCTCGTCCAACTGAGGATCTTGGCGGCGTAAATCCAAAGGAAGTCGGTCTTGGAATGTCGGTTGCGTCAATCGATACCCTTCACATTCAGGGGACTTTACAGGTTACAGGCGTTCAGACTGATCTTGCAATTACAGGGAATGGGTTTTTCATCCTTGATGACAGAGGTACGCAGTTGTATACAAGGGCCGGGCAATTTTCTTTGGATGCAGACGGTATTCTGGTAAATCCCGCAAATGGAATGAAGGTAATGGGCTGGACGGCGAGGGATGTTGAAGGGTACAACATAATTGATGTCTCCTCACCTGTGGGGCAGCTAGAAATTCCTGTAGGCGGCAAAGATCCGGCGAAGGAAACCACGATGGTTTATTTTGCCTGTAACCTTGACAGGCGAATTCCGGAATTGCCGGAAAATCCCACCGCTGCCCAGATTCTCCAGTCAACATGGTCAACGACTATAGAAATCTATGATTCATTCGGCGATATACATATATTACAGGTTGATTTTACAAGAGTGCCGGGAACACCCAACAGTTGGAATGCGACAGTTAACGTGGATCCGCAGAATGAAATTCCAACGAATGCAACAATTGGTTTTGGGGAAGAAGCTCCGGAAATTGGAGGACCCATTTCTTTTGTTGTAAACTTTTCCAATGACGGAACATTGCTTTCGGCGGAAGATGGACTTGGGAATGTATCCGGGGAAAGCGGGCAGGTACAGATGTTCGTCGCTTTCGATGTTCTGGATACCACTCCGGATGAAGACGGCGCTATTATAAGACAGCAATTTGTTCTTAACCTTGGCAATGTAGGCGGCTTTACAAATTCAATGACTCAGTATGCCGAAGCAAGTTCAACCAGAATGGTAGAACAGGATGGACGCCCAATGGGTTATCTTGATGATTTTAAAATCGATGGTTCAGGCGTAATTACCGGCGTTTATTCCAATGGAAGTACAAGGGTAATCGGTCAGGTTGCACTTGCAAGTTTCCCGAATCAGGGCGGTCTTGAAAAAGCCGGCGACAATACATTCCGGGTTTCAAATAACTCAGGTCTTGCGAATATAGGTCCTTCGGGCATAGCGGGCAAGGGCAGAATAGTTGCAGGCGCATTGGAAATGTCCAATGTCAATATGGCGGATCAATTTGTAGACATGATTGTAACCCAGCGCGGTTTTCAGGCAAACTCAAGAACAATACAAACCGCGGATCAACTGCTTCAGGAACTCCTGACACTCAAGCGGTAATAAGGAGTGCTAGTCAGCACTTTGTGCTGCCGTTCGATGATAGCAGCTTAATAAGGAGTGAGAAAAAACAGGCTGCCGCTTAAAGTAGTCTGTTTTTTCATTTTAATTTGTGATATGATAAAATTAACTAGGTTGAATGGTACGGAGTATTTTATGAATCCTCACCAGATTGAATGTATTGAGGTAAATCCCGATACAACGCTGGTGATGCTTTCAGGGAAAACCCATATTGTGCGTGAAGAGGTTGATACAGTGTTGGAAAGAATTGCTGCTTACCACCGGCGAATAAATCCTTATATAGTTCAGGAGTGAAGATATGAATAAAAGTTTAAACTTTGGAACTTTTATCGGATTAATTGGCGCTCTGGTAATGATTGTTGTTTCAATTTTTTTATCCGGAAACGTGCTTAACAGTTTTATTGATATTCCTTCTCTTGCGCTTGTTCTTCTTGGTTCTTATTTTGCACTCATGATGGCTTTCTCGTTATCAGACGCGCTCGGAGTTTTTTCCGCCATTTCTCTTACCTTTAAACAACCTGTGTTCAACCAGGAAAGTATAATCCAGAAGATGGTGTCATTTTCTGAAAAAGCCAGACGTGAAGGGCTGCTTGCACTTGAAGAAGAACTTGAAGACCTTGAAGATGAATTTATGAAAAAAGGGCTTCGTCTTGTTGTAGACGGAACTGATGCTACCATTATACGTGATTTATTGGAGTTGGAATTATCCCAAATGCAGGGGCGCCATGCTTCAAAAATAAAGCTTGTTAACTTGTGGTCAAGTCTTTCTCCTGCTCTTGGAATGTTGGGCACTGTTATGGGTCTTGTTGGTATGTTGCAGAATCTTGACGATAAAGATTCTATCGGTCCCAACATGGCTCTCGCTCTTATTACTACATTTTATGGTTCTTTGTTTTCCGGTGTATTTTTTGGACCATGGTCAAATAAACTTGGGGTATTTGACGGCGAAGAAGCAAATGTGAAGGAAATGGTAATCGAAGGCATTCTTTCGATACAAGCAGGTGATAATACCCGTATCCTAGCGCTTAAACTTCTTGCGTTTCTTGATCCAACTACACGCAGAAAACTTGAAAAAGAAATGATAAAGGATTAAAAATTAATGGGAAAGAAAAAGAAACAAGGAGCAGAACCACCGCCAAGTACGTGGTTGAACACATATGCTGACATGATAACATTATGTTTGTGTTTCTTTGTTATCTTGTTCAATCCTGATGATGTTACACAGCAGCAGTTGGATTTAATTTCCGAATCGTTGCGCAGCGCCGGTATTGGTTCGATGCCCGGCGGTTTAACCCTTTCCAGCGGCCGCAGCGCTGAGCTTGGAAATACAATCATGTCGCTTCCTTCAATGGAAAGGGGCAGAGTTTTAGGAGACGCCCTGCGAAGAGCTGTCTCTGTCTTTTCCCCGGAAATCCGTTCCAACCAAATCAGGGTAACTCATGATGAACGGGGTCTTGTGATTACACTTGCAGGAGACGTTTTCTTCTATCCTGCAAGCGCCGCCATAAATATAGAAGCGGCAAGAGAAATTCTCCTGCGCCTTGGAACATATTTGGATTCAAACGAACTTGCGGGAAGAAAATTCAGAATTGAAGGGCATACCGATTCCATCGGCGTAGATCCATTCGGTCCATGGGAAGATAACTGGCAATTGTCAGCCGAACGTTCACGGTCGGTTCTTCGCTATCTTTCAGCCCTTGGAATTAACGAAACACGTTTTCAAATTGCAGGTTTTTCCGACACGGTTCCAATTGCAAACAACAACACAGAAGAGGGACGCGCAATGAACCGTCGTGTAGATATTATCATTCTTGATGAAGGTCACTTGTAACATCTAAAAACCCTGACTGGGTTTTTAGATGTTACTTAGAGAAAACCGTGTTTGTGCCGGTTTTCTTCAGTTTTTTTTATTCGGCTCCTAAATCAACAGCTCCGTCCAGAAGCAGTTGACGCGCCAATTCGATAGTAACTTCGTACAATGCAGAATCCATGGAAACGGATGTTTCCAGTACTCTTGCCACCTGCCGGTTTAATTCCGCTTTTGGAATTGTATAGAGCACATAGGCAGTATATGAGTCGGTGTATATTTCAGGATCATCCAGATCATAACGGCGGCTTAAGATCCACCAGTCGCCGACACGCAAGGCTCCTGAATAGCTTACATTTACTATTGTATTAATTACACTTTCGATTTCCTGGGAATACGTGCTTTCCATTCCCGCTGCTCCTGTAATACCGGCTGACTGTGAGGCGCCCTGTACTCTTGCATTATATTCGGATGCTATAGTGGTTCTTAACATCGCACCGATCCGCTGCTGAGCGCTGAAATTGTCAGCCCATGCAAGAACAAATTGCCGGTTTGTACCAGTTTCTTCACCGACTATACAGTACATATCTCTGAATTCACTTTGTGCCTGTAGTCTGGTAACGCCGTATTGGACATAGGTTCTTACCCAATCCGGTTGAGCAATGCCATTTATTGTTCCTTTTTCTTCCAATATCTGGACTGTAACTCTTGGTCCCGAAGCGCATGCTGCTATCATTAAAATTACAAGCGCCGCCAACAAATATTTCGCAATCTTCATAAGTTGTCTCCTCCTTGGGTATATTCCCATATAATCAATATACTGTCAATTACGCATTTTGTCATTTTTTTTTGAAAAAAAATTGAGGCTTTCTAAAAAACTCTGATTTCTGTTAAACAGAAATATTAAAAAGCAACCCTGCGACAGGAGATACGGGCGTGTAAACAGGCGAGGCCTGTGCTGTTTTTAATTCTCTTTGATATTGTTCAATAAGGGCGTTGATTCTTCTTTCGTCCTGTTCGCTGACAGTTCCGTAATTTACAGCAGACTGTTTCTTCATCCTGGACAACTGTTCAATCATGGTATCAAGGATTTTCAATTTGCTGATATTTACACCTTGAGTGCCCTCGGGCGCAGGAGTTCCCGAAATATGCTTGAAGTGTGAATAAATAACCATGGAAGGGTGAACCGGAATGGACTTTTTGCCGGTATTAACAGCATTTATAGCATAGCCGACACTCGGGAAAGTATGCTGTGAAATAGCTCCAATATCCATAGTATAAATATCGGAATAATTCTCTTATTTTATTAATTCCTGCATCACTGATTTAGCCGCATCCAGTCAAGCAAACGCCTCTCCAACGTACTTATATCCTCAGCGCTTTCTGCGCGCGCTCGGTCATGAAGATAGGGCAGCACTACTCTTTCCTTGATTTCCGCCCATCTGCCCGGCAAAATGTTCGGCAGCGAAAAATTATCGGAAGGGGGCATACGTCCCAAAAGCTCAGGATAGAAAAGCGGGTATATTTGCTCTGTTACGGAGGTGAGTGCGGAAAAGCCCCCGCATATTCCAAAAGAATTTTCGTTTATCCTATTGATTCTTGAATATTCCAGCAACAGCCGCTGGGTATCGGCGCTGAAAAACCATTGGATAAAAACCCCTGCCCCGCGGTGTGACCGGGCTCTTTTTGGAATTCCCAAATAAACAGAATCTTCCATAACCGGAATCCTGTCCTGTTCCATAACCCAGCGGAAATCTAGCTGGTTTTTATTTTCTTCGCTTAATGTAAAAAGATCCGAACTTTCTATGTACGAAAAAAGAATACGTCCGCTTTGTATCAGCCTTTCCGGCGGTTCAAAAAAATACCTGTATGTAAAATCTTCGTCAGCCTGTGTGTTTGTGTTTATCTCGTTAGTCCAATCGTTAATAAAAACCATCGAATGTTCCAGCGCCGCAGAATCCCACGCCAATGGATTTGCTTCCCTGAAAGAGGTACCAGAAAGCACCGCTGTCATAAAAAGAAAATTGTCATTCCATAAGGGAGAAAAACCAATCCTTGTATATGAGCCGCGGTTATATACATTGTATGCACCGCCTAAATTCTTTATCTCGTCAAAGCCTATGGTAAATTGATTTGAAAGACTATGTTCTCTTTCTCTTGAAAAAATCAAAGCAGGGATATTGAATGACACAGGTAAAAGTAATTGATTCCGTTCTATCATGCCAATATCAAGAAGACTGGGATAAAAAATTTCTCTTGAAAGTCTGTTATTTCCAAAGAGATTATTTAGAGGTCTGAAATTTGCCTCAGTAGAAGCATTTTTCAGCCAGCTTGTTACAATTATATCTGGAGTGTTTGACTGGTTTGTAATTGCAAGTTCCGCGCCGGGAAGTTTTATATACCTTACAGATACTCTGTATTGGCTCTGAACGGCATTAAAATATTCTCCGTAAAGAGCGAATTCCGGGCGATCCGTCCAGATTAATATATCTCTTGAATTACCGCAGGAGATAAAAATTACAGCAAGTAAGAAGTAAATTTTAAGAAACCGCATGGAGATAGTGTATTTTACACCACATGTACTTGTCAATCTATAATTAGAATGTTACTATATAACGAGAGGGACTTTTTGGAAAGGGTAAAAGATTCTGCAGTAATTAGGCTGATCGAAAGAATAAGTGAACACTATCAGGCAAATATCTGTAACCGTTATTTGCGTCCTGCTTTATTACAACTCCAGATTGATAAAAGTGTATGGGATCAAATTGAGCTTCTTACCGAAAAAATGGAAATGTTCCGCTATCAGGGTTTTCATCTTGACGAACTTTACCGACAAATATCCGCCTGTGCGCGTTTTGTGGATATTGCCCGAAATAATATGCCCGGTATACTCAGACTCAGGATGAATTCCGCTCCAAGCGGTCCCGATAAAATTATCCGCGAAATGGCAGCAAGTAATTTTATGTCCAATTTAAAGGTTTTTGCGGATCAATTAAATGAATTATACATAAACCTCGTAGAGCTGGATAAAGCTGATGCACAAAAACGAAAAGCAAAGCCGGTTTATGAACAGATTACCGAATTATACAGCATCGGCCGCTTGATTGTAGGACACTAATACAGCTTACCATCCCATGCGGCCGCGGCCTTGGTTGTAGGTTCCACCGGTATCGCTTATGCCTGTAACGATGTTATTCAACCTTATATCAATGCGTTTTACTCCGTCTATGAATAGAGAGCATGTTTCACCCAAACTGAAATTCGGGGATGTAAAACCCGAATAGGAAAAAATGGTCTTGCTTGTATATTCCAGCAGAGTGTTTTCAGCTTGATCTTTTATTTCAATAACGCTGCCTGAGGGTTGCTGCCTTGTATACGAAACCAGTATTACCGGTTGGGTTGAGTTTTGCGAGACGCTTAGTATGCTGCCTGCTGTTATCAGTTCTCCGCCGGTGACAGTGAAAGCGCCGTCAAAGTCAATTGCGCCTTCCATAATCATGGAAGGTCCGCTGATCATGAGCGTTCCTCCTTCAAGAAAAAGATTCCCGTTGGAGTCAATGCCGTCTGCAAGCGAATGTAAATCAATCGTTCCGCCTGTTATGCGGATAAATATGTTTTCATTTAAAGGCTGCCGTCTCCCCCAGCCCATGTTTTGCGTGTCATCCGGGCTTGCGGCGTTGAGTGCATCGTCACTTGATACAATGCTTATGTTCCCGCCACTGATTGTAATAGAAAGCCCTTCTATCCCTTCATAACAAACAGGAATATCAATGTCTCCGCCTAAAATTTCCACCTTGCCGTCCGCATGAATTCCGTCGTCTCCTGTTTTTATGTGAAGTCTTCCCGCTGTTATAAGAATATCGCCGTCAGAGTGAACTCCGTCATCTTCTGTGTCTATTGTAAAGTCCCCTCCCATGATGGTCACCTGTTTTCCCGCCTTAAGCCCCTTCATACTGACGGAATCTTCGTCTGCCTGGGGAATTGGCGCAAACCCTCCCCATCCTCTGTTAAAATTATCAATCTGTACAGGAACATTGGCGCTCCCGCCGCCTGTGGTAATATTGAAGACGCCGCCTGTGATTGTCAAAATACTTTCAGCCTGTATTCCATCGTTTTGGGCATGTATATTAAAAATGCCGCCTGTAATTGTTATAAAACCAACATCATCGCCTGTGGTTCTGCTTGATTGAATCCCGTCTGCTTCGGCATTTAACGTAAAATTTCCGCCATTAATTATTACCCCGTTGCGCCCAAGAAACGAATGACCGGTTGAATAAACAGATATATTACCGCTTGTTATAGTTAAAACATCCTGAGTGCGAATTCCATGCCTGTAATTTCCGGTAACGGCAAGGCTTCCTTCGCCCGTTAGGTGTAAATTGTTCTGGGCATAAATTACAGCATTGCGTTCATCCGCATCTGTAGAGCGCGCGCTGTCAGAAATTGTGTTGATTGTTCCTTCTTCAAGAATGATTATAAGTTCTTCTGATCTTTGTGCAAAAATCGCAGGTCCTGTCTCGTTGTGAAGTGAAACTCCGTTCAGCACTAGGCTGACAGTGTCGTCCCTTCCCGCATTTACAAGAATCTGCCCGTTTTCAAGAATACCGGAAAGTATATATGTACCCGGTTCTCTTATTGAGAGTGTTCTGTCTAAAAAGACTGCGCCGGAACCGGAAACCGCTGCAGTTGAACCGCTGAAAATAATTGTTGTTGCGCTATTTTCATTTAAGCCAGCCGGTGATACAAGTCTGGCGCACCCTGGAAACAAAATTAAGATTAAAACCCATGAGAATTTGATAACACGCATTTTTATAATTCCTCTCCCTCGCGCTGCTCAAGGTTTATCGTAATATTTTGATTTTCGTTCCGGCTGCGAAGTTCATCAATAAATTCTTTTGGTACAAAAGTGGATTTTAAATGAATTTTATAGGTAAGTTCATACAGGCTGCCCATATTTGCTGTCTTGACTTTATATAAATCATAACCTGCGGTATATTTTATCAGGATGTCATCGAACAATCCGTCATAGTTCAAATTCTCCGGGATAGTAATTTTAATAAGACGGGTATTTATCCTGCTTTGACCAAAACCAGTATGAACCAATAATAAGTTTGTTATACTAAACAGTAAAAGGAATATGAATGCATAAAATAAATACCCCATCCCTATGATCAGCCCCAATGCCATGGCAAAAAATAAACTGCCGATATCCCTTGCATTTCCCGGAACAGAACGAAATCTCACAAGACTGAATGCACCTGCAACAGCGATGCCTGCGCCGATATTACCGCTTACAACCATGATAATAACCTGTACAGTAACAGGAAGCAGCACCAAAGTTACGGTCATATTTTTACTGTATTTGTTTTTATACATATATGTTGCAGCCACGGCAAAGCCGAATGTAATGGAACAAAATGTACACAGCAGAAAACTGTTTAGGGCAGGTATATTATTTGTTATGCTGCCTGTAAAAATATCAAACATTTAACAACTCCTCTCACTTTAAATAAACTCACTTGCTAAACCTGTTCTTTAATAATAAAATAATTCTAAATAAAATGAAAAGCCATTTATATGAAAATAATAACAAATAACTTTTTGTTATATTTCATCTTTTTGCTTGATGGAAAAAATTCCGTAAAATATACTTGTTTTATAAGGTGCAAAATGCAGGGTAATATTTTAGTTATTGAAGATGTAAAAGAGCTTTCTGATCTGATTACCCTTTACCTTGCAAGGGAAGGATTTGATGTCCGCGCTGTCGAAAGCGCCGAAGACGGCTTGGCTGTGATTCAGGAATGGAAGCCTGAACTTGTTATCCTTGACATAAATCTGCCCGGAATTGACGGTTTTGAATTCCTGCAAAGGTTCAGGCGTTCAAGCGTTACTCCGGTACTGATAGTTTCCGCAAGAGACAACGATGAGGATCTGATAAGCGGCCTTGGAATTGGAGCGGATGAATACATCACAAAGCCATTCTCCCCCAAAGTCCTTGTTGCAAGAGTCAGGGCTTTGTTCCGCCGGTTCCGGGATTTTAATGACAAAAGCCATGAGAATGTGTTCAGGTTCGGTCCCTTTGTTCTGGATTATGATTCCTGTATATTAAAAAAGAACAGCCACAGAATATCTCTTTCTGCAAAAGAATACAGTTGTCTTGCATGGCTTACAGAACATGCAGGAAAACCCATGAGTGTAGAGACAATCTACGCAGGGGTTTGGCAAAACAACTACGGCGACCTTACCACAGTAGCTGTTTATATACAGCGTCTTCGTAAAAAGATTGAAGACGATCCTGCAAATCCGGCTTATATAGAAACTGTACGTGGAATGGGTTATAGGTTTAACTTGGTATGAAAATTAAAAATCAGGCGCGGCTTCTTGTTGCAGGCATTGTGCTTGTTCCCCTGCTCATTATAGTTATCAATATAGTTATTCAAATATCTTTTATTAATGATGAATCTGATCTTCCGGTATATGAAGATATTTTTGCTTTATTGGATGAACACATAGACGCAAGCAACATGGAATCCCTTGCACGTATAATAACCCGTTCAAGAAACCGCAGTGAATTAGCAGTTTTCCGGGATGATTATTTTGTCCTTTATTCAACAATTTCCGGTTTCGTTCCGGGTGTTTTTACATCCCGCAATCATGTACTCTCTTTGCTTGACGAAAAAAATCAATCTTCTGCGTATAGCTTTTATTCACGAAACCTTAATGAGAGCAGAGTATTTATTCTATCCAATATAACGCCTCAGCCGTCTATATCAAGATCAAGACCTCCTCCATTTTTTATTCCCGCAGCTTTAATTATTATGTTCATTGTTTTGCTTACGATATTTTCTATCTGTATGTCAATTATAATAACCCGGACTATCACCAACTCTGTTCAGGTTCTTGAAGATGTAACCCGGCGCATCGCAGAAGGAAATCTTGACTTAAATGTTGATGTTAAAGGAAGCAATGAAATTACCTCTCTTACCAATTCACTTAACAAAATGCGAAATGCTCTAAAAGAAGAAGAACTTCGACGTTCCCGTTTTATCATGGGAATCAGCCATGATCTAAAAACTCCCTTGGCATTGATCAAGGGTTATGCGGAGGCAATAGAAGACGGCATTACGGAGGATCCTGCTTCCCGTAGCAGCGCTGCCGCTATTATCACGGCAAAAGCTGATCAGCTTGAAGGCATGATCAACGACCTTATCAATTTTGTACGGATGGAAACCGGAGAATGGCGTAAAAAATTAAACGAAATTAATTTAAGCGCCTTTTTAAAAAATTTAATGAAAACATTAAGCATGGACGTTGAATTACTGAATCATAAATTAATTTCCAACATAAACCTGCCTGATACCCTCTCTATACGCATGGACGAAAAACTGGTACAGCGCGCCTTTGAAAATTTGATCAACAATGCAGTCCGCCATACGCCTGACAGGTCAATCATAAATTTTTCCGGCGTGTTAGTTGAAAATACGGTGGAGCTTACAATCAGCGACAACGGCGGCGGCA
>Ga0099364_10013254_pt1 | contig 11073 bp, 15 predicted proteins | sample TergutTh196P3_FD_73070 | JGI IMG/M metagenome (GOLD analysis project Ga0099364, IMG submission 73070) | Microcerotermes parvus P3 segment gut microbial communities from Pointe-Noire, Republic of the Congo - Th196 P3 | ecosystem: Host-associated > Arthropoda: Insects > Digestive system > Gut ... | reverse complement strand
TATTTCTTAACTTGGCGCCCCTTTTGTTGAGTTGAGTTGAGTTGAGTTGAGTTGAGTTGAGTTGAGTTGAGTTGAGTTGAGTTGAGTTGAGTTGAGTTGAGTTGAGTTGAGTTGAGTTGAGTTGAGTTGAGTTGAGTTGAGTTGAGTAAAAATAAGCCGCACAAGATACGAATAAAATGTCGGATATGTTTACAGGGTCGCGCATAAATTATAATATTAAAGTGTCAAAGATATAAAATTATTAAAAACAAATGTTTTTTTGGTGGTTTTTCTTTAACCATTAACCATTAATCATTAATCATTAAAAAAGGTTATCTTTGCGGGGTAATGAAATGAAGATGATGAACGAAAACAAATCTGAAAAACTTGACAGCATATTAAGCGGCACAGGGTCGGCGGTAGTAGCCTTTTCGGGGGGTGTTGACAGCTCTTTTTTGCTGTATCGTGCGCATAAAATAAAAAAAGAGGCGGTAATTGCGGTAACTATTAAAACGCCGTATATCCCCAAGCGCGAAATTGAAGATGCCGTTCGATTCACTGAAAAACTCGGCATAAGGCATAAAATTATAGATATAAGTATGCCCGACAGCATTAAAAATAATCCTGTTGAGAGATGCTATCACTGCAAAAAAGCGCTGTTCAGCCGGTTGCTCGATTTTGCAAAAAGCGCCGGTTGCGATGTTATCCTTGACGGCTCTAATGCTGACGACACAAACGATTTCAGACCGGGAATGAAAGCGCTTAAAGAGTTAGGCGTAAGAAGTCCGTTGCTTGAGGCGGGTTTGACGAAAAACGAAATAAGGGAATGCCTTCGCAATGAGGGTTTTGATATATGGGACATGCCCGCAATGGCTTGCATGTTGACAAGAATCCCTTACAACGTTGAGATTACTCACGAGAGGCTGAATATGATTGAAGAGGCTGAAACAGTTCTTTTTGAAAAAGGATATGCGGGCGCAAGAGTAAGAATCCACGAAGATGTTGCGCGTATCGAATGTTTTCCCTCTCTTATCGAAAAATTAATAACAGATCCCGAAAGAAAACAAATTGTGGAAAGCCTTAAAAAGTTGGGCTTCAGATATGTATCTTTGGATATGGAAGGTTACAGAACAGGAAGTATGAATCCCTAAAAAAACAGAAATAATGAATGTCAAAGAAATAGAACAACTCTTACAAAACGTCAAAGAAGGCAAAACCGGCGTAAATGAAGCTCTCGAATCGCTTAAAGGCTTACCCTACACCGACCTTGGATTTGCAAAAATTGACCATCATCGCGAAATACGCACCGGATACCCCGAAATAGTTTACTGCGCCGGCAAAACCATTGAACAGATAAAGGGGATATTTAAAGTAATGATAGTTAAGGAGAAAAACGTTATAGGCACTCGGGCAACTCCTGAGATGTTTGAAGCCGTTAAATCTATCATTCCGGAGGCTGTGTATTACGAAGTTGCAAGAATAATATCGGTAAAAAAGATTGAAGTTACACCGCCCGAAAGTCTTATAGGCATATTAGCCGCCGGCACTTCCGACATGCCTGTAGCCGAAGAAGCTGCCGTTACTGCGGAACTTTTAGGCAATAATGTAACCCGCATTTATGACGTTGGAGTAGCCGGACTGCACAGGCTTTTGGATAAACTTCCGGAAATTAGAAAATGTAAGGTTCTTGTTGTGGTAGCCGGAATGGAGGGCGCTTTAGCCAGCGTTGTCGGCGGGCTTGTTGATAAACCTGTTATTGCCGTTCCTGCAAGCGTTGGGTACGGAGCCAACTTTGGCGGCTTATCGGCTCTGCTCACAATGCTAACATGCTGTGCGGCAGGCGTAACGGTAGTAAACATTGACAATGGCTTCGGCGCAGGATTTACCGCCGGCATGATAAACAAATTATAGCCGATTACGGCAAATGGCGGAAACAATTCTTGTATCAACGGCATATTTGCCTCCTGTAGAATACGTTTCTCTTTTGGGCGACTCGGACGTTGCGCTGATTGAAAGAGAGGAAAACTATATCAAGCAAACTTATAGAAACAGGTGCTATATTTTATCTGCAAACGGCGCTCAAATGCTGACTGTGCCTGTTTTGGAAGGGAGTTTTCATAAAACGGCAATCAAGGATATTCGTATTGACTATTCAAAACGGTGGCAGCAAGTGCATCTGAGGGCTATAAGCGCGGCTTACCGTTCTTCGCCCTATTTTGAGTTCTACTATGATGATATTGAAAGAGTTATTCTTACAAATCCAAAATTCCTGCTCGACCTCAATTTTGAGTTGCTGTCGTTTTTGATAAGCGCATTAAAAGTCAACGTAGATATAAAATATACTGCGCATTTTGAGCCTGCGGCAAACGGCAAAAACGATTACAGATACCTGATAAGTCCAAAAACTGCCGGACTTCGCAACACAATGCAATACCGCCAAACGTTTACTTTCTCATCGGGATTTGTGCAAGGGTTAAGCGTCATTGATTTGCTGTTCAACATGGGGACGGATTCCGGGGTGTTTTTATGATGGTATAGTTGCCCCTAAAAAAGTGTTTTTACTAAAAAACTCATGGATATTTCATCTCAAATTTATTGATTTTTATTCTTTTCCCTGTATTTTTTTATCATTGCAATGACAAGAAGAGATAGAATGGCAAGGAAAAATGTGGAAATCATCATAAATGGAAATAAACTACTACAATAATCCATACTGTCAAAATATGTACAAACAAACACGCCCAAAGACATAAAACCTCCAAAGAATCCAAAAAGTAATCCGAAGAAAATTGCTACATAATTCTCTCCCTCCTCAGAATGCGGGTCGCTTATTCCTTGAATGTGCCCAATTCGTTTAAATACTCCCATCACTACTCCCATTACAATAAATAACAAGCCTATTATTACAAGCCCTACTGACTTAGACGTGATTACCTGTACTATAACATTTATGATTTTTTCCATGGCATTATGTTTTTATTTTTTCCTTATAATACTTAATCCGTCTCTTACCGGAACAATGATGTGTTCAATATCTTTTTCGCGCATAAGCATTTCGTTAAAGTCAATAATCCCTTTCGTTTGGCGGTCTTTAATATCGGGGTCAAGAATTTTACCTCCCCAAAGGGTATTGTCGGCAATTATAAAACCGCCGTTTTTAACCTTATCAATCGCCAGCCTGTAATAATCGCAATATTCGCGTTTGTCGCCGTCAATAAAAACAAGGTCGAACATATCTTCAAGCAACGGAATTATCTCCAGTGCGTTGCCCGTAATCTGCCGTATCTTTTTTTCAACTCCGGCTTTAATGAAAAACTCGTTTGAAAAGTTTTGCAGTTCATCGTCTGTTTCTATTGTCGTAAGGCTTCCGTTCGGCGTCAATCCCAGCGCCAGACATATTGCGGAATAGCCGGTAAAAGTCCCTATTTCAAGTATTTTATCGGGTTTTATCATCTTCGAAATCATCTCTAAAAGCCTGCCCTGAATAAAACCTGTCGTTTTTTGAGGATTTACAAACTTTATATGGGTTTGCCGGTAAAGCTCTTCAAGCGCCGGATTTTCGGCTGTCGAGTGTTCTATGATATAACGTTCGAGCGCGCGGTTCATTTCTGACTGTATATCAACATTGACATTTTCGACCGGTCAAACGCTTCATTGGCAATATCCAGCAGTTGCAGCGATGTAATGGCGTCTATTTTTGAGCAAATATCGTCAATGCCGTATATTCTGTTTAGTGCGAGCAAACTTTTTCCCATGCTTATTGCCATGCTTTCGCGGTTTTCAAAACTGCGAGCCGCATATCCCTTCAGCTGCTTTTTTGCTCTGCTCAGCTGCATTATTCCAAGTTTGGAGGCGCATAATCTGTCAATCTCCTTAAAAATAATCGAAAGGCATTTTTCCAGATACTTTTTGTCGGTTGCAAAATATATGGAAAAAATACCTGTGTCGGAATAGGGAACATAATTTGACTCCACCGTGTAAGCCAAGCCGTTTCTTTCGCGCAACGCAAGATTAAGCCTCGAGTTAAGACAGTGACCTCCAAGCAGATTATTGAGCAGCGACATTCCGAGCCGTTTTTCATGCGTTATCGAATATGCTCCGGTGCCCAAAATGCAGTGATTTTGAAACGTATCTTTCTGTCGGGTAATTGTTGAGGGCTTATACGTTTGTTTGGTCTTTTCACGCTCTTTGGAACCGGCTGAACGGTAACTGCCGAAATATTTCTCAAACAGTTTTATTATATGGCTGTTGCCGATGTTTCCAACCGAAAACACTACCATTTCGCCTGCTGTGTAATTTTTTTCAATAAACCGGCATATATCGTTTCGGGTAAATGAATTAACCGTTTCGGGCTTTCCGAGAATGCTTCGCCCGATGGGGCTGCCGCTGAATATTTGTTCGTCAAATTCATCAAAGATAAGTTCGGCAGGCGAGTCGAGATACGAGTTTATCTCTTCAATAATTACGTCTTTCTCTTTCTGCAACTCTTTTTCCGGAAAAGTCGAATTTAAAGTTATGTCGGACAGCAGCTCCATTGCCCGCTCATAATCGTCTTTCAGAAAAGATGTATGTATTGCCGTCTCCTCTTTGTTTGTGTATGCGTTCAGTTCGCCTCCCACGTCTTCAATGCGGCTGAATATGTGAAACGACCTTCGTTTTTTTGTTCCCTTAAAAAACATGTGTTCGGTAAAGTGAGCCAGACCGTGTTCCCTCTCGTCCTCGTCCCGCGAGCCGGCATTGACGATTATACCCAAATGAGCCACAGGCTCTGAGGTATTAACATGGGCAAGCCTCATTCCGTTGCCAAGCGTGTGTAATAGTATGTCCATTTTGTACAATGAAACGGCAAATATGCAACAAATATTGACCTTGATAGCCGTTTCTGAAAATTTTTTCACAAAACTGTTTGCTTAAACAGAATAGAGGCTTATATTTGCAGTCCGAAAATTGGCGTCATAGCTCAGTTGGTAGAGCAACGGACTGAAAATCCGTGTGTCCCTAGTTCGATTCTTGGTGACGCCACTTGAATAAACTCCCGAAAGTCGTTGATTTTCGGGAGTTTTTGTTTTTTAGCAAAACAGGCTTAATAGTCAAAAGTGGTGCTGAAAAAACATTTAAATATTTATATTTCATATATTTACGGTATTAAAGATTATTATATTAAAAATTATTATATTTGCAGTAAATTTTAAAATTGTTAGATATGGAAAATTTGGAGAATGCTTATGACTTGGATGTGGCACTTGATGTGGTATCTTCATTGTGGGCGTTGAAGTGTAAGGAATACAAAAAAGAAACCGACCCCCCAAAAAAACAAAGGTTACTTCAAGAAATTGATATGATGCAATTTGAGGAGAATGCTTTGTACAAGAATGGAGAATTGCAGCGTTCGATTATAGACAAAGCATTCAGACTTTATGCACCAATTCTTAAAGCACATTATGCAACGGTTTGATGTAGAAATAATTTTTGAGGTAAAAAAAATGATTTGATATGACAAATACAATAAATTGGAGCTTCCCGAAATTAACCAAAGAACAATTGGATATGCACGTAGTGACTACGGCTATCGCCGGCAACTTAATATCAAGGTGTAGTAACATTCTCTATTATCAAATAGAGTTTGAAGAAGATGAACCGTTGGTTCGGGCATATTCTAACAGGATAGCTGAAATCGCCCATCAAATAAATATTTTAAAACCGGAAACGATGGAGCGAGTAATTAAAAATCTCAAACCGCTACTGGACAAACTATCATTAAAATATATATTATCGCATCCTGATGACTATAAATTGCTATGAGTTACGATTTTGAAACAAGATACACTTCCTTCTTACTTTCAGCATTACCCTTTAAAACACCATCAAAGAGTTAAACTCATACCTGCAAGAGATGGACGAGGCAAACAGTGGTGAGCAAATTGCTATTTAGTCCCTCCTTAAAATCCCAATAGGCAATACTTCGAGAAAGAATTTAATAGCAAAAAAATATTGACTATAAGCTATTTTCTGTCTCTTTTCAACGCCTCAAAACTGCGGTCGTATCTTGCTTCGGCTTCTTTGCTGAAAAAACATGCAGGAAACTGGCTCGCCCGCAGATGATAAGCTACGCACTCGCAGCATTTTCCATGTCTGTTGCAAGAATATGTGCAGGGACATACTATTGCTGTGTTTTGTTGACAACTCATTTGTAATTCTCCTTATCTATTTTATTAACAATAAATTATGTTGTTATTTTTTGTTTTTTAACATTCGATGAAATTCCTTTAATTCCGTTTTCCGTTCGGCGGGCAAATTATGCCAGCGTATGCCCGCAATGGCGCCGTCCAACGCGCAAAGCGTGTTCACACAGGCATCAGGATACACTGCGCGGAGAGTTAAAAAAGCCTGTTCGCTTCCCATATTCTTCAATTCGACAAACGATGTGATTCCTGCTCCCGTCAATTTACGCTCCAACTCTTTGCCGATGTTGACTTGCTGTGATAAATCGTTCATTTTTAATTGTTTTATATTTTTTACTATTTTCCATTCTCAAAGTCTGCCACTTTTTTTCTAAATTCTTCGGAAATCTCTATAGAAGTATTGTTTTGTCTGTCGTAGCCGGATAGTACGGAGAGGCAGGCGCTCTTAATTTTTCCGGAATTGTTGTCGACTATACGCTGCATCATTTTCACGCTTTTGTTTCCAATCTCTACGACTTTCGTTTCTACGCTTATATCGTCCGTGAAAAGAATGCTTTCCATAAAATCGCATTCGGTGCGCACAACCACCTTATCAATCGCTTCCCAATGAACACTTTCGTTAATTTGGGTTAAATAATTTAAGCGTCCTACATCATAATACGAATATATAACTCCGTTATTTACATGACCTATCGGGTCTAAATCGGTCATGCGGATTTGTATCGTTTTTTTACTTTTGAATATCATGTTTTTATAAAAAATTATTATTTACGTGCCAGTTGTAAAATTTTATATGCGCCGATTGTTACAAGTATAAAAACGATTGCGCCGACAATCAAATCGGGATAACTCGAATTCAGATAGTGCACCAAAACGCCTGCAATAATCACTCCCGTATTGATAATCACATCGTTGGAAGAAAAAATGACGGTTGCCCTGATATGGGCTTCTTTGCTTTTGTTTTTCAACAACAGATAGAGGCATACAATGTTGGCAATTAGCGCTATTGCCGAAACGACAATCATAGTTTGAAAATCAGGCATTTTTTCAGCGCCGGCAAATCTGCGCACAACTTCCGAAAAGCCGATTACCGCAAGCAGAACCTGAAAATAGCCTGCAAATTTTGCCACACTCTTTTTTCGCTGCATGGTTGCCCCAACTGCCATCAAGGCAAGTCCGTAAACAATACTGTCGGCAAGCATATCCAGACTGTCGGCAACCAACCCCATTGACTTGGATATTAAACCCGCAATGGCTTCGATGGCGAAAAACGAAAAGTTAATTATCAAAACAGCCCAGAGTATTTTTCGCTCATTTTGCTGTTTGTCTGTCGGTTGGAAGTTTTCAATCGAAACGGATTTTACGGTTTCCGTGCCGAAATTCAATTCATCGAGCCGTTGGAAAATTTCCCGATAATCGCCTGTGTGATAAACACAGAGCATACGGTCTTGAATATCAAATTCAAGCGATTGAATGTCGGATAAACCGTCAAGTTTCATTCGGATTATCTGTTCTTCCGAAGGACAATCCATTTTGCTGATTTTGAACGTTGTTTTTTGCATACCGGTTTTACAAAAAGTTCAATCAAAAATGTTTTACCGTCAAATATGCAAGATAAGTCGCCGCCAATCCCAACAATACGCTTGCAAGGATGTAGAGAAGCGCATAACCGGCGTGTCCTTCCCGCAACAGAACAAATGTTTCGTTTGAAAATGCCGAAAAAGTAGTAAATCCGCCCAAAATGCCCGTTGCAATGAATAATTTCAATTCGTGGGAAATCTGCCCTTTATCAAAAAAACCAAAAACAATTCCGATGAAAAAGCAGCCGATAATGTTTACCGTCAATGTAGCAAACGGAAATTGGGTTGTCATTTTTGCCTGTATCAGCAAGGATAACAAATAGCGGGAAACCCCGCCGATAAAACTGCCTACTCCGATTGCAAAAATGATTTTCATGTGCAGGCTATATTTTCATTCAATTCTGGTTGTTTCATTTTGCTGATGCTTAAAGGGCACAGCTCACGCACCGTCAGTCACCATTGCAACCGGCGTGATGCAAATATAACAAAGTTTTTGATATGCATTATATTTATTCTACAATTTTTTTATATATTTGCCGCCTGAATAAAAAAAGTTATAATTGTTAATTAAATAAAGAAATTTAAATGTCGGCGCTTCAATATTTACGCGAGAAAGCAGGAGCATTGGTTGCAGTTGTAATCGGAGTTTCTCTTATACTGTTTGTTGTCAGTGACTTTTTTGGGAAAGGAAGAGGTCAAAGAAGACTGCAAAGGGAGTTTTATGAAATAGGAAAAATAGGTAAAAAGACCGTATCGTATCTCGACTATGAAGCGAGAGTTCAGGATGTTATGGAAATCTACAGATTGTCAGGGAGAGAAATTGACGAATTTACTGCCGAGCAAATTCGCGAACAGATTTGGCAACAGATGATACGAGAAACTATTCTTGACGGTCAACATGAAAAACTTGGAGTAGGAGTAAGCAGTGATGAGCTTGATGAGCTTGTATTTGGAAATAATCCGCATGTTATTGTAATGCAGCTTTTTACCGATCAACAAACCGGTTTTTTCAACAGATCGTTCATGGTCAATTTTTTACGACAAACCGAAATAGATGAAGTCGCAAGAAAATATTGGCTCTTTTTTGAAAATGAAATAATAAACGATAGAATCAATTCTAAATACAACGCATTTGTTTCCAAGGGATTATATGTAACCTCAAAACAAGCTGAATTTGAAAAAGCGCTTATGGCAAATAATGTCGATTTCAGTTATATTATGAAAAACTACGGTTCTATAGCCGACTCGGAGATTATTATTTCCGACCGCGAAGTCAGCGCATATTTTGAAAAAAATAAAGAAAATTATAAAAGAACTGCCCAAAGAGACATTGAGTATGTAATATTTGATATACTCCCTTCGGAAGACGACATAAAAATAACCGAAAACTGGATTGGCTCGGTTAAGGAAGAATTTGGCAATTCCACTGATCCTGTGCAATTTATCAATCTTACTTCCGACTTGCGTCATATAAGTTTTTTCTCTCCGTTAGACTTTATTCCCGATACGCTTAAAGATTTTGTGAGAAAAGAAGAACTTAACAGCGTATTCGGACCGTACGAAGAAAACGGCTCATATAAAATTGCCCGACTGCTTGCAGTGGACGAGCGTCCCGACTCGGTACACGCCCGTCATATACTTATATCGCCCAATCAGTTCCGATCTCTCGAAGATTCGAAGCAGATTGCCGATAGCCTTGCTCAGGTTCTGAGAAACAACTCTGCATCGTTTAGCGAGTTTGCGCTCATCTTCTCTGAAGATCAAGGTTCTGCGCAAATTGGCGGCGATCTTGGGTGGTTTTCGGAAGGCGTTATGGTTACTCCTTTTAACGATGCTTGTTTTACTGCCGCAAAAGGAGAGATTAAAACGACAGAAACTGTTTTCGGAATACATATAATTGAAGTTCTTGACGTTTCGAGGAGAACAAAAAAATATGATATAGGATATATTGAGCGCAGAATTACTGCAAGTTCGCAAACCAATCAGAGAATTTATAGCGAAGTAAGCCGGTTTGCAAATTCAAGCGACACGTATGAAAAGTTTAATAACACTATTGCCGAAAGAGAGTTGAACAAAAGAGTTGCAAACAATGTAATTCCGCAGCAAAGAATACTTCCCGGTCTCGATAATCCGCGAGGATTGGTATTGGCGCTTTTCGAAACAAAAAAAGACAGGATAATTCTCGACAACAGTCAACAGGCTATTTTTGAGCTTGGCGACAGTTATGTGGTTGCATATTGCACTAAAATACAGGAAGATGGTTACGCAGCCATAGAAGATGTAAGTCTTGAAATAAGGATAGCCCTTACGAGAGATAAAAAAGCCGAAATGATAAGCGATGAGTTTAAAAGGAGTATGACTGACGGCAGAAATATTGACAATATAGCATCTTCTCTTAACCTTTTTGTGCAGGAAGCCTCGCAAGTTAATTTCAGGTCGTACTTAATAGAAGGCGTGGGCGTGGAGCCTGCCCTGGCGGCAACAACTCCCGAAGCTGCGCAAGACGTTGTTTCCGGTCCGGTAAAAGGAGAAAACGGAGTGTTTTTGTTTACGGTAAACTCTTCAACCCCTTCTTTTGAAGAAAATATTGAATCAATTCAGCAAAGACTTGCTTTAACATTGCAGTTCAGAGGCAGTTACGAAACATTTGAAGCATTGCGAAGCGGAACAAACATTGTTGATAAGAGATATAAGTTTTATTAATCCCGCTCGCATATCTCTATTAAAACCCCTGCGGTAGATTTTGGATGAAGAAACGCAATGTCAAGTCCATCGGCTCCTTTTCTGGGATTTTTATCAATTAGCGTTATGCCTGCCTGTTCGGCTTCGGTCAGTTTTTCTTCAATATTCTCAACCGAAAATGCGATATGATGTACTCCCTCGCCTCTTTTTTCAATAAATTTTCCTATTGGTCCATCGGGGTCGGTCGATTCTAAAAGCTCTATTTTTGTCTGACCGATTAAGAAAAAGGCTGTCCGTACTTTTTGGTCGGCAACCTCCTCTATTTTATAACACTCCAATCCAAAGAGTTTTTCATACAATCTAATCGCATCGTCAAGGTTTTTGACGGCAATGCCTATATGTTCAATGTGAGTTGGTTTCATATCATAATTTTTTCGCTAAAGTATTAAAAAATCATATAATGCGCTTTATAAATTTATCATGATGTTTTTTTCATAAACGTTATATTTGCAAACGGTAATAAAATTGGTTTTGATAAAAAAATGCAGAAAAAAGAAATCACAGTTTGTGCCTGTTCGTCCCGCCGGATAATGAATGGGGCAGAAATCATCACGTTGGTTTCTGCCTTGAAAAATGCAGGACAGTCGGTT
>Ga0099364_10013253_pt1 | contig 11074 bp, 8 predicted proteins | sample TergutTh196P3_FD_73070 | JGI IMG/M metagenome (GOLD analysis project Ga0099364, IMG submission 73070) | Microcerotermes parvus P3 segment gut microbial communities from Pointe-Noire, Republic of the Congo - Th196 P3 | ecosystem: Host-associated > Arthropoda: Insects > Digestive system > Gut ... | reverse complement strand
CGGTCCCTGCGTCTGACACGGCTCACATTTCGCCGTAGTATGAAAATGGGGTGTATTCGATTTGGGATTGTCCGCCGGGTTGGGCTTCTAGTTTGAACTCGTTGATTCCTTCCCCGTGCTGGCTTGTTATGAATATGGAATTGTACTGGATTAGCGTCCATAGTTCAATCGTTTGGCCGTTGCTTATCACTGCGACCTTGAACCCGTTGAGATAAACTGACTGAACCATCGTCATATCAAAGACGCTTGATTTCCGTGTCAGGTATATTCTGCTCGGTTCGGACAAAAACTCGTCAGGCTGGGCGTACATCGGTGTCGCCTCAAACTTGTTTTTGCAGTTCTGGCATTTGAACCGCATGATCTCCACAGTGTTGGTGACTCTGTTCGCTTGGTTTGCTGCAAGGCTGCCTATCCACCCAAGCCCGACGTCTATCCCCCAGCCTCGGGCATTGGCGCCTTTGGACCCAAGCAAATCATTGCAACCGCACGTGCCGCACCTAGGGCATTGCAATCTGTAAAGGCTTGGAGCCTCCCGGACGGGATTTGGATTCTGATAAGGATACGGATATGGGTTTTGATTCTGATACATGTTAATACCTCCTATTATTTTACATGTTTTGATTGTTTGCGCTGTTGTTACGTCCATTCAAACTGGTAAACTGTTCAGCAGGTGAGTGTAAGAATCGCCTTTGTGTGCGTTTGTGAAGCTATCCATACGCTGAAAATTCGCATACCTAAACATGATTATACACCACCGAAATTGTTTTGGGTATGGACTAGAATTATAAATGTATGGATTATCGTAAGTTTTTTTGAAAAAGTACTTGACAAAAGGTATCATAATATGTTGATAGCGCAGTAAGACGTGGGGACGGTTCTGTTGTCTGATGGCGAGACGACAGAACCGTCCCCGCGTCTTACATGCACCGCACTGAACAGTTACCTCTATTGTTCCTAAGGCTCCACGCTCCGTAATGTGCCGTCGGTGTGGTATATGGTGTTGAAATAGTCTAAGCTCAGAACCGAACCCACGTAGCTGATCCTATTATTCACGATGGCCCTCATATTGCTGATATAATCCTCCGGAATCTCCATGTCCTCTACTGCGGGGGTGAAGTCGGTTCTTGATGCGCGGAAAAAGCCTGCGTCGGTCTTCCAACACCGATCAAGCCAAAACACCAGCGGCATTGCGTCGGAGAACACATCCCTCCCAACAAACATACGCGAGTCGAATTCCAATCCAAAGAGATTGAGCAATGTCGGCAATATGTCCAAGGTGGACGTGGGTGAGCTAATCTCCACCGCATAATCCGATAGCTCGTTTTCAAGGGCACCGGACCAGATAATGAGGGCGCTAAGGTCCCTGTCAGCAGGGGTCCTGACTGATACGCCGAGCAACTCGCTGAGGTAATCCTTATCGTTGCCCCACGCCTCGCTCTTTTCAAGGCCATAAGGAAAATGGTCGGTTGCCAGCACTATGACTGTGTCATCAGCTATTCCCGCTTCTTCCAGGGATGACACTAAGTAATCAAGAGCGTATTCCAGTTCGAGATTGCAGGCCATGTATGCCCTTACGGGGTTTGACATCTGCGAGTATTGTTCCGGGAAAGCGTCCCAATTCTTTGAAGCCATTGCGTTGCCACCCCTTGAGTACCGTGCATGGCCGCTGATTGTCATGTAATAAACGGAGAACGGACGGCTATCAATATATTGTGGAACGGAGAACTCCATCATCTCAAGGTCGCTGGCAGGCCATCCGCCGCTGACATGTCCTTGCATACCGTTGCCCATTGTTATGAATGTGGAGTACCCCAGACGGGTGTGCGTCTGGTGCCTGTTGTAATATGTGTGTGAACCATTATGATATGACGCGGAAAAATACCCAAGATTCATGAGCCTGTTGCCCATTGTGTAGCAGATGTTCTGCCTTGTCGCGATTTGTATGCTTCTTGCGCTTGAAGTCGGTGGAAGCCCAGTCAAAATCGAAAATTCCCCGCCCGATGTGCCGCCTCCCCAGCCGGGTTGATAGAAATCAGAGAAGTAAAACCCGTTGTGGACAAGCCTGTAGAGCGTTGGCGTCATGATTGGGTCCACGACTTGTTTTGTGAATGCCTCGGCGGTGAATATCACCAGATTCTTGCCTTCAAAAAGCCCTGTAAATTCATTCTGCCGGCTCGCCTCAAGGCTCGCAACATACTCATGCACTGCTCTGACCCTAGAGTTTCTCTCGTTTGCGATGAGCTCCTCAAAGTCTATCTCAATCATGTTATAGCCATACTCAATAGGCTCCGGCGGAGGGGGTTCTTCCGGCTCCGGAGTTTCATCGGGCTCTTCCGGTTCATCGTCATTAACTACCTGTGGTAAATTTACGGTTGGCGGTTCCACATACGCTGAAATTGGCGGGAGTGGTTCTACCGGGGTAAACGCCGCCTCCTCAAACGGGCTTCCTGAGACGTTGTGCAAAAAATCCAAGCCTACTCCCGCAAGTATCCCCAATCGTTGGCTAGATGAGTCAAAGTTATATTCCAAATGGAATGCCGCTCCATCGCTTTCGCTGGCGTTGATTATCACTACCTGCCCTGCCATCGTGAGCGCTAGCATTAATATTATTATGCATGAGCACTTTAGGCGGTTTTTTATCGCATACAATTTATATGGCGTGCGTTTATATGTTGTTAGGAGTAGGAATAATATCAGAGGTAGGAAGAATGCAAAAATCACGGGCATTCCAAACAACAGCGTTGAGAAGAATACTCCGGTGAACTCGCTGACGACATTGCCCGCTTCTAGTATGATGGTTTCAAAGTTCATAAACGTCTTGTAGGAGGCGAACATAAAGTATTGCAATGTGAAAATAAAGCTGAGTATACCGAGTAGAAAGCTTGCAATGAAACGGACGACTTTGTGGTTTTTTATTAGTATTACGATTAGGCTTATCAAAAACCCCGCGCTGGTTGAAAACAGCAGCGCAAATGGCAATCCCATCCAGACATCGTTCCCGGTTAGAAGGCGGAGCAGGATTTCCATGTACGCCACCATGAGCGGCATGTATATAAAAAACAGCAATACGCGCTGTATTTTCATGAACGGGATTTTCTTCCAAGGTATCCTTGCCAACTGGTCTTTTATATATTGAAACATGACAATTCTCAATTCACAAGTATTTATAACCAAGCCATAGAAGCGCAGCTCCGTGGATAGTATCTAGCAATTCCTCATTTATCATTCCTAATTCCTAATTGCAACTTAGCGACCGCAAACTACTTGTTTTAAAGTCTCGCTTAGGTCGTTAAGTTACTATAGCGGTTCATCTACGAAGCCATCTTTCGTTAAACGTTTGTGGTGGCTAAAGCCGCAGGTTTTGAGAAGCTTCTTCACATCGTTAAAAGCGTAACACAGCGAAGCTGTGTCGTGGCTGTCGCTGGATAGTATAACCTCTCCCTCGCGCTTTTTCAGTTCTTTTAACAAAAACGCAGATGGATAAGGCTCCGGCCTGCCGAGGCGATACATCGCGCCTGTGTTGACCTCGAAAACCCTGCATTTTTTCAAGATTTCATCCATCGCAGATAGTGCGGCGCTGGCATATCGCGGGTGTAACTCGTCAAACAAGCTCATGTCGGTGTTGTACTTCATTACAAGGTCGAAATGCCCCATGATATCTGCTTTCGTCTTGTCAATGATATCCGAAATGGTTGCATAGTATGCTTCCACCATTGCATAGTAATCCCCGCTGAAATAGTTTTCGACCATCTGATTTTGATGTTTCGCGCCAGCGTCAATGGTGGCGAACCCGTCATTTGTCTTCAAATAATGCGAGGTGCCTATAATGTATTCAAGCCCCTCTTCCGGCTGCCACGGGGAGTAGTAGTCCAGTTCCAGTCCGGTGAAAACCTCTATTATTCCGCTATATTTGCTTTTTAATGTATTGAGTTCGCCTATGTATCTGTATGTTTCACCGGGAGTCATTGAGTAGTATTCATCGAAAGGAACGTAGGAATGCTCCGAAAATCCAATAGCGTCGCAACCTTTTTCAATAGCAGCGACAATCATCTCTTCCGGTGAACCTGCCCCATCGACGTATGTGGTATGTGTATGTAGATTCTGCATACCCGCTATGTGATTCTCCATTCTTAGTTCTCAGCCTGATCTGCTTCTTTGACTTTGTGTCGTGACGCTAGTTCTTCCATGATGTCATCAGGCGTTATGCCCATTTCCGACATTAGCACCAATACATGGTAAGCTAGGTCCCCTATCTCAAATATTGTATCCGCTTTTACGCCTGATTTGCCGGCGATTACTACCTCGGTCGATTCCTCGCCGATTTTCTTTAGTATTTTGTCAACACCCTTTTCAAACAGGTATGTAGTATACGAGCCGGGCTTCCGGTTTATTTTTCTGTCTTCAATAATTCCATACAAAGTTTCAAGGGTGAACCCAACATTTTCAATCTCTTTCATACAAACTCCTAATTTCAAATTCCTAATTCATAAGATACCACCAAGACCTGTTTATGTCAATCAGATTTTTATTGCTTATGGGTAGTTTCACTACGCGGAAATTATTTCTGAAAAAACAAAAATAAGTATAGCATTAACGCGAAACACGTGATATAATATGTTACTATTTGTTATCGTTTAGTTTCTTTATTTTCACAGACCATATAAAGGTGGGGTCTAATGCTTGAACTAGTGTCGCCCGCAGGTTCTCCTGAGAGCGTCATCGCCGCTGTGCAAAACGGGGCGGACGCGGTTTATTTTGCTTATAAAGCGCAAAATGAAAACATAAACGAAGCAAGCTTTACACGAAACGAAATGGGCAGAGCGCTTGAGTACTGCCGCGTTCGAGGCGTGAGAGCATATTTAGCATTTAACACGCTGGCTTTCGACCATGAACTCCCTGAAATAGCGGAGTATGCAAAGGAAGCCTGCCGCTTGGGCATTGATGCAATAATCGTGCATGATTTCGGAGTCATGAGGGCTGTTCGGAAAGCTGTTCCGGAAATACCGCTCCATGCCGAAACAAAGATGGGCATTCACAACTTAGAAGGGGTCAAGATGGCAGCGGCAATGGGATTCTGGCGTGTTACCATCGCGCCCGAACTCTCACGCAGGGCAATCCAACATATATGCAAAAATGCTCCAATCGAGATTGAAGTCCTCGTACACGGAGATATGTGCGTTTGCTGTTCGGGACTGTGCTATCTAAGCGCGACGCAGGGTTTAGGTAGCAACAATCGCGGCGCGTGTGCGCGTTTATGCCGCAGACCCTACAACACAGTAGGTCATTCCAAAAGATATCCGCTCAGCATGAAGGATAATTGCCTTGCTAGGTTTATGGAGGACCTTAATCAAATCGGGGTTGCGGCCGCAAAGATAGAAGGACTGGATAAGCGACCGGAATACACGGCAATAACGACAAGCGTCTATGCAAAAGCACTTCATGGGAGAACACCCCCGCAACAGGAAGAAACGCGTACGATAAGCAAGTATTTATCTTCTCATGGCTTGACGGATGGGTACTACACCGAACGTCTTGGTTCGGATATGTTTGGTATGAGGGAAGAAAAGGCTAAGAGCGATTCGATTGTCTTCACCACGGCAAAACGCAACTACTTAAACGGTGAATACCAGCGCATACCGGTTCGGTTTGTCGGCACAATCGCTAAGGGCAAGCGCGTGAAGCTCGCCGGGGTAGATGATAAAAATAACTCATCAGTCCTCTATGGTCCGGTGCCATCTCCTGCGTTTCATAGGGATCTTAATCAGGCAGCATTGCAAACGCATCTGCACAAGACAGAGGGTACGCCATTTTACTGCATCGGTGTAAAAAGCAAAGTCGAACCTGGCTTGACGCTCCCGATATCTGACTTTACTGAAATGCGGCGCCAATTGCTAGCGGAGATACTGGAGCAACGCAAACCGGTGTCTGATAGGACACTGGGTGAGTTCACCCCCAGCGAGCATGTTCAAGGCTACGACAAACCACAAGCTCAGACGGTATTGCTATCAAGTTTGAACCAGCTTTCATCTGAGATGATCGAACTGCTTCCTAACATCATTTATGTGCCAATCGCCGATGTCACCTTCGACGAGCCGCTTGTCAGCAGCATCCTCGAAAATGAAGAAATAAAACTCGCAGTCACACTTCCACATATTATTCGCGATAACGAGAGGAAAAGAGTATCTGACATGCTGCTCCGTGCGGCGCGTTATGGCGTTACTGATGCGCTTGTGGGCAACTTGGGTCATATTCAGTTCGTCAAGAGCCACGGGATGAATGTCAGGGGGGATTTTAGCTTTAATGCGTTTAATTCCGAATCAATTCATGTGCTCCGCGATTTGGGCTTGGAGTCCGCAACTTTATCTTTCGAGCTAAGTTTGGCTGATATTCGAAAGCTATCCAAGCCTATTGACACTGAGCTAATCGTGTACGGCAGACTTCCGCTCATGATAACTGATAACTGCATCGTGAAAAATAGCACGGGTGCATGTACATGCGATAGTTCCCCCAGCTTGGTTGATGCAAATGGGTCGCTCTATCCGATTATACCTGAATATGGCTGCCGGTCTGTTATGCTCAGTCCGAGGAAAGTCTTCATGGCCGACAAACGCAGATCAATGAGTACTGTCGGTGCATGGGCGCAGCGTTTGAGTTTCACCACGGAAAACGCATTCGAGTGCGTTGCAATCATGAAACGATACAAAGGTCTAGGCGGCTACTCACCCCCCGGCTTCACACGCGGCCTTTACTACAGGGGAGTTGAGTGACAATCGCTTTGCGATTGTCACAATTGAGAATTGATAATTGAGAATTAGAGGACAGGTGCGTTGGTAGTTGAGAGTGGAGAATGAGTAACCTATCAAATCGCAACGTTAATTAAAAACAAGTTGTTTGCAGTCACTACGTTGCAATTGAAAATTAAGACGGAGTTGTATTCTGAGGTGTTTGCGCAGACATAAATAGCTTGATAATGCAATCAAAGCAAGTTGTTTGAGCTAGCGCGTAACCTTCGTTTCTAACTCTCCTCTCTCAATTATCAATTATCAATTGCGGTCGAAGACCGCTTATGGAGGATTATTCTATGGCTTTAGTGCTTGGGTCGGGGTCGCCGCGGCGGTTGGAGTTGCTTCGGATGATTGGCTTTGAGGATTTTAAGGTGATTGCTGATACTTCCGAAGAGGAAATCACTCCCGGACTTTCGCCGGAGCAAACTGTCTGCGAAATCGCGCTAAAAAAAGCAAGAAACGTCTCGCTTTTATGCGAAAAAGATGATATTATATTAGCGGCCGACACTTTAGTGTATCTTGACGGGCAGCCAATCGGCAAGCCTATGGATGCGGAGGATGCCGCTGCGATTCTAAGAAGGCTGTCCGGACGCAGGCACACCGTATATACAGGTATTGCGCTTTTGAGGGGATGCTCTCATCTCACTGACGTGGAAATGACTGACGTTTTTTTCCGTGAGATATCCGATGAAGAAATATCCGCTTACATCGACACAGGGGAACCGATGGACAAAGCAGGAGCCTACGGAGTTCAAGGTCTCGCGGCAGTCTTCATCAAACGGATTGAGGGTGACTTCTTCAACGTAATGGGGCTCCCCCTGTGCAGGCTGCACGCGATGCTACAGCGGTCTTCGACCGCAATTGAAAATTGACAATTGGGGAAATGAAGTACGCACTAGTTCAAACAACACACCTTTCATTGTATTTGCGAAGTATTAAGTTGCCTAAGTGTGCTACGCAAACACCTCGAACCGTTCTCCGTCTTAATTATCAATTTTCAATTATCAATTGTAACTTAGCGACCGTAAAAATGTTCATTACTATCAGCACTAAAAGTCGCTAAGTTACCAAGGAGTTGTTTTATGAAAATCTTGATTTCAAGAAGATCTATTACCATCGCGTCTGTCGCGTTGCTGCTTGCCCTTATAACCGTGGTGTCCTTGTTCGTATTCAGCAGCGGTGGGCCGGTCACCGGCATAGTTAATGTAATCTCAAACCCACTAAGGGCGTTGGCATCAAATATCGCTGGTACGTTTGAGGGCATATACGCTTCGATTTACAGATACGACAGGCTCATGGAAGACTATGAAAGAGCTCTCACTTCCCTAGCTGAGTTCGAGCGCGATAACAGCGAACTTATAGAGCTTAGGGAGGAAAACGATTATCTGCGCGCTGTGCTTGGCTTTAGAGAGCGCCATCCTGATTATACCGACGAGCCTGCAACAGTTAGCGGTTGGAGCAGTTCGAATTGGACGTCATCGTTTACAATAAACAGGGGTTACTCTAATTCGAATATTCAACCGGGAAACGGGGTTGTAACTGAATATGGCATGCTTATTGGCCAAGTATCGAATGTCGAGGCAACGACATCTACGGTTATCACCGTGCTGGACACAACGTTTTCAGTTAGCGGGACAGTCGGCGAAACGCGTGGCACAGGGACGCTTAGAGGCGATTTTGCATATATGCGCTCAGGGTTGCTTGTGCTGGATTACATAGATGATGACATGGTTGTTATGGTGGGTGATTCCGTTGTAACAACAGGACTCGGCGGCGTTTTTCCTCCGCTGCTAGTTGTTGGGGAAGTCGTTGAAGTTTTGAAGCATAGCACGGGCATAGGACGCTATGCTGTCGTCGAGCCGATTAGGGAAATAAGCAGCTCTATATCACAAGTATTCGTAATTACAGAGTTTAGGGATTCGGAATAAGGTTATGAAAAGGCGCGCGATGATAGTTTCAATAATCCTTCATGCTTTGCTGTTGCTTACTGTCTATGTGTTTCAAGGCATGATTTTCCCCTATCTGCGGATTAACGGGCTTGTCCCGCTGCTGTTGCCGATAGTATGCGTAGGCGTTGCTGTATATGAAGGTTGCCATACAGGCGGCATTGTGGGTCTGTTCGCGGGAGTATTGTGTGATGCCTCGTTTAACCAACCAATCGGCCTTTTCACCATTCTTCTCACATTGGCAGGACTCTTTGTAGGCGCTTTGGCGGACACCGTTTTGACCAGAGGGGTCGTTACATACATATTGTCCTGCATTGCCATACTCGTTATTTCGGCATTTGTGCAAATCTTCCCTCACTTATTCTTTTCAAATGCCCCTCAAGCACCGCTACTCTATATTTCCCTATGGCAAACCCTCTACTCGCTCTTATTCGCGCTCCCAATATGGTTTTTCGTCCGAGCGTTAGGCAAACACGCGCAAGCAGCCTCGTCTAGGGAAAGACCGCTCTAATTTACAATTAGGAATGAGAAATGAGGAATGAGGAATTAAGACGGGGACCGAGTTGGGGTTATGGACAAAGCTCACGTTATCTCACTATACCTCACTACTCCACAACAACTTCTTAAGAACAGGTTATTCTAAATTATAAGTGTCCTCTAATTCCAAATTCCAAATTCCTAATTCCTCATTTGCGGTCCGCAGACCGCTTAGAAAGGATATTGATTATGCAGAAGATGTATAAACCAATTCGGGTTGCTTTGATTTTTGTCGTTATGGCTGTTATGCTTACTGTTTTTGTTTCCGCGTTGTACAGGATTCAAGTCTTTGAGACGCAGCCGTTTGATGAAGAAGTGGATTTACCGACTGTTGTGCTATCGCGGACGGTAACGATACCTGCTGCGCGTGGCAATATTTATGACCGAAATGGTGTTATGCTCACATCCGGTAAATCGTCGTACAACATTACGCTACATTGGAGGTCACTGCGACAGTCAGGGAGAATAAACGAGAGCATCCAAGAGTTGATTTACACTGCCATTGACGAAGGTATAACCTATAACGACACGTTTCCTGTGACACGCGGCGCTCCCTTTTCTTTTCTTTCGGACATGTCCACGACGCAACGCAGTAGACTTGATGCGTATATTGATTTCCATAGTGCCCTTTATCCCGAAATATCAGTCTCTGACCTGCTGGCTTGGATGCGTGGTCATTACGGAATTGACTATACGGTTGGCATTTCCGAGGCAAGGCTTATCATCGGTGTTAGATATGAGCTTGAAATACGGGAAATAGTCGGAAACATCGTGCCATACGTGTTTGCGTCTGATGTGAGTTCGAGATTCGTTTCGCTCATCGAGGAACGAAATCTTGTGGGTGTGAATGTTGAAAGCGCGTACTTCCGCGAGCATCACACACCAAACGCTGCCCATATTCTGGGATACATCGCGGCCATACCGGGTGATGATATCGACATTTATAGGGAACTTGGCTATCCAATGGACGCACTTGTTGGGCGAATGGGTGTGGAATTGGCGTTTGAAAGCCAACTTCGAGGTGTGGAGGGTAGGCAGACCATCATGACGACTGAGGACGGGACGGTCGTGGGCATCGTCACCGAGCGGGACGCGGAACCCGGCCAGCATATTTACCTGACCCTTGATATCGGTCTTCAGGTTGCCACTGAGAATGCCTTGCGCACACAAATCGATTTGATAAATATGGAACGCGAAGAGGAAGAAGACAGTATTACTGGCGGGGCGGTAGTAGTGACCGATGTCAATACAGGGGAGGTCCTTGCTAGTGCCTCATATCCGACATTCAATCCAATAACGCTATCGCAAGACTTCGCAATGCATAACATCGATGAAAACAGGCCTATGTTCAACCGTGCGGCGCACGGTAGATACATCCCCGGCTCGACTTTCAAGATGGTAACAGGCTTTGCAGGGCTCCGCCATGAGACGGTTGACCGCTGGTCTACGTATTTTGACACGGGGGAATTTGACTGGTATAAACACTATGACGGCACAGTCATAAACTGCTGGATATTTCCAATGGCCAGGGTCGGTCATGGCTGGGTGGACATTGTTCAAGCTCTCGAATGCTCATGCAACTTCTATTTCCTAGCTACTGCCTTTGAGCTAGAGGGTGGTGGCTTGCCATCGGCTGAAGCCATAGGCCAAGTTGCGCGTGATTTCGGTTTTGGGATTCCGACAGGCATCGAAATACGCGAAAACACAGGGTTTCTATCAACACCCACAACCAGACAAGAGTTGCAAGGAGAGGGGGCGATGTGGTTTGTTGCTGATACGATAGTTACGGCATTCGGACAAGGGGAA
>Ga0099364_10013252_pt1 | contig 11074 bp, 9 predicted proteins | sample TergutTh196P3_FD_73070 | JGI IMG/M metagenome (GOLD analysis project Ga0099364, IMG submission 73070) | Microcerotermes parvus P3 segment gut microbial communities from Pointe-Noire, Republic of the Congo - Th196 P3 | ecosystem: Host-associated > Arthropoda: Insects > Digestive system > Gut ... | reverse complement strand
GTGCTAGTACTCGTTCTCTATATTTTTTATCATAACTCATTTTTCTATTTTATCACTTTTTTTCACTTCCGTCAAGTCCGTTCACTATAGCCTGCTCCGGCGAATTGTACAGAGTATGCCTGTATTGATTCTGGGGGAACGCGCTTTCTATAAATTTACGTACTTCAACAATATCCGTGCCGTCAACATACGAGAACAGCATATTCCGATTTATATTCATAAATTCAACAATATGCCGCGGAGGAATATAAGTAGCGTAAAGCGGCGGCTGCAGTCCCGGATCAACATACATAGCCGCGGACATAATACTTCCGGGATTAAGCGCCTTGTCAATCAGAGCTCCTACATAAATTAACCATTGGGTCTCGGACAATACCATTTCCAAGCCTGTTGAATAAATATTTACAACGCGCATACGCGGTAACACAACAAAGTCAATGCCCTCTGCCGTCTGCAATCTAATATCAACATAGGAACCGGCTATCAGGCTGGGGGTTGTATAATCCACCATAACAATATGCATCCTGTCCGTCGGATGTATGGACTCATATACAAGCATATCATAAGTTATGATACTGTTTTTCTCCAAAGGTATTCGCCATATAGCGCCTTGCAATTCATGCGGGTCTGTAACATATCTGTCATGATGCAGGCTCGCCGGAATAGGTACGACGTCAACTAATTATATCACGTTTCTTTTTTGTGGCTCAACCTAAGTCATATTGTAGCCTAGGGTTAATCATTTTTATTATTATATAAAAAATTTTTAAAAATTTAAGGTCTTGCAAGAGTGCCGTCGGGACGACGCGCATTCGTCCATTTAGGCAATGCTTCGCTGCATTTATATTTAGCCGCGAGGGTTTCGTCAATATCTATTCCGAGTCCGGGCTTATCGTTCGCGTAGACATAACCGCCGTGCTGTTCGGGACAACCGGGGAATACTTCGCGTGATTTATCGCTCCAACCGCTCCATTCCTGTATACCGAAGTTCCAGCTTGATAAATCCAAGTGAATATTAGCGGCGTGACCTACAGGCGATACGTCGCCCGGTCCGTGCCATGCTGTGCGGACACTAAAGTTTTCGCAGAGTATCGCTAATTTGTGCGCCGGAGTTATGCCGCCTATTTGGCTTATATGTACGCGTATAAAATCTATCAGCCTGTTTGATATTAGCCCAAGCCATTCGAGCGGATTATTGAAAAGCTCGCCCATTGCTATAGGCGTATGAGTCTGCTGACGCATGATTTTGAACCAGTCAACTTGTTCAGGCGCAAGCGCGTCCTCTAAGAAAAACAAGCGGTACGGCTCAAGCTCTTTGGCAAGCCGCACGGCTTCAATCGGTTCAAGACGTTCATGAACGTCATGGCAGAACTCTATGTTAAATCCGAAACGCTTGCGCATAGCGTCAAACACTTCGATTACGCTGAGCTGATAGCCGAGCGGGTCATAATACGCACCTTCGCAAGCTCCGTCAGGTTTCATCGAATCAAGGGCGGCGCGTCCGCCGTATCCTCCGTACTGCAAACGGATAACCTGAATGCCCTGTTCAATATAAGCCTGAACGCGGTCGCCGATTTCTTCTAAATTTCTGCCGTCGGCGTGCCGGTATATACGCACGCCTTCGCGCACTTTGCCGCCGAGCAAATCATATACAGGCATATTCGCGAGCTTGCCTTTTATATCCCAAAGAGCCATATCCACGCCTGAAAGCGCGTTGCCCAGTATCGGACCGTTGCGCCAGTACGGGCTTACCATGCTCATCTGCCATATATCCTCAATACGGCGCGGGTCTTTATCTTTTAAAAGCGGGTCGAAATATGTGTCAACCGCGTGAGCGACGGTTAAAAAACGCTGGGTATAAGTGGCGCAGCCTACGCCGTATAATCCGGGCTGATTTGTTTCGACTTTCACGACTACAAGCGGTATACCCTCCGGAGCCGTGCAGATTGCTTTGACTTTTGTAATTTTTAACATAATTTATCCCCCTGATTTAATTTAATATAAAACTCACTCGCCGAGTGAAATTTATTCAACAGATTGATTATTGATTTATCTATAAAATTAATATATAATAGTATTACAAGCGCTTGCAAAATTATTTTTTAAAAAACGGAGGCTGATTTTATGACAAATAATATAGGCGAAAAAATCAAAAATTTACGAAAAAAATCAAACGTCACGCAGGAAAAATTCGCGGAGTATTTGGGCGTTACTTTTCAGTCCGTATCACGCTGGGAAAACGGCGTTTGTTACCCTGATTTGGAAATACTGCCCGCTATCGCCAATTATTTCAGCGTGACTACTGATGAATTATTAGGGGTTGATATTTTGAACAAACAAGAAAAAATCAAAGAGATACGCGACCGAGTTCAGTTAAATTTCGCGAAAGGCTTAGTAGAAGAAAATATCGCGATTTGCAGGAATGCGGTCAACGAGTTTCCGAATGATTACGGCTTATTAAACGACCTCGCGTTTTATCTGGGGTTACGCGGCAATATTAATAACGACGAGGAAGCCAGAAAAGAATCGCTCTCGATTTTTGAACGCATTTTAGCCGACTGCACAGATGAAAGTATACGCTGGGGCACGATACAGTTTCTTGCGTACCGCTATAAAGAATCGGGCGAGCAGGATAAAGCGATAGAAACCGCGAAAAAACTATCGCATATTTCATGCGGTACGCTGTTAAGCCAGATATATTCCGGCGGGCAGTTAATCGAGCATTTAAGGCAAGAATTAACGGACCGCTGCGACATGATTAGGAGAGATATAGAAATATTTGCTTACGCGAAATATAAAGGCGATAAAGACCCGGAAGGCGCGCCGCAGCGCATAAAATTATTTGATAAGGCAATCAGTATTTTCGAGATATTATTCGAGTGCGGCGATTACGGCTTTTATAACGAGAGAATGGCGTATTTACATGAAATGAAAGCCGCAAGCCTGATTAGCCTGAATGATTTCGAAACTGCGCTTGATTGCTTGGAAAAAGCCGCAGATTACACGATAGCTTTTGATAATTTGCCCGATATATTTATAAATACTTCTTTGATTTTCGAGGGTTACGAGTATTCGAATACGAAAGGTCTGGCAAAAGACCATAAATCAAATAACAGTTATGAAATGCTCCGCAAGTTAGGTTATGATTTATATGATGCGGTGCGCGGACACGAACGGTTCAAATCCGTGACTGCGAAACTGGAAAAGTACGCGGAAGCATAACATTTGCAGGGTACGGCGTTTTAGACCGCGACGTGTCGGGGTGAAATGTAGAAAATAGCCAAAGCGTTGGAAATATGCGCCTTTTCATAGATTTATTTTACTACAAAACAGATAAAAAGTCAAGAGTTTTTTACAAAAAATTTTTGGGAAGCACTGTTAATTGACGGCGATTTTTCGTGTCTGCAAATTACCTTTCAAGCAGAATACAAAAAAGAACGCTTTTTTACAGTGCTGACAGAAGCAAAAAAGAAAAAGCTCTGTAACTCGCGTAGTTACAGGCTTTTCTCATGGAGCTTGTGGACGGATTCGAACCCCCGACCTGCTGATTACAAATCAGCTGCTCTACCAACTGAGCTACACAAGCGACTTGACAATAATAATTATTATATCATAAATAAAAGCGTTTGTCAAGTGTTTTTTTTTCCATATATGGCGTTCGCTTAAAAAAATCGCGGTAAAATGGGAGAAAATCAAAATATACTCCATAATTTCATGAAAAATAAAGTCGTTTTTCAAGTTTATTGCGAGTAATTTGTTTGATATTTATAGAAATATTTTTCGGCATTTTAGCGTTTCAAACCATTTTACCATAGTTTTTTTGCATTATATTTTTTAAGCGAACGCCATATTATCCATATTTGAAAATAGGCATTAGAAAAATTGATAATGTATTAAAAAAGTATTTTGACTAAAAAATGGAAGTAAGAAAATTCGATAAAATTGATGGCAAGCCCAATGGCAATATCGTGCATACGCACAGATTTGGAAAAGAAAACAGTTCTGCGAGCAAGACATTTTATACGAGTTCTTAAAGATTTCACAGGCTCTTATAACTTATTTTAACATTTGCACAAACATAAAAAAGCCTGATACATGAGACAACTCTCATAATATCAGGCTTTTCTGTGGGGTAGATTACCGGAGTTGAACCGGCGACATCCAGAACCACAATCTGGCGCTCTAACCAACTGAGCTAAACCTACCGTCATTTGGTGCGCTTTTATATTATATCATATTTTTTTCAGTATGTCAATAGATTTATTTTAAAATTTAATATTTGCAGGGGCGCGGCGATTCCCGCCACGCCGCTTAATCAATATAAACAATCTGTAGATACTCTGATTCGATGCCGGTATTTTCTATTTCATAATATATATTATGCTTTTCCAAATCCTCGATTAAAATATTTTTGTTTTCGCTTATCGCAAACCAACCGCCGCTTGCCGATTCAAGTATATTTTCGCGCACAGTTTCAGAGAATATAAAATCTTCTTCAAGACCGCGCTTTATTTTTATAATTTCACCCGCCGTTATATCTCCGATATTCGATACTCCGGTAACCGCCGCAACCTGTTCTGCGGCAGGAGCAGCCGAGCCGCCTCCAGACGCTACTTCTTCTCCAAAAGGCACAGTCCAATTATCATCGGTAGCTGTATCCAATCTGAACGCTTCAGGTTCGTTATCTTCATATATACTGTCATATTCTTCAGCCTGTTCCATTCGCATTTCCGGACTTGCTTCGCCGTAATCCGCATCGCTAGCCATCATAAATTCTCCCGCCGCTTCATAAATCATAATATTTTCCGGCATATCCGCGTTTTCGTCACTCGCGATATTACTGTTAATTAAATATAGATTATCTCGTGAAGCGACTAGCATGACAAGAACAATAACCGCCGCTGAAATAAGCCCGAACGGAATAAATTTTTTCTTCGCCGGTTTATCAACTGTAATCCGTCCGCTGATAATTTTATCCATCACAGATTCAGCTATATTTATTTCCGGTATATACTCGGCGAGTTTTATTTCGTCAAAATATATTTTTTCATTTTCGAAAAACTCCGCGCATTTTTCACAGTTAATTATATGCTCGTCCATTATTTTATTATCTTTCGGCGATAGTTCACCGTGAAAATATTCGTCAGCCCACAATTCTATTTTCTCGCAATTGTTTAATTCCGGCAAAGCAAACTTCCTCCCTTTCATTATTATTTTAAAGAAAAACCTAATTTCCCAACCCCTTTTTTAAGAGGGTCATGCCATCCACAGACGGCGGGGGATTCCACAATCTAACGCTGCGAAAGATAATCCCCCGTCACTTCGTGACACCCCCTTTTGCGAAAGGGGGCTTTTTTCCGTATATTTTTTGCGCCCTTTTTTACCCTATTTCTTCGATTTTATAAATTTCCCATGTCCCGTTTTCATATCTCTGCGCGGAAATCAAACCATCGCCGAGATAATATATAATATTATATATCAGCGGCAAAACTATCCTTCCGGCTCTGTCAATAATGCCGTACCCGTAATTTGCATTTGTCACGATAAGCGTCCCGTTCCTGAACACATTATAAGTAGGCTGGTAACCGCTTATAATTATATCGCCTGTTTCGTCAACATAATGCTGCGTAACTCTAAAATTTTCGCCTCGTATCTCTACCCGCGCCAAACCCTCGCTGAACATTCCGCCTATATCAAATATAAAATCTGTCACAAGCTCGCCGTTTATATTTATAATTGCGTATTTTCTCGTGTCATTGCTTGCAAACGCAACGTCGGCATCCCCGAAAGCCTCCCAACTGAAATCTTCATAAATATCAGGGATAATAACTTCGCCGCGAGTATTCATGATACCGCGCTTTACGCTGTCAAGCCTTGAAAATACAGCAAATCCCCTGTTAAAACTGCCGATATAATTATATTCAAACGGCACGATTATATTATTATGCCCGTCAATAACGCCGAAGCCTGCTTCGTCACTCGCGATAAACAGGTTTTCATGATTTGCGCGAGATATATCAAAATACTCGCCCATCGGCACGGTGATACTTCCTGACTTATCAATCACGCCCGTTTTATCTTCCTGATAAACAATAGCGTAATCTCCGTCAAACATCCCCGCGTAACCATAAAACATCGGAATGACAACCTCGCCCGTTTTATCTATATATCCCCATTTATAATTGCCGCCGCCGCTTGCTAAAACCGCTATTAAACCCTCGCTGAACGTATAAGCCCCCGTATAATCAAACGGGATAATAAATTCCCCGTATATATTTATAAAGCCGAACCTGTCATTCCTGCGAAGCATAATCAAATCTTCTGAACATGAATAAACAGCCCGTCCAGAGCTTATTTTATCAGCCGTAAGATTAAGCCTGATAAACTCGCTTTTATTATTCTCGTATTCTTCAAGTGCGCGCAATTCCCTTTGGCTCATCGTCGCCTTCGGCATCACCGCTTCCATAACCGCCGCCGCTAATATTTCATGCAGTTCGGCTTCTCTTGCCGGGTCGCGGGTCGCCGCGGCAATTGTCGGCTGAATATCATTCATCTCAGTTGCTTCGTCAGTACAGCCCGTTAATATAACAACGCATGCTACTATTATTAATAGACGTAAAAATTTCATAAAAGTTCCCTGCTTTTACAGCTTTCCAGAATATACTTTTTTAATTTTTCGCGCGCCCTGTTTATCCTGCTTTTCACCGTGCCGATTTCTATGTCCAAACTTTCGGCTATTTCACCGTAACTTAAATTATTCAAGTCGCGCATTATTATTATATCCCGCAAATCCTCCGGAAGAGATTCTATAAGCTCTCTTATTTTTTTTATTTTTTCCTCGCGCAGTATTATTTCAGACGGCTCGCTTGACATATCCGCGATTTCACGCTCTTTATATTCTTCGCCGTTTTCCTGAACATACAGCGAAACTTCCGTATTCTTTTCTTTTTTATTAACCCTGTAAAAATCATAGATTAAATTCTGGCATATCCTGTAAATCCATGTCGAAAAAGCCGCGTCGGTCCGGTACGTCCGCAGCATTTTATACGCCCGCAGAAAACATTCCTGCGTTAAATCTTCGGCATTTTCACGGTTCTTCAGTTTTGACATCGCGAGATTATATATCATTTTTTCATATTTTTTCACAAGGCTTTCAAACGCGTTTACATTGCCGTTCAAAACTTCCTGTATAATTTCAAAATCGCTTATAAAATATTCCTCCTTTTCTTAAAATTTTTTCACGAAACTTCGGAATAACTCTTTAGCCTCCTTTCGCAAAAGAGGGTGCCGTCCGCAGGCGGCGGGGGATTTACTCAACATCAGGTTTACGGGACTCCTAATGCACTTCGCTGACAGCTACTTTTGCGAAAGGAGCCTTTTGTGCAGATTTTGATGTTATGCAATAATTTTATTATTTAACAGATAATATTATATCACAAAAAAAAATAATTTGCAACAAAAAACAGGGATTTTTATATCCCTGTAAATCTTACCCGTTTTATTTCCTCGCACTTAAAATCTTTTTCGCTGATTTTAGCGATTATTCCCCACAGCTCTATATCTTCGTCGCACGTTTCAAATTTGACGGGCATTTTCGTAAGATATTTTTTGATTATAAGCTCGTTCTTCACTCCGAGGACCGAATCGAACGCGCCTGTCATTCCCAAATCAGTTATATATCCCGCCCCGTTTTTCAAAATCTGCTCGTCCGCCGTCTGGATATGCGTGTGCGTGCCGAAAATCAGCCCGGCTTTATAGTTCGCGTCTATATATTTCGCGAGCGCAATTTTCTCGCCGGTCGCTTCCGCGTGTATATCTATGACTGCGAAATCAAAATTATCTTTTTCCCGCACGAAGATTTTATCCGCGGTTTCAAAAGGCGACTCAAGCCCCAAATCAAAAAAAACAGTCCCCATCAAATTTATAAATAATATTTTATAACCCGATATATTTATAATATTATAGCCGGTGCCCGGACATAACGCCGGATAATTAGCCGGTCTTAATATATTATTATGCTCGTCGAGATAACTGTAAATCTCTTTTTTCTGCCAGACATGGTTGCCTGTGGTTATCATGTCAACCCCGGATTCTATTATTAAATTCGCGGATTTCACATCTATCCCGTTTCCGCCCGCAGAATTCTCGCCGTTCGCGACAACGCAATCTATATTATTGTCCCCGCGTATAGTCCATAGATTTTTTTTAAGGAAAGCGGCTCCCGCCGTTCCGATTATATCTCCCGCCGCTAATATATTCATAAATTACACCCGGGCGGATATTTAAATCCGCCCCTACTTTTTATATAATTTTATTTTTATATCTCTATATTGTCACAACAGGCTTGATTAAATCTCTCGGCTTGTCTTTCATCAGCATAAGCGCGTCCTCTATTTTTTCGAACCCGTTCATCCTGTGAGTAAGAAGCGGGCTTACGTCAAGTTTATTATACTCTATTAAAGACATCAGCTTTTCGATTTTATAGCGTCCGCCGGGAGTCAAGCCGCCGACAATGCGCTTGTGTCCCATACCCACGCCCCATTCGACCCGCGGTATCTTTATATAATCGCCTTCGCCCAAATAGTTCACATTTCCGATAATTCCGCCTGCCTTTAATATAGTTACAGCCTCTGCAAACGTGTCGTTGTCGCCTCCGGCTATTATAACCCTGTCAACGCCTTTATTATTCGTCGCTTCCATTATCTGCGTAACAATATCACCGTTTTTATAATTTATAATATCGGTCGCGCCGTACCCTTTGGCGGCGTCGATACAGTTCTGCCGTGAACCCACGGCAAAAATTCTGCCCGCGCCCCTGAAATTCGCAGCGGCTACGGACATAAGCCCAACAGGTCCTATGCCTATTACGGCTACAGTATCGCCGAAGCCTACTTCCGCAAGCTCTACTCCGTGAAATCCAGTGGGAATCATATCGCACAGCATAGCCGCGTCCTGCAGCTTAATATTCGGCGTGAGCTTTGCCAGATTCGCGTCCGCTTCGTTTACGTGAAACAGTTCGCCGAACACCCCGTCTTTAAAATTAGACGCTTTCCAGCCGGACAGCATACCGCCGGAGTGCATAGCATAGCCAGCCTGCGATTCCAGCGCACCCCAGTCCGGAGTAATAGCCGGAACGACTACCCTGTCGCCTTTTTTTATATCTTTGACAAGAGAACCTACCTGAACCACTTCGCCCACCGCCTCGTGACCGAGAATCATGTTCGACCGTTCGCCGATTGAACCCGCCCAGACAGTATGCACGTCCGAAGTACACGGGGAAAGCGCGAGGGGGCGCAGTATCGCGTCCAGAGGACCGCATACGGGCTCCTCTTTTTCTATCCAGCCCACGCTTCCGATTTTAAGCATTGCAAAACCTTTCATAAACTCAAACCTCCTGAAATATTAATTTTAAAATACCGGGCGGCAGGTTATGCCGCCCTTATTATATTTATTTCGCGTAATCTATTATGCGGCTTTCCCTGACCAAGTGTATCTTAATCTGCCCCGGATACTCAAGCTCGTCCTCTATCTTTTTAACGACGTCGCGCGCTAAGAATAACATACTGTCGTCGTTTATTTCTTCCGGGTTTACTATCAGCCTAATCTCGCGCCCGGCCTGAATCGCGTACGATTTCTCAATGCCGCTGAACGAGTTGGCGATTTCCTCAAGTTTTTCGAGCCGCTTTATATAATTTTCAAGATTTTCGCGCCGCGCCCCCGGTCTTGCCCCGGAAATCGCGTCCGCCGCCTGAACTATAATCGCTATGACCGACTTCGGCTCAACGTCGCCGTGGTGAGCTTCAATCGCGTGTACTATATCTTTATTTTCTTTATATTTTTTTGCTATATCCACGCCGAGCTGAATATGCGAGCCTTCGACCTCGTGCGTCTGCGCTTTTCCAATATCGTGCAGCAAGCCCGCGCGCTTCGCCATGTTCACGTCGGCTCCAAGCTCCGCCGCCATTATCCCCGCCAGATGCGCCACTTCCATAGAATGTGCAAGCACGTTCTGACCGTAGCTCGTCCTGTATTTCAGCCGCCCCAGTAATTTTATAAGCTCGCCGTTTATTCCGTGAACTCCGGTGTCAAATGTAGCGCGGTCGCCCTCCGTCTTGATTATAGAGTCGACCTCGCGCTTGGCTTTCGCCGCGGTTTCTTCGATTCTCGCCGGATGAATCCGCCCGTCCATGATTAATTTCTCAAGCGTCAGCCTCGCGACCTCGCGCCTCACCGGGTCGTGCGACGACAGCGTAATCGCCTCCGGCGTATCGTCTATTATCAAATCAACGCCCGTCAGCGTTTCAATCGTTCGTATATTCCTGCCCTCGCGCCCGATAATGCGCCCTTTCATTTCATCGTTGGGCAGCGGCACCACTGACACCGTGACTTCCGAAACGTAATCCGAGGCAAACCTCTGTATCGCTAGCGCAAGTATATTTTTTGCGCGCGCGTCCGCTTCGTTTTTAAAATGCTGCTCGAACTCGAAAACTTTTACCGCTATTTCGTGCTGAAGCTCCGATTCTATTTTTTCGAACAGCACATCCTTCGCCTGTTCTTTCGTATAACCTGATATTTCCTCAAGTACCTTGCTCTGGTTTTCGATATTCTGGTTCGCCTTAGCCTCAAGAACCGCCACTTCGGCGATTTTCCTGTTCAAAGACTCGTCCTTTCTGTCCAGAACCTCCGTCTTTTTGTCTATCGTTTCTTCTTTCTGAGCAATACGCTGCTCAAGCCGGGTAACTTCTTTCCTGCGCTCTTTCAATTCTTTTTCAGCCTCGTTCTTATTTTTTATAATCTCTTCCTTGGCTTCCAGAAGAGCTTCTTTTTTCTTTGTTTCAGCGGTCTTTAACGATTCGCCGACAATTCGCTTCGCTTCAGTTTCAGCGGAGCCGACGGCTGATTCGAAAACTTTTTTCCTGTAAGTTATGCCGATGAAAATCCCGCCGACAATTCCTGCCGCCAATGCCGCAACTATACCTATCACTGTAGTAAGTAAGTCCAAAACACGCACCTCCCTGTAATTTAAAAATAATATCTGTATCTCCGCGCAAAATTAAATAAGGCGGTCCGAATT
>Ga0099364_10013251_pt1 | contig 11075 bp, 9 predicted proteins | sample TergutTh196P3_FD_73070 | JGI IMG/M metagenome (GOLD analysis project Ga0099364, IMG submission 73070) | Microcerotermes parvus P3 segment gut microbial communities from Pointe-Noire, Republic of the Congo - Th196 P3 | ecosystem: Host-associated > Arthropoda: Insects > Digestive system > Gut ... | reverse complement strand
AGTTACGCGAAATGCTTCTGAGTATATCAATGGCAGGGTAATGGTAACGCTGTGTCAAGTTACGCGAAAGCTCAATATGACCGTCCAGAATTCCTCTGACTGTATCGGTAACAGGTTCGTCCATATCATCGCCGTCAACAAGGACGGCATAGAAACCAGTAATGGTTCCTTTTTCGGTTGTACCTGTGCGTTCCAGCAGTTTGGGCATGGAATCAAACATGGAAGGAGGAAAACCCCGCGTTGCGGCGGGCTCTCCGGCGGAAAGTCCTATCTCCCTTTGGGCACGCGCAAAACGGGTGAGTGAATCAAAAAGAAACATTACATGCATACCCTGATCCCGGAAATATTCCGCGACAGCAGTTGCCACATAAGCTCCGCGGAGCCGGGTAAGAGCCGGTGAGTTGGATGGAGTAACGATGATAACACTCCTTGCAAGTCCTTCAGGGCCAAGATCTTTTTCTATGAATTCGTTTAACTCCCTGCCGCGCTCCCCGATAAGGGCAACCACATTGACATCGGCATTAGTGTTACGCGCTATCATTCCCAGGAGGGTTGTCTTTCCTACTCCGGAGCCGGAGAATATTCCAATCCTCTGCCCCCGTCCCACTGTAAGAAGGCCGTCTATTGCCTTTATACCGGTACTTATCCTGTCTTTAATACGCGGGCGGCTGAAGGGATCCGGGGAATCTGCCATGGCCGGATAACGCAGGGATGAGCCTATTTCGCCCTTGCCGTCCAGAGCTTTGCCAAAGGGGTCAAGAATGCGACCAAGAAGCTTTGACGAAACTGCCACATCAAGACATGATCCAGAAGCGACTACCCGGCATCCAATTTCAATTCCAGTAGTTTCGCCGTAAGCCATGAGCTGAACTGTGTCCTCCCTGAGACCTACTACCTCTGCCTGTATTACTTTTCCAGCGGCAAGTTCTATGCGGCAAATTTCACCTACAATGGCCTGTGGGCCCCTGCTTTCGATCAATAATCCCTGTACACGAATAATATGTCCGACGCATTTTATTGGGTCTGTTTTCTTTGCGGTTGCAAGATATTTTGTAAAAAGGCTGTTCATTTGTCTAACCGCCGTAGTCGTTTGATTTTGCCCTTGCTCTGACAGGCGAAATTTCAAGAATTTTCGCCTCAAGTTCCGCAAGCTGGCTGGCTATGCGGGCATCAATCTCGCCAAAATCGGTTTCGATAATACAGCCGCCGGGATCAACCGAAGTATCCTCAATAATCTGGAAGGATTTTGCACCTTCCACCAGGCTGATAAAATTCTTTGTGTGTTCAGTTGCGAGCTTTAGATCAGCCAGGTTTACCCTAACAGTTATATCTCCTTTTGCCTTTACCTTGCGAAGAGCCTGGATAACATTGGATTTAATAACATCACGCTGGTTTTCAGAAATTACCTTAACAACCTTGCGGGAAATAAGCAGAACAAGATTTACAATTTCCTGCTCGGTATCAATAAGGATTTCTCCCCGTTTTTCCTGAGCCCTGTTCATCATAAAATGGAGTCTTTCTACAAGCCTTTCAACTTCGGCCTTACCTTCCTCGAATCCGGCTTCATGACCTGCCGCATGCCCCTGCTCTTCCGCTTCCTTTCGTCCGGCTTCAAAAACTTCCTGGCTGTCCGCCATGATCTTCCCAGCTTCTTCGTTGGCATTGGAAATGATCTTTTCAATTTCATCTTTGGCCTTTAGCTTTAAGGATTCGGCTTCATCAGTGCCGCGCTTAATCTCCCTGAAAGAGGTTTCTTCCGCTTCCTCGATGATTCTGTCAGCCTCGGCTTTGGCAGCGCCAATCATCGCCTCTTTTTCGGCTTCCCACTGGATCTTGTACTCCTCAACTTCCCGGCGTATATCTTCCACAGTGGGGCCCGTGTATTCTTCAACCTGGTTAGCAGTATCTTCCTGTTCCTCTTCCACAGGCGCAAGATATGCGAGTTCCGGAAAAGCCGTGGGAGGGGCAAGAATTACCCTCTCTCCCAACAGCTCCAGTTCTCCGGGTCTGAACACAGCCTTGGTAATAAAATTTTCCATTAAACCACCATCTCGTCCTCACCGGATCTTGCGATAACAATTTCACCGGTATCTTCCAGATGCCTGATAATTGAAACGATCTTCTGCTGGGCCTCTTCCACGTCTTTAAGACGAATGGGACCCATGTACTCCATATCCTCTTTAAGCATGCCCGCGGCACGCTTACTCATGTTCCTGAAGATCTTGTCCTGAACTTCCGTATCCACGCTCTTCAGTGCTTTGGCAAGCTCCTGAGAATCAACTTCACGCATAACTTTCTGGATGGAGCGATCGTCAAGCATAACGATGTCTTCAAATACGAACATACGTTTCTTGATCTCTTCTGCCAGCTCGGGGTCTTCGTCTTCCAGCTGCTCGATTATCTGTTTCTCCGATGCCCTGTCAACCAGGTTAAGGATGTCAACGATGCTGTCTATGCCGCCGGCAGCTGAGTAATCTTCACTGGAAAGCGTGGAGAGTTTCTTTTCAAGAACCCTCTCAACCTCGCGGAGAACTTCAGGGCTTGTTCTGTCCATGGTGGCAATGCGTCGTGCGACATCGCTTTGCACATCATGGGGAAGGTTCTGCAGAATCACCGATGCCTTTTGAGGCTCCAAAAACGCCAGAATAAGGGCGATGGTCTGCGGATGCTCCTGCTGTATAAAGTTCAAAAGATGCGCCGGATCGGTGCGCCTTATAAAATCAAAGGGCCTTACCTGTAAACTGGACGTTAGGCGATTGATTATGTCTATTGCCTTCTGACTGCCGAGGGATTTTTCCAAAAGTTCTCTTGCAAAGTCAATGCCGCCGGTGGAGATGAACTGGTTGGCCATCATGAGTTCCTGGAACTCCTGTAAAATGGCGTCCTTCTGTTCGGGGTCTACCGTTTCCAGCCTGGCGATTTCAAAGGTCAGGGTTTCTATTTCGTCTTCCCTAAGATACTTGAAGATCTCCGCAGAAATTTCCGAGCCTATGGTAACAAGGAATATGGCTGCCTTCTGACGGCCGGTATATTCCCTTTGTCCTTTTTTCTTTGCTGGGGCTGCGGTTCCGGTAGTTGCAGAGGCGGATACTCTTGCCATACTTTAATCCTCCATCAGCCATGTACGGATGAGCTGGGCCGCATCTTCGGGATGCTCCCTGGTCATATTGATTACAGATTCCTGCAGTTCCAGGCGTGTTCTTTCTTCCACAGAAAGTGAAACATCCATTCCATCTTCTTCGGCATCCAAAAGCGCCTGCTGCCTGAGGGCTTCTTCCCTTCTGGCTCTTTCTTCCGCTTCCAGTCTCCTCCGCCTTTCGATCTCTTTGGAAATTGTTCTAAAGAGAATGAAGCCGATTAGAAGCACTGCAAGTCCGATAAAGAAGATCATTATTGCCATTTCGATCTGCTTCTGTCTGAAATAGGCGGCATCTTCCTCGGCAAACTGCTGGGAGCGGTCAAAGGGAATATTGGTGACAGTCACCGAATCTCCCCTTGCGGAATTAAACCCAATGGCATCCTGAATGAGCCTTCGGATATCTTCCCGCTCCCTGTCAGTTATCGGAGTGTAGATCCTTTCAATGGAACCATCCTCGGATATTACAGGATTCCTCTTTTCATCATACCTTATACGCCAATGCCCGTCTATATTTACAGAAACTGTAACCCTGTTTATTTCGGGGCTTCTTTCTTCCTGGATGTTCCTCTGGTTGATTTCCTCATTTGTCCTGACCTGCTCCTGCGAGACCCGGCCAAACATATTGTTCATGTCTCTGTAGGCGGGAGGAACATTGCCTTCCACACCAACGGGCCCTTCGGGAATAAATCCCGTGCCTTCCCACTCTGTATTCGAAATTGCACTTGATCGGGTTATGGACAGTTCATATTCCATATCGTTATAGGGCAGGCCGGGGGTCTGGGGTCTGATGATTATAGGAAAAAACTCTGTTGTTGCAATCGATCTCTGGGACATGTCCATGTCTATGTTGATGTTGAGTTCCCTCACCCTGTCTACGGTAAAAGTGCTTTGAAGAGCGGAAAGGACTCTGGTTCGGTACTGATCCTGCAGGCGCTGAACCATATTGGTTTCCCTCTGTATGAGTTCCAGCCTGTCAAAGCCGGCCATGCCCTCGAAGTCATTGAGAACCATTCCCCTGTGATCCGCTATGGCAATGTTTTCATCCGTTAGCCCCTCTATTGCAAACTGGAGGAGCTTCTGAATTCCTTCGATTTTCCTGCGGTTAGTCGCAATATCACTTCCAGGCCGCGGTGTAATCCTTACACTGGCCCTTATGGGATTCTGTTCTGAGGCGAAAAGTCTGTCTTCCGGAAAAGCTATGATCACACTTACATCATCAACATCATCCAGTGCCCGGATATGATCCGTTACCATCTGTGTTATTGAGCGTTGAAGGTTTACATTCCTTTCAAAGTCGGTAGTTGTCCAGCGTTCCCGGTCGAAAACTGCCCAGGGATCCGTTCCCTGCGGGATAAGGTCTTCCCGGATCAAAATGCCCCTCATTTGCTGGGCTGTTAGTTCGTCATGTACCTGAACTACCCCGGTAGGGCTTACTACAGGATATACACCTTCCTGATTAAGACGGGTTATAATCCTGTTACGCTGAAGCTCATCTGTGATAGGTGTGGTAATAACAGGGAACAGACTTGGTGTGGAAGAAACCGACACAAGAGCTATGAACCCTGCAAGCACAGCAATGACTATACCAACCATAATGAGACGCTGCATCATGGTCCACTTAGCCCATAATGTTCCTATTCTGCCAATTAAATTCTTAAGAAAATCCATACTCCCCTCCCAATCAATAAAAACTATCTCGTGTTAATAATATCTCTCCAGCCCTGTACAAGGCGGTTCAGCACGGTGCGTGCAATGTTTAATGACATGTTTGCCTCGGCCTGCGCTATGGTAATGTCGTGGACATCCACCGAATCGGGATCAAGCAAGGCGGCCTGGTTAAGCGCACTGGCATTTTGCTGAGCGCCGCTTACCATGTCCAATGCATGGAGCATGGCATCGCTGAAGCCGCCGGAACGAACCGCCGCCTCCGAGCCAATCACCCTGCCCATATCAACAATCCTGCTCCCCTGATCAAGGAAGTCTTCGATCCCGGTTCTCATATGGTTCGGATGAGTTGCCCTCATCGAAACATCAGCCAATCCCAGTAAATCCAACTGCGGTCTACCTATATTCATTCAATCCCTCCCAATTACCTTTTACTTACTACCTACTACCTATCTCTAGAGCTCTTTGGAACATGGTTTTTGTTCCCTCGATAACCGAGGCATTGGCCTCGTAAGCTCTGGAGGCGGCTATCATGTCAACCATTTCTGTTACAATGTCTACGTTGGGCATTTCCACATAACCTTCATGCGGGCCGCTTAATATGGCATCCGGATGGGTAGGATCGTAAACGAACCTTGGCTCTGTGGAATGATCCTTCTGAATTTCAAGCACCCTAACTCCCTTGCCGGGGCCGTGATCCATGCCGTCGGGCAGGAAGGGAGAGCGCCAGTAAGGGCCGGTTACTATGGGCCGCATAACGGTGCGGCTGCGTCTGAAGGGGCCTCCTTCGGTGGTGCGGGTTGTGCTTGCGTTTGATATATTGTCTGCTATCACATCGGCCCGGACTCTCTGTGCGGACATACCGGTGGAAGCTATGTTAATTGCTGTAAAAAGTCCCATAAACTATCCTTTCTCCTTATGCTCTCAGCACCATGCTTACCTGACCGAACTCGTAGGCGGCAGCCTGAGCCATGATCATGTAGCGGAGCTGATTTTTGAGAAGCAGATTGAACTCCTCCTCGGGATCAACATTGTTGCCGTTATTGTTCGACTGGCTGATATAATCCAGCACGCGCCTGGGCATCACTTCACGGTAATCCCGGGGTTCCCAGTCGGACATATGCCCCGGGTTTGTCAGCCTCAGTTCCATGGCCGGCCTTCTTCGTTCGGTGTCCAGAGCCCGGTTCAGTTCCGATTCAAAAGTCACATCGGTGCGCTTAAAGTTGGGAACCTCCGCATTGGCCAGGTTATTGGCGATTACCCCCTGCCTAAGCGAAGTGGTACTCATTCCCCGGTGAAGCATGTCAATGGTTCTGGTAAATGTATTATTTCCAATCATTCAAAGCATCTCCCTATTTCAATCATCGGCAATCCTCAACACTTCCTTAATCACAGAATATACCTTCCCAGATCCTGATCCTTGACCAGATCCTTTAGTTTTTCCTCCACATATTCCACTGTAATTGGAATTTTGGCGGGGCTTATGTCCGGAGCCTCGAAAGATAGCTCTTCCAGAAGCGCTTCCATGATAGTATGAAGCCGCCGGGCACCTATGTTTTCCAGGCTGGAGTTTACCTCCGCCGCCAGATCCGCCAAACGGTCTATTGCCTCTGGTGTGAATTCTATCTCTACATTCTCCGTGGCCATGAGTTCTACATACTGCTTTGTCAGAGCGTTTTTCGGCTCTGTAAGAATACGCAGAAAGTCCGCCTTGCCCAGAGAGTCCAGTTCCACCCTAAGCGGGAAACGACCCTGTAGTTCCGGAATAAGATCCGATGGCTTTGCCAGGTTAAAAGCTCCAGCCGCAATAAAAAGGATATGGTCTGTATTGACCGGGCCCCACTTTGTGTTTACTGTCGCACCTTCAACAATGGGCAGGATGTCCCGCTGAACGCCTTCACGGGACACATCGGGGCCGCCTCCCCTTTCGTTCTTGACTGCGATCTTGTCCATTTCGTCAATGAAGATGATCCCTGTTTCTTCCACTCTGGCACGGGCATCATCGTTCACCCTGTCCCGGTCGATCAGCTTGTCCGATTCCTCGTTGATCAATATTTCCCGGGCTCTTTTAACGGGGACTTCCTTCTTCTTTTTTCCTCCCCCGAAAAAGCCCGCAATTCCAGATAAACTTGATTCCAGATCTTCAATGTTTGCACCCATCATTTCAAAGGCAGGAAACTGGGGAGCTTGGTTCACGGTTATTTCCACAAGCCTGTCTTCAAGTTTCCCCTCTCTAAGCATGGTTCTGAATTTCTCTCGGGTGGGATTAGGCTCGGCCGGCTTTTGTTCTTCCTCTTCACGGGGAGGTTCCTTGACCTCTTTCGTATTTCCTGCCGGTGGCCTTGCTCCAGAGGGAATTCCGATTTGAATGGCCGTACCCATGAGAGATGAGCCGGTGTTCCCTTCGGTGGGAATAGCGAACGTTCCCATGGGTCTGACTACCGGAGCTGGCTGCGGCTTGTCCGCAGACTTTTTTGTTCTATCGGGAAGGAGCAGATCCAGAAGAATGTCTTCGACTCGTTTTTCCGCTTCTGCGGTTACCGTCTTTTGCATTTCCTGCTTGACCATCTGCACACCGGCGGACATCAGATCCCTTACCATGGATTCAACATCACGACCCACATAGCCTACCTCGGTGTACTTGGTGGCTTCCACTTTTACAAAAGGAGAATTTGTCAGTTTGGCAAGCCGTCGGGCGATCTCGGTTTTTCCGACCCCGGTGGGGCCTATCATGAGAATGTTTTTGGGAGTGATATCATCCCTCATTTCACTACTTATGCTAAGGCGGCGCATCCGGTTTCTAAGCGCTACCGCAACGGCTCTTTTGGCATTTTTCTGACCAACGATATACTTGTCCAGCTCAGCGACAATTTCTCTGGGAGTGAGTTTGTCAAGGCTATTATCGTTTACCTTCTCCGATTTTTTCTCTTTCATTATAATTCCTCTATCACAATATTGTCATTGGTATAAACACAGATATCACCCGCAATTTTCATGCTCCGTTCGGCAATCTCTCTGGCGGAAAGATCCGAGCCGTTAAGGAAAGCCAAAGCCGCGGCGTATGCGAAATTCCCGCCGGAACCTATTGCCAAAGCATCTTCGGCAGGCTCAACAACATCCCCTGTACCGGAGACAAGCAGGGTCTTTTCTTTGTCTGCAACCAAAAGCATGGCCTCAAGGCGCCGGAGAGCCCTGTCGGTGCGCCATTCACGCGCAAGCTCCACCGCCGATCTGGCAAGGTCTCCCGAATACTCCTTCAGCTTCGCTTCAAAGCGATCGAAAAGCGCAAAGACATCGGCTGTGGCTCCGGCAAATCCGCATAACACTTTACCGTCCATAAGACGACGCACCTTGCGTGCATTGTTCTTCATCACCGTGGGGCCGAAACTCACCTGCCCGTCACCCGCCATAGCCACCTTTCCGTTTCGCCTAACCGCCAGAATTGTGGTTGCCCTAATCTTCTTGTCTTCCATCACATTTACCTCTTATCCTTTACCACTTGCCTCTTACCGCTTCCATGAGGATGGGCATCATTGTAAACCTTCTTGATCCTCTCCTTATTTACATGGGTATAACGCTGGGTAGTGCTTATACTGGCGTGTCCCAAAAGTTCCTGAACTACCCTTACATCGCAGCCGGAATTCACCAGATGGGTTGCAAAACTGTGCCGGAGCGAATGCGGATGGATGTTCTTTGAGAGGCCGGATCTTTCTGCATACTTTGAAATGATCCAGCGCACACCTGGCACGGAAATGGGTGCGCCCTTGAGGCTGACAAAAAGCCTGTCCGTTGGATGCTCCGCCTTGATCCGCTGTTTTCTGCCGGGAAGATATGCCAAAAGCGCTTCTTTTACCTCTTTTGAAAAAAACACATGCCTTTCCTTGCCGCCCTTCCCAATTATCCTGGCGGAAGAAATATCTCTGTCCAGATCTTTCAGGCAGAGTTCCGCTGTTTCGGATATTCTTAAACCGCCGGAATACATTGCCAGGATCAGTGCCTTGTCCCTCTGCGGCCAGAGTATCCCTGCCTTTTCGGGCAGTTCCGAAAAATGAGCCATTTCCTTTTCCATGAGAAATGCCGGCAGGGTCTTGGGGGTATGTAGATTTTTCAAGGGGGAAGAAGGATCATCAGCCCGGTAGCCAAAACGTACGAGCCAGCGATAAAATCCCCGGATTGAAGAAAGCGAACGGTTCACACTGACCGAGGCAATACCTTCCATGGAGAGATCTGCAATAAAACCTCTCACCTGTGCAGGAAGGGCTTTTTCCGGAACAAACCCGTGGTTATTGCAATAATTTGAAAAATGCGTCAGATCTCTGCCATAAGCGGAAAGGGTTCTCCCTGAAACTCCACGTACATTAGACAAGTAATTCAGGTAATCATCAATGATGTTCATGGAAACTGTCTTACTCTCCATCTTTATCGTCCTTTGCTTCACCGCTTGAATGGAGGTAATCGCAGTCAGGATTTATACATACTCTGTAGCTTCCTCTTTTTTTATCATTTTTCTCCACCATAAACCAATTACATTTCGGACAGTTTTGATTCACAGGTTTGAAGTGGCTTATGAAATCACATTCGGGATAGTTTGTGCAGCCGTAGAATTCCTTGCCCCTGCCTTTCATTGTCTTTCGGGAGACCACATCCCCGGTGCATTTCGGGCACTTGGCCAGAGGGAGGGATTTGGGATTTCTACAATCGGGGAAGCCCGAGCATGCCAGGAAAAATCCGTGACGACCAAGTTTTTTTAACATCATCTTGCCGCACTTTTCACATACATATTCGGTTTCTTCATCAAGAGTGCCTTTGTAGGACTCCAGGGTCTTGCCCACTTCGTCCACCCTGTCCTTGAAGGGATCCCAAAATTCACGGATCATGTCGGGCCAATTGACATTGCTTTCTTCGACTTCGTCAAGCTTGTCTTCCATGCTGGCAGTGAAACCGGCATCAATGAGGCCGGGGAAATTTTCTACCAGAAGCTCGTTTATCATCCTTCCCAGAACAGTTGGCACAAGCTGTTTGTTCGATCGTGTCACATAATAACGATCCAAAAGAACGGAGATGATCGGCGCATATGTAGAAGGACGGCCAATGCCTTTTTCTTCCAGAGTCTTTATGATGGAAGCGTCAGTATAACGGGCAGGGCCGTTGGTGAAATGCTGTTCCGGCCGGAACTCGTCTATTTTAACCTTGTCACCTTTTTTCAGGGACGGATAGGCGCTACCCTTTTCGTCTTTAGACATGAGAAGCTTCATAACCTGGTAAAAACCCTTTTCAATGATTTTTGTACCAGCCAGCCGGAAGATGCCGTAACAGGTATCATCATTAGACGAAACTTTTATATCAACACTGAGCGTTCTGGTTCTGGCATTTGTCATCTGGCTGGAAACAAAACGCTCCCAGATAATGCTGTAAAGCCTTAACTGATCCCTTGTCAGGTGCTCTTTAATTTCATCTGGAGTGTAGTTCACATAGGTGGGTCTTATAGCCTCGTGAGCGTCCTGAGTTTTTCTTCCGGTAGTATACTCCTGTGCACTTTCAGGAAGGAATTTGGGATACTTTTGCCCTATCCATTCCCTAACTTCCGTAAGAGCAGTCTGCGAAATTCTCACCGAGTCGGTTCTCATATAGGTAATTAAACCCACTCTGGAACTGTCCAAATTCACCCCTTCGTAAAGCTGCTGGGCAATCTGCATGGTTTTTCTTGAAGTAAAGCCAAGGCGGTTTGCAGCGGTCTGCTGCAGCTGGGAAGTGGTGAAAGGAGGCTTTGGTTTTATGCTTCTCTCTGTTTCCCTGGTTTCGGAAACTTCACATTCACCATTAAGTATAATGTCAATTATAGCTTTTACATCAGCCTCGTTTCTCAGAACAGGTTTCTCGCCTTTCCATGAAACAAGCTGGGCAGTGTATAAGGTCTTGCCTACCTTAAAATCCGCTTCCAGTGTCCAGTACTCTTCGGGAACAAAGGATTCAACTTCCTTTTCCCTCTCACATATAAGACGCAGAGCTACCGACTGAACCCTTCCCGCAGAAAGGCCGTTCTTTACTTTTTTCCAGAGGAGAGGAGACAAATTATAGCCCACTAGCCTGTCCAAAACCCGGCGAGCCTTTTGTGCATTCACTTTGGCCTCATCAATTCCTGAGGGACTTTCAACAGCGTCTCTGATTGCCCCGGGGGTGATCTCGTTAAAACTAATGCGCTGAATGGGAACCTTGTCGTTCTTGGCGCTGATGGCATTTCTTATATGCCAGGCAATGGCCTCTCCCTCAC
>Ga0099364_10013250_pt1 | contig 11077 bp, 9 predicted proteins | sample TergutTh196P3_FD_73070 | JGI IMG/M metagenome (GOLD analysis project Ga0099364, IMG submission 73070) | Microcerotermes parvus P3 segment gut microbial communities from Pointe-Noire, Republic of the Congo - Th196 P3 | ecosystem: Host-associated > Arthropoda: Insects > Digestive system > Gut ... | reverse complement strand
GGCTGATATGCTTACCGAAGCGGCGGGCATAACAAAGAAGGTGTGAGCCGAAGTGAGAGAGGCGGGAGTAACATCATCGCTCTTCCAAGTGATGAAACGATGATCAGCGGGGACTGATGCGGTGATTACTACACTTTCGCCAACTTTGTAATTGCCGCTGCCAATGCCGCCTGATACCGTTACAGTATTTGTGGCAGGCTGCTGGGCGTCCGCAAAATACAACTCAATGTTCGGATAATTTAATTGCGACGTCCCCGCGTTTGCAGGCACAATAGAACCGTCTGGGTCAGTTGAATTTACAGAATAATAAAGGGATCTTTGAGTAGGGCTTGAATTAGTCACTATAAAAGATTGATTGGACGTATTCACTAAATTGTGCCGTTGATGCGTCAAAATCATTAGATTGCTATTGGTAACAGTGTAAGTGTAACTGAAAGGATTGTCAAGCGCAATAAGTACTTGTTGGTTATTTCCTGCGGGGAAATCAATATCGCCTTCAAATACAAGGGTAAATTCACTTGCCGCAAGCCAGCCCGACATAAGAGAAGTCCGTGTTGTATTAGCCATAAATATCCTTACATATCGGGTTTCAGCAACGCTAAAATTGGTAAAATATTTTAAGTGCGTAATAACGCCGCCTCCGTCTTGCCGTCCTATTTGAGTGGCAAGATACAATGCTTGCGCCCACGATTCATTTTGTGCGAAACTGAACGGCACCGAACTTGAGGTTGCTGTTCCTGTACCGAGTCCTGTGGTTGTCAAAAACTCTACCGTAATGTTTGCCGTTCCCGAATGGAAGTGCGTATATGTATTTGAAACGCCTTCCTGTACAGCAATACCGTTGTGTTTCCATACATAGACACCTCCGACGGGGGTTGGTACGGTGAATACTATATCGCTGCTCGCCGTAACATCGTCGCCGCTTTGAATGGTAAAGCCGTCTACGGTAGCCTCAATCGAGCCGTCGCCGCCAAACATGCTGAAATTAACTGCGAACTGCGGCGTCTGCTCAAACTCTACCGTTACGGTTGTCGCAGCGGAAAGGTCGGGCAGCGTGAGGGTGTTTGTATTGTTGTTTTGCACCGTTTCGCCGTTAATTTTCCACTCTTTTACCCAGTATCCCGCATCGGGAGTAGCGGTGAAGACAACAGTTCTTGTTTCACTGACGCCGTCGCCGCTGCTGTAAGCAAAGCCGTTAGAGGTTGCCGCAACTGCGCCGTTGCCGCCTTCAACGCTGAAATTAACAGGGTGTTTGGGCAATGCGGTAATCCTTATATCATCTATCTGTATTTCAGATGCGGCTCCTTGATTCATTCCCGCGCCATGAAAAGCGATGTAGTATTCTTGGGAGGGATCCGGCAAAATATAGGTTCTTTGCGTCCAATCGTTTGCGCCAGAAATGTAATCAAATTCCGTCCACGGCGCGGTGGGAGAGGTTCTGTAATACAGTGCTAAACTCTGTGACTGTTGTCTATGCCAAAACGATAATTGATAAACTTCGTCTGCGCTTAAATCGAACGGCGACAGTAACAAGCGGTTTGTAACAGAAAGACCCATATTTGTGTTCTGAAATCTTGCGGTGTAAGCGCCTTCACGTGCATTTCGTTGTACAATCGTCCATCGCGCTTGTGTGTTGGCGGGGTCGCTCTCCGTCCAGCAAAAAGGCAAGTTTGTACCTCTGCTTTCAAAACCTTCCGCCCACGGAAATTGTGAAATTACTGTTTCGCAAGATTCAAATTCTGCGGCTATGGTAACGTCTTCATTAAAATTATTTAGAGTATAGACTGCTGCTTGAAATCCCTGCATCACTACGCCGTTTCGCGTCCACTGTTTCACTCTACCGTTGCTGGGAGTTGCCGTAAAAACGATGTTGGCGCCCTGAACGATTTTTGTGCCGGAGGTAATATTTTGGCTGTATGCGTTTGCGGTGAGGTTTCCTTCTCCTGTGCTGCTAAAATTCACTGTGAAGGCAGGCGCCTCGAACACCGAAATATTGTCTAACTGCACTCCGTTGCCGCCGCTTTGCGCTGTTGCTTCAAAAGCGATAAAGTATTCGCTCGACGGGTTTGGCAATGGAATAACACGGCGCGTCCAAGCGCTCACGCTGGCGGTATATTCAGCGATCAGCGTCCAGTCGTCGCCTTCTATGGCAGTCTTGTAATACACTTTCAAAATGTCTTGGTTGCCGCCCTGTGTGTGCCAAAACGATAATGCGTATTCTACGCTGGGGTCGAAAACTAATTGAGGGGTAATCAGTTTAGCCACACCTTCGGCGCCTGCAAACCGCGCCTTTCGAGCGCCTTCCTGTACTGCGGGCGGGGTTCCTGTTCCGCTTTCGGGAAATGTCCAGTTCAGACTGCCTGACACAACTTGCTGCGTCCAGCAAAACGGCGTGTTATTGTTGTTTTCAAAGCCTTCGGCAAACGGGAACTGTGCAATACTGCTACATTCGTCAAATTCTACGGTAACGTTTACATCTTGATGTATATTAAAACGTAAAGGATTTGCGACAAAGTCTTCGACGATATCTCCGTTGAGCGTCCACTGTTTAATCTTTAAACCGTTTTGAAGCGTGTTTGCCGTAAAGACAATTTCAGTGTCGGCGGTTGCGCGAAATCCGCTTGCAATGTTTGCTCCGCCGGCAGTTGCCGACAGCGTACCGTTGCCTTCTGCAACGCTAAACTCGACATCGTACTGGACGTTCTCAAACACGGCAATATTATCTATCTGTATGGTTTGAGTATAGTTAGATGAAACGTTTGCTACAAAAGCGATATAATATTCTTCGTGCGAAGTACTTGGCAGCAATATTGTAGTTTTCGTCCAATTGTTTGCCGACACTGTAAATGTCTCCAATGGCGTCCAATCATCTCCAAAAGAAGTTTTGTAAACCACTGTCAAAGTTGTACTTGTCGGCTTTGTATGCCAAAAAGATAATGAGTATTGCTTTTCTTCGCTCAAGTCGAATGGCGGCAAAATCAATCTTGCGGCGCCGTTAGCGCCCTGATATATCGCCTTAAACTGTCCTTCGTGTGCAGTTGCGGGCGTTGCAGTAGCAGCGGTTGCCACAGTCCAGTATCGGCTCCCCGATATTAACTGTTGCGTAAAACATTCGGGAATGTTCAGTTCGTTGTCTTCAAAACCTTCTTTCCATACGGGGTTTGGGGTTTGGAGGCATGGGTTGTCGCCCGCCTGCACTTCGGGTATATCAATAAAACCGATGTTTGTACCGTTTGCGTATGCTATCCCTCCGGTATACCATGTAGCCGATGCGTTTTGTGGCTGTGAAAGCAGGTCGTCGTCGTCGCCGATGTCGTATGTAATGTTTCCTGCGGCTTGGTTCCATGCCACAGCAATAGCATTGTCGGCTACGTTGAACTGACCCGTTGCGCTAACCACGTTTGTTGCGCCTCTAATAGCGTTTCCATAGGCAAAAATGACGCCGTTTTGAGATAAGTTAAGGGTCGTTGAAGAAACCATCTCAACAGCGTATCCCGCTTTAGCGCGTACAATACCACCGCTTATATTGATAACAGATGAATTTGCCGCAGTTGCAATAGCAGCGCCGTTGGCTCTGTTTTCTATCTTTCCACCTGTTACATTAAAGTTATTAGCGCCTGTAGCCGTGCGCAACTCCACCGTATTTTCGGGCGCCTCTGACGACACCACTGCATTTCCTTCAACGGTAGTATTTCGCCCTGCGCTGACAATGGCTTTTGCGCTTCCGGCAGCAGATATTGTTCCGGCGCTAATGGTCAGCCCGCCTGTCGTCGCAATGGAGTTGTTACTGTTAAAGAATATTGCTCTTTGGTTGCTTTGCGGAAAGTAATCAATATTTGCGACGCTTTGCAGGGCTATGTCGTTGTTAATCACAATGACGCCCGTATTTGGGTTGGTGTTTGCAAATTCGGAGTACATATTTCCAGCGAGGGTAATATGCCCCCATTGCGGGTTTGACGGTTGGTTTGCGAAATTGAAATATACGAGGTCGCCTAATTCGAGGGTTTCGCCGTTGTCGCCTAACATAATAATGCAATTTTCGCCGTCAGCGTCGTTTCTGATAGCGTTTATAAACTCGTTGAACGCGTCTTGGTCGGGGTTTGGGGCAGTAGGTTGAATATTAGGCGAGCCAAGCGCTGCGAAGCCCGAAGCCGCCGTTCCGACAATAGTATATACGGGCATAAACTGCGCCGTGACGACAACGTCCTGCGCGGGCATGGTAAATGAAACGCCATCAATAAAAGCGCCGTTCACCTGCACGGAGCCGGGTACCAATATTCTGTTAGGCTGTGGCATAATGTTGAGCGACACGGTGGAACCCGCGGGCATGAAAACTAAATTTTCGCCCGGATATCCCTGCGCTTCTATTGCTCCGCCTGTTATATTAATGTCCATTTGCAGGAAATACCGTCTTTGCAGGTTCGCAATGGGGTGACTAACCTGCATATATGCTTCCAGCGAGCCGTTTGAGTTATTTACGGCAATGTCTGCCACGTTCAAATCGGTGTCTGCCCATTCCGCCGACACAAAATCGCTGCCGGCTCTTGCAATGATTTCGATATTGTTGGCTGTACCAATGTCGCTTTGAGGTATTGAGGCGCCGACGGTGTACCTTGCAACCATTCCATTATTTGTTGAATAATACACTCTACCGGTGATAGTAACGGTACTTCTATATATTAATACCCCTCCTGTAACTTGATAGGCGGCAGAGCCTTGCTGCTGGTTTCCCAGCCCGCCTGTGAGTGTACCGCCTCTGACGATAGCCCTTGTACCATCATCAGCCATGAGTAACCCCGTAAAGTGCGTACCAATCACTTCTCCGCCGTTCATCTCAAAAGAGGAATTATGCTGCAGATAAACGGCTGTACCACCACTGACAGTACCACCGTTCATGGTCAAGCGTGCGGTTCCCTGCAGCCTTATCGCCTCCTGCGTCAATGAAGTGGTGGTAACTGCGCCTCCGCTGTTGATTGTAACCTTGCCGTTTAAAACTAACAACGCCGAAGTGAACCAACCGTTTGATTCAGTACGAACGCGGTGAATGACGCCGCCGTTGTCTACCACAAACTCGCCTGTACCTGAAACGGAAATACTGCCATTCTGGGTATGGTATGAGTGCGAGGTGAAGTTCGCCCTCCACAGCACTCTAACGGGGTGTGGAATGGACAATGACAGTCTGTTTTCCGCCGGCGCAGCGCCATTTGCGCCCACCGAGCCTGTAACAACGACCTCGCTGTTATTCCGGACGGTAGCGGTTAGGGTGCCACTTCCGCCGTGGTTCCACGTGTTAATCTGGTTTGCAATTCTGATTGCGTCGGGATTAGGTGTGGGGGGGGGGAAGGGGATTTGGGCGGAGGTTGTTGCCATCGCCGTAAGTAGGAGGAGGGCGATGAGGGTGGCGAGGAACCCTCCCCTGAACCTTGTTTTAGCGTCATTATTGATGGCGCTTGGATTGGCGTCGGCATTATAAATACCGACTAACTTGCGAGGCGCGGGGAGGGGCTTCGCGGAGGGGCGCTTGTGGAGGGGCGCCGGTGCGTTAGGGCGCATACGGAGGTGCGCCTGCGCGTTGGGGCGCACACACAGGTGCGCCCGTACCATGCCGTCATTGGCGTGGTCAGTGGGGCGCACACGCAGGTGCGCCCTTACATCAGCGTCGCGCGTTGTCCGCAGGGGGACGGTGGGGACGCTGGAGACGGCTGGGTGAGAGCCGTCGGGGCTGAAGTTTGTATTTCTACTACTCATTTTTAAAAATATTTATTAAAAAATTATACATTAGAATTATGGTTAAAAAAATATTTGCTAAATATTGAAATTTGAGGTGTTTACACGCTGTTTTGATGGGTGTCGTCATTGCGGGCTTGACCCGCAATCTCCTAAATAAGGGGATGCTGAAACAAGTTCAGCATGACGCAGTCAAACAAGTTCAGCATGACGCGCTGCCGACTGATGACTATGATTGCATCTATACGGTATGAACGAAATAGAAAAAGCGTGTAATACGGTTGGGGGTTTACACGCTTGTATTTAGTGGGAGGGGCGTCGTCATTGCGGGCTTGACCCGCAATCTCCTTAATCAAAGGGATACTGAACCTTTAGCTCGACGCAGTCAAACAAGTTCAGCATTCAGCATGACTTTATTCTACAAGATATTCTTTTATCAAGTCTTGTATTTCTTTGTCAGTTAGACTGTCCGTTTCTCCTTTTGAATATATTGCAAAGAGCAATACCGTTGTTTGTGTTACTTTAACCAACGATAATATTCTTGCCCCTCCCGATTTTCCTTTATTCTTGGAAGCGACAGCCAAACGTATTTTGTAAATACTTCCACCCAGCCATGTTCCTTGTGCTGGGTTTGTTTCCAAATCGGTAAAGATTTCTTTTAATTCCGATTTTAAGGAAAGGTATTTTTTAGAAAGCCTTTTAGCCTGCTTTTTGAAATTTGGGGTCAATTCAACACTATATTTCATCAAGAAAATCTTTAGCGGGTGTTGTAACTAACTGTCCATTTTGAAAGAGACGCACTTCATCTAATCCTTCCTTGATATTTTCCAATATACTTTCCCTTGTGTCCCCATCGGCGTCAATTTGTCCGACAAAAACCTGTTTGAAAAAACCTAACGAAAGGATGTTTTCCAATGTTCTTTGCGCTCTTACATCGCAATAATCGTATTCCAATGTTATACTTGCCATATATTTTCTATTTAAAATTTCGGCAAAGATACGAATAGTTTTTGGAAATTCGGCAAAAAATCGAAGATTTTTTTTTAGTCGGTAGTCGGTAGTCGGTGGCAAGGGGATACGCGGATTAGACGGATTAGAGGGATTTTCGCGGATTTTTTTGGGGTAGTCGTTAGTCGTTAGGGGTGGGGTGTAAAAAATTTTTAGTCGGTAGCGATTAGCGTTTTTTTCATTTTTTACAAAAAAGTAAAAAAAAGTTTTGTATATTGTGATTTATTCATTACTTTTGTGCCATGGAAAATGGAAGCATGAAAATACGTAATGTGTTGCACACCAACGATTTTGACGAATATTACAATTCGTTGGACCGGAGAGCGATGGCGAAATACGACCAGGCAATTTTGTATTTGGAAACAATTTATGTTTTGAGTACCAAGTTTGTCAAAAAGTTGGAAGATGCCGAAGCGGGGATGTTTGAATTGAGGGTGTCGGTTGGCTCAAATGAACATAGAACAATCATTTTTGCCGCTGACCACGAAAATATCATACAGGCAACAAGCGTTATTTTGCTGAACGGCTTTCTAAAAAAGAACAGTAAAGAATACAAAAAACAGATAAACAAGGCTATAAATATTTTAAAAAGTTTAGAAAATGATACGGAACCTCAATCCTGAAAAAATTGCAAGTTTGCACGATGCCGGAGCAATATTAGACCGCAAGTATGGAAAGCGCGGTACGGCTTCACGTTCGGCGTTTGAAGAAAATGCTTTTGCTGCTTATTACAGCGAAATTTTGAAAGAACGCCGTAAAGACCTCAAAATGACGCAACAACAACTTGCCGACAAAATAGGCAAGGAACGAAGTTACATTGCTCACCTTGAAAGAGGTAAAACAGATATGCAACTCTCAAGTTTTGTTAGAATTACCGACGCTTTGGGAATAACGCTTAATTTCAGTTACAGTTATTAGTCGGTAGTCATTAGTCATTAGTCATTAGTCATTAGTTACCCTCGTCTCAATCGTCCTCAATGTATAGAGTTTAGAGTGTAGTTGTGCGGCGAGGTAAAGCCTCATTTTCACCTCATTAAAAAAAAATAGCAACTTGCTACCGACTACCGACTGAAAACTGAAAACTGAAAACTTTTTTGTAGGTTTTGGAAAAAAGAGTATCTTTGCGGCGAATTGAAAAACGAGATTAATTTGACCACGTGTGATGGATATCCTCAAATAGAGCGGTATGCTGGCTCGGAAGAAAGCAATACTTTCGATGTGTTGGATTTTGCCTCAAGCCTCGAAGCAAGCCTCGACAAACTTGAGGATTTGAGCGAAAATAAAAATGACTTTGCGCTTTATTTGGACATTACAGGCGGGATTGCAACTAAATTGATTGAGGTTATTAATGGAAGTCTCGACAATAGAGAGAAAGCGAGAATATTAAACGAAATTATCCAAAACGAAGGCTTTAGCCTTGTGCACAAAAACACCGATAAAGACACTGTAACCAAAGTGTTTGGCACGATAAAAGAAAAAGACGTTGAGTTCGAGGACAATATCAACGCTGCAAAAGCGTTGAACAAAAACGGATACGATGTATATATGCTCCCCAAGTTGTCAAAGAGTAAAAGCCCTGACTACATTATTGCCAAAGCCGGAAAAATATATCTTGCCGAACTGAAGACGATATACGGCAAAAATTCTATTGACCACAGTTTGGAAAAAGCAAACGAACAAGCAGACAGAATAGTTTTGAATATCGTGGGAAACATAACCTCGCGTAATGTGGCTGACGAAATAAAAGATTTTTACTTGAATAATCCTCATATAAGGGAAATAATCGTTTTATTGGGCGGAAAACCGATATATGTAAAATACAAACATGTTGCGCGAAAGAACTTCACAAAAACCTTTATGCATCAATGGGCGTACTAAAAAAAGCAATGGCGCTTGAAACAAGCGCCATTCAAATATGGTAATCCGTGGGTCCATATTTCACCGAACAAACGGGTTCGTGCCAAAATTTTCAGGGATATTATGCAAATATCCTTTCGCTTCATGACGCCGCAAAGGTACATATTATTTTTTAATTTGCAAAAAAAAAAATAAAAAAATGTGATTTTTTTTGTTGGTAATAAAAAAAGGCTTATCTTTGCAAAATGAAAATTGAGGCGAAAATAGAAAATATCAGGAACTCGATACTGAAGTTCGTGCCGGCAAAATGTATATATTTGTTCGGTTCTTATGCCTATGGCACCCCTACGGAAGACAGCGATATTGATATTTTTGTTGTGACGCCGGATAGTACGACAAAAAATAATATTGATTTATGCGCAGATATTGTAGGCGATTTAGGGCGCAAAAAAATTTTTTTTATTGACTTGTCGTTCGATACCGAAAGTTCTTTCAATGCACGACGAATGTATAGAAAATTCGAAAAAACAATTTATCAAAAAGGGAAAATTTTATATGAACAATGAAGAAGTAAAGGAATGGTTTGAATATGCAGACAGAGATTTAGACTCTGCGCATTTATTGAACGAAGCAGTGCGCAGGCATTTCGAAGTGATTTGCTATCACTGTGCGCAGGCTGTAGAAAAATACCTGAAAGGTTTCCTAATTTATCAAGATGTGGTACCCAAAAAAACACATAACCTAGTTTTTCTGAATGATTTTTGCTGTGAATTTGACATAGATTTTCAAAATGTTTATGACGAATGTCGGTTACTAAATGTATTCGCTACTGACATTCGTTACCCTAACAAATATGAAGTAACCGAAGCCCAAGTCAATATTGCAATCGCCGCAACCGAAAAAATCAGAAATTTCAAACCAATATCGGATTTGAGGCTATTAGTTGCAACTGATTGCTGAAACCTCATTTTTACCTCATTTTTCCGACAAAACAACCACAGTATAAAATGATTTCACGCTTGTTTTTTGACCTAATTACCTCATTTTTATTATATTAATTAGACAATTAGGTTTGATGATTGGTGTTCGTTATCTTGCTACTGTGGTTGTTTTGTTGTTTTTGAATTAGGAGGAAATGAGGTTTTCAATTTTCAATTAGTCGGTAGTCGGCAGCCGTTCCGCCAACGGTGACAGTGCGCGTCAAATTGGCGTCGTTGTTGGAAGAATCCGGCATTAAGGTCTGTTTGGTACACCCACAAGAGGTTCAGCAAGTGAAGGGTCGAAAAACAGACCCCAAAGACAGCCGTTGGATATACAAACTGTTTAGTGCTGGTCTTCTTCGCGAAAGCATCGTAGCCGAAGGCGAATTAAAAGACCTTCGGATACTGGTTCGTGAACGGCTTGATTTAATAGAAATGGGCAGTACTTATGTCAACAAGATGCTGAAATACCTTGAATTGATGAATATCAAACTGCGTAATGTAATTTCACAAGTACACGGCGCAAGCGGATTGAGCGTCATCAAGGCGATATTGTCGGGAGAACGCGACCCGGAAAAGTTGGTCGAACTGTGTCATGATCGCATCCTGAAAAATAAGCGTGAAGATGTTATCAAGGCTCTTGAAGGGAATTATCATCAAGCATATCTGATGCTTTTGAAAGAGAATCTTCGTTTATGGGAAGAACATCAGGCATCCATCCGCAATATAGAATATCAGATAGAGAAGTTGCTTGAAAAACTCAACAAAAACAACACTCATATTGAGGTAAGCAGTCCGGACAAGCCTGCCCGTCATCATCAACCTGCGATAAAAAACTTGCATCAAACCATGGTGCAAATGTATGGAGGAATAAATCTGACCACCATAGCAGGGATTAACGACAGTACCATGCTTCGTTTATTGGGAGAAATTGGCAATGATATGAGTCGCTTTCCCACCAAGAAACATTTTGTGAGTTGGGTGGGATTGAGTCCCAAAAACAAACAGAGCGGAAAAATGAAAAAACGAGTCAAATGCCCCTCCAATAATGCAGGACTTATTTTCCGCCAGTCTGCTCAAAGTCTGTCCACCAGTAAACACAATGCAATAGGTGTTTTCATCAGAAGATTAAAAGGGCGAAAAGGTTCTAAAATTGCGATTAAAGCAGGCGCCAGAAAAATTGCAGAAGCTTTTTATGATGCACTCACTAAAGGATTGGATTATGTGGAACTGGGCGCTGAAAAATATAAAGAACAGCAGAAACAAAGAGAACTATGGTTATTGAATAAATTAGCGAAAAAGTATGATTTGAAAATCGCCTGATTATTTTGACGTTATCCGGTTTTGTCATTGGTAACGAAGTGAGGAATCCCGAACGGCTCGACGCAGTCAAATCTACTGACATAAACCATGATATACTTTCCTTCGGCCAGCGCCAGATTGGTTCCTATGATCTTTTATTCAATAAGTAATTGAGGCTTCGATATATATCTTTCTTTCTTCCA
>Ga0099364_10013249_pt1 | contig 11077 bp, 11 predicted proteins | sample TergutTh196P3_FD_73070 | JGI IMG/M metagenome (GOLD analysis project Ga0099364, IMG submission 73070) | Microcerotermes parvus P3 segment gut microbial communities from Pointe-Noire, Republic of the Congo - Th196 P3 | ecosystem: Host-associated > Arthropoda: Insects > Digestive system > Gut ... | reverse complement strand
CTCTGGATTATAGTAGGCGCCGCGGCCGTGATAGTTATCGTGGTTATACTGGTCTTGGTCACGAAAAAGAAAAGTTAAGCAGAATAAATTAAAGTATTATGAAACAACTTGAAAAAAGCTCAAATCCGCTCCCCCCGTCACTTCGTGACACCCCCCTCAATCGCCGCTTCGCGGCTGAGGGAGGCTTTGGGCATAATTTCCCCGGCTCCCTCTTTGAGGGGGCTGTCGTCCGCAGACGACTGGGGGAGTTTGAGTTTGCAAAAGCGTCATTCTGATGTTGTTTAACTTTAATCTCTGAATCGAAATATTAGGGGGCGGCGTTTTTGCCGCCCTCGAAGTCTGGAAAATATACGGGTTTATTATTTATGAAACTGAAAGAAGCAACAGAAGTTAAAGAAGTGAAGAAAGAAATAAAAGAAGCGAAGAAATCGGCGGAATCAAGAAAAACGAGTTCGGTTCTGTATGATTTGATTGTCGATAAATACGGCAGCGTCGCCGATTTTTCGAGCGCGAGCGGGATACCTCTGATTGACCTCAACGCGCTTTTTCTTAAAGACAACGTGGCTGAAGAGATATGCATAGGACTGCTGATTTTCCGTATATTAAATATAGACGTAGACGAAATAGTTTTTAACGGACGCATAGAAAAAGCGGGATATTCGAAGAAATCAAGAAAATCTGAAAAGATAAGAAACAAAAGGAACGGGGCGCGTTCAGTTTACGGCAGAACGGGGAAAAACGCCCGGCCGCCGACAGAAAACGAGATAAACGAAATAAGAGACAGATACGTCAGGCTGAGCGAATTTGAGAAAGCGCAAATACTCGAATACATAGAAAAAATAAAAAATGAATAAGTAGAAACAAAAATGAATAGTGAAAAAATAAATAATTTGATTGACGAAGGCGAGTTTAAACTAAAGGATTATTTTGAATATATAGATAAAACGGCGTTTAAAAACCAGAAGAAAGTCATGGACGCTTTTTCCGGGCGCAGAGTGTCCGACGCCTGTTTTAACAACAGTTCCGGCTACGGCTACAACGACAGGGGCAGAGACGTTCTCGATTTGGTGTGGGCGGACGTTTTCGAGAGTGAGGCGGCGTTCGTGAGACCTCATATAGTTTCGGGAACCCACGCTATTACTATCGGACTTTTCGGGCTTCTCCGTCCGGGGGATATTATGCTGTCAGTAACCGGCGCGCCCTATGACACTCTTCTCGGACCGATTGGGATTAGACCCGGGATTGAAAATCGGGAAAATACCGGTTCGCTTATCGATTTCGGCGTTAAATATATGCAGACTGAAATTATAAATAATCAGGACTGCCCGTTTGATTTCGAGGCGATATCAAAAATATTAAGGGGCGGCGAGGGAAAATCCGTTAAAGTTATATTTGTACAGAAATCAAAAGGATATAAAGACAGAATAACGGTCAAATCGGAGGGTATAGGCGAACTTGTGAAATTTGTCAAATCAATAGATTCCGATATATATATAGTCGTCGATAACTGTTACGGCGAATTTGTCGAAGAACATGAGCCGTGCTATTACGGCGCGGATTTGGCAATCGGCTCGCTTATAAAAAATCCCGGCGGAGGAATCGCGCAGTGCGGGGGATATATCGCGGGGACAAAAAAAGCCGTTGAAATGGCGTCGTACAGGCTGACCGCGCCGCTGCTGGGAACTCATGTCGGAGCGTCTCTGGGGCAGACTTATGATATATACAAAGGTCTGTTTTTCGCGCCGCACACAGTCGCGCAGAGCCTAAAAACTATAAGCCTGGCGGCGTATATTTACGAAAAGCTGGGCTATGAAGTAAGACCGGGATATAATTGCAGAAGATACGATATAATCCAGACAATCAAATTTCAGGACGAGGATAAACTGATAAATTTTATCGGGGGGATACAGGCGGGGTCGGCCGTCGATTCACACGTCGTTCCGGAACCGTCGGAAATGCCGGGATATAACTGCAAAGTAATAATGGCGTCGGGTTCGTTCGTTCAGGGGTCGTCGATTGAAATATCCGCCGACGCTCCGGTAAAGCCGCCGTATACCGCGTTTATGCAGGGCGGTCTGACATACGAATCGGGGAAGCTGTGTTTAATAAAAGCGCTGGAACGCGAAATATAAAAAAATAAGGAGGCGTAAATATTTATGAAGTTTAAGAATTTAATCGACTATCTTGACAATCAGTTTCCGCGGAGCCTTTCTATGCCGGGGGATAACGACGGCGTCGAGGTCTGCGTCGACTATAATCTTGAAATCGGGCGTATATTAATAGTTCTCGATATAACTTTCGATATTATAGATTACGCGGTAACCCACGGATATAACTGCATAATATCGCATCATTCGCTGTTGTACCACCCTCTGAAAAAGCTTGATTTAAGCACGGCCGCGTCGAAAAAAGCCGTGATTCTCGCGAGAAATAATATCTGCGCGGCGTCTTTTCACACCAGGCTCGATTCAGTCGGCGGCGGAGTGAACGACTGCCTCATAAACGCGGTCAGCGTAACCGACGGGGAACGCCTGAAAGAAACCGAGCCTCTATATTTCGAAAATATTCCGATAGGCAGACTCGTTACGCTCAACCGGGAAATCAGCCTGAGGACTTTCGTGAGCGACGTAAAGAAATCGCTGAAAAAATATTACAAGTCGGCGTTCATGTGCGACGCGATGTTCAACGCCGCCTATATAATCGGAAGCGGAAACGTAAAAAAAATAGGGGTAGTCTGCGGAAACGGTATGTCTTTCGGGAGAATCGCGGCCGAATCGGGAGCGGACACCTTTTTCACCGGGGAGGGGAAATACAGCGATATACTCGACCTTCACGAATCGTTTAATCTAAATATAGTTACGTCCGGACATTTCGAGACGGAGGCGGTCGTCCTGCCGTTTATACAAAAGAAGATAACCGAAGGATTTCCCGAAGCAAAATCCGATTGTTTCATAGGCTGAGAACCTGTATTAAAAGGCGGCAAAATATTAATAGACTTCTTGCGAAATTAAAATCCTGATTGTAGGGGCGCGCATTGCGCGTCCGCAAAACCAACGCCGTTTTGACGTTTTTCAGACGGACGGCCAATGGCCGCCCCTACATTACATGATAACGTGATTTCGCAAAAGGTCTAATGTAGGGCGCGGCTTCCATGCCGCGCCGGGGATTCCAATCCAATGTCGGCGGTGTTTTGCGGCGCGGCATGGAAGCCGCGCCCTACAAAATCGGCGTTGAATACAGCTTCTAAATAATTAATAATTATTTCCTCAGGGTTTCCAGGTCTTTATAGCCGGACAAAAATTTTATTGCTCTTTCGACTGCGTCTTTCGAATCGCCCCACGGTTCGTTTTCGTTGTTGTAATCGAATTTTTTAACGAACCAGGAAACGTCGGCGTATAGTTTTTCGGCATATTTAACCATTACTTTTCTGCAGTCTCCGGCAAAATCGGGGTATAATTTTTTCGGTAGGATTTTTTCTCCGGCGGAAAGCATTTCGGGGTAGTGGCTCATGCAGAAATAAGGCTGGTTTAAGAGTTTATCTCTGAATTCTTTTTCTCCGCGCCAGAGAAGAGCGGCCGTTTCGAGCATAAGAGACAGCGAATGTTCGACTCTTTCGCAGACGTAGCAGCTTGATTTCTGCTTCTCCAGTTTTTTCGTCTTGTTTTTATTTGCGTTAATTAAGCCGCCTTTAAGGGTTTTGATTATATTATGCGAAAGATGGCTCTCAATCATGAGGGCGAGTCCCAGACGGTTTTTCAGGTTAAACATAATGTCGAAATGTTTGCCGCAGAATCCCCGGTCGTTCGTCTGTATTCTCGTGTCGGGTTCCATCATGGCCGCGCCGAGAATAATATCGAGTTCGTTGTCCTCGAGTTTTTTGTACAGAGCGCAGACCGGGCAGCCCGAATATAAATCGAACGCTTCGTTTACGGGTATCGTGTAGATGTGTTCGCGCATAAAATTTTGCCTCTTCTAAAAATTTTAAATTAAATAAAATAATATATTTATTATTTTAAACAAAAAAACAAAAATAGTCAAGAGATTTAATTATTTATGGATATTAATATAATAGAAACTGAAAACCCGGGCGGTTTTAATTTTGACTTAACGCAGACTTTCGAATGCGGGCAGTATCTCAATTTTAATAAACTCGGCGAAAATGATTTTGAAACGTCCTCTTACGGGAAATATTTGAGGATATATCAAGAAAATAACAGAATATATTTTGAGACGAGCCGGGAAGATTTCGAAAATACATGGCGTAAATTTTTCGACTTTGACACAGACTATAAAAAGATATATGATACGATAAAATCAAGAGCGGAAAAAAACGGCGACGAAAATTTACTGAACGCCGCAAAATACTGTTCGGGGATAAGGATTTTACGGCAGAACCCGTTCGAATGTTTGATTTCTTTTATTATAAGCCAGAATAATAACATCCCAAGGATAAGGAAAATAATCGGGAGACTATGCGAAAATCACGGCGAAAAAATTCATGGGAATTATCACGCTTTCCCGGACTGCAAAACTATCGCGAATCTGACTCCCGGAGATTTGGCGGTTATAAAGGCGGGATTCAGGGAAAAATATATTCTGGACGCGGCGAAAAAAATAAACTCCGGCGAAATAAATCTCGATTTGATATATAGTTTAGATACGGCCGAAGCCGTCGAATATTTAAAGCGAATCAAAGGCGTGGGAGATAAAGTCGCGTCGTGCGTTCTGTTATTCGGGTATAATAAACTCGATGCGTTTCCCGTCGACGTATGGATAAAGAAAACGCTTGCGAAATATTATCCGGAAGATTTTAGAAATCTTGATTATAAAAAATATTTCGGGGAATACGCGGGGGTCGCGAACGCCTATTTGTTTTATTACGAGAGAGAGAAAAATAAAAAATAAATATATATAAATAATAAATTTTAAAGAGGGGTTTTATGATAAAAGGCAGGGACACAATAATCGGGTATCATTGCCCGAACTGCGGAATGTCGATATTAAATAAAATAAATATATTTACTATGGACGGCAGTCTCGTTAAAATAAAATGCGTCTGTTCGGGAAGCGAACTGATTGTCCAGGCGCTGAAAAACAATAAGTTCAGGTTAGTCGTGCCGTGCATACTGTGTCCGAACTCCCATTCTTTTACTTTGTCGTCTGGAGCGTTTTTCCAGAAGGATTTGTTCGCGTTCACCTGCAAGTTCACGGCGATAAACATATGCTATATCGGCGGCAGCAACAAAGTGTTCGACGCCCTGAAAAAAAACGAAGAGGAACTGATGAAGACTTTCGCCGCTTACGAAGAAGATTACGACGGCGGCGGAGATTACGACGCGGGCGAGCTGGAAAGTTATTACGGTTTAAGCAATATAAACAATATAAACAATAACGGTATTAATATTCCCGGGGAATCCGGTGATTCGGGATTTTTCGGGATTCCCGACGGTCCTGAAGGATTCAGCGGACTGGGAGCGTTCGAGGATTTATTCGGTCTGAGACCCGAAGAGAGAGAGCCGGAATTTAAACTGCATAGGAAAAATCCGGAAAACGATAATCCTCCGGGAGTCGTCAAACCGGACGTTTCCGATAATAATAATAACGATATTAACAATAACGGGGAATGGCAGATACCGTTTCATATAAGGGCGTATCAAATCACCGGACAGACTCTGGACAGTCTGTCGAGGCTGTGCGAGAAGCGCGCGATTTTCTGCAAGTGCGGAGTTTTCGAGGGGAAAATCATTCTCGCGGGGAACGCCGTCCACATAGAGTGCAAGAACTGCGGTTCGTACAGGGATATAAAAACGTCGAACTCTGCGGACGCCGACTATCTCAGCGAATCGGACTCCCTGTATCTCGATTACGACGAATGAAAGCAATATGCTCCCACGAGCTACGCGCTTGACGTATTTACAATCTTTGCCCTCTTTCGTAAAGAGGGTGCCGTCCGCAGACGGCGGGTGTTTGCGTCTCCCCGTACACAACATTAAATTTCAAAAACACCCGTCAGCCGCTTACGCGACTGCCACCCTCTTTAAAAAAGAGGGCTTTGGCGTAAATTTAAACCAACTGCGTAACTCGCGCCCTACATTTGCGCTGCGAACCGGTATGAAAGTAACACTCTTTTCTGTTCCGACATAATATATTAACAGAAGGGAGGTATTGATTCATGGGTTGTTTTAATAATGGCTGCGGCGATAATAACAGCAACTGGTGGTTGATTATTATAGTGATAGTTATTCTCATCATACTGTGCTGCGGCAACGTTTTCTAAAATGCAGTAAAAAATATATAAATATTTAAATTTAAAAAGACATATAAAAATAAAGAAGTAAACGAGCGGAACCTTACGGATGATTAATAAAACCTTAACTTCCTTTAATTAATTTTAATTTATATTGATTATTATATTATCCGGGACAGGTTTAAGTTGACAATAAAACATAAAAATAAAATAACCGGCGATAAAATAAAATATCCATCGGACTTTTATTTTACGGTTACGGCAAATAAAAAAAGAAAAGACAAATAAAAAATATTTCGCGCGGGGGAAAATATCCCCCGCGTATTTTTTTATTTTATATATTTTTCAAAACCGGGAATAATAAAAATAACAGAAAATAAAAAAGCGGGGTAAAAAATTTTGAAAAACAAAAAAATAACGAAGATTATATCCGATATTGCGGGGATTGCGCTGATTGCGGCGTTTATATTCGCGTTAATCGCTCTTCTTGCGTCGGTCGTTTCGGCTCATGAAAATAATAATAATTTAATCGAAAATAAAAGTTACGGCTGGTACTCTGTGCCGTCGAAAAACGGCGAGAGACCGACGTTCGATATAAATCTCGACGAGCTGAAAAACTACGGAGCGTACGCAATCGGGGATGCGAACGCGAACGGGAATGATAGCGGCAAAGTTATTTATTTAACTTTTGATTTCGGTTACGAAAACGGAAACGTCAAGAAATGTCTCGACGCTTTAAATAGACACGGGGTTAAAGGCGCGTTCTTTATTCTGGAAAACGTAGTTAAGACGAATCCTGAGCTGATGAAAGAAATCGTCGAGACCGGGCATACAGCCGCAAACCATACGCTTAAACACAAAAATATGTGCAATATAAAAGATTTTGCGCAGTATAAAAAAGAACTCGAGGGTCTGGAAAAATTATTTGAAGAGACGACGGGATATAAACTATCTGAATATTACCGTCCTCCCAAGGGAGAGTTTACCAAACAGAATCTCGAATATAATCATAAACTGGGATATAAGACCATATTCTGGAGTCTTGCGTATATGGACTGGGACGAAAAAAAGCAGCCCGACCCCGGAGAATCCATAAAAAAAATCATTGACAGGACGCACGACGGCGCTGTAGTTTTACTTCACCCGACGTCTGCGACGAACGCCGCGATTATGGACGCGCTTATAAAAGAATGGAAAGGCATGGGATATAGATTCGGAACTCTTGACGAGCTGACGGGGCGAGGGAAATAATTTATATATAAAATATTTTTTATAATCCGCAGTTTTTCTATTGCGGATTATTATTTTTTTTGGTATAATATTTATATAATGTTATTTCGGGTAAGTTAAAATATTGAAAGGATATAAAAAAATTATGAAAGAAATTTTTGTCTCGGGGAAATCTCTCCCCGAAGCGTATCACAGCGCGCTTAAAGAACTCTATGAAAACGGCGAGATTGTCGACTGTCCGGACTATGACCAAAAACAAAAGGAATGTTCTATGACCGTTTTTGTCGAAAATCCGACGTCCGAACCCCGTATCAGCAGACTTATTATCGGCGGGGCGCACGAAATCCAGCAGTACGAAATGGAACTCCTCGACGGTATTCTCGATTTTATGATAGGAGCGGACGAAAACGTCTGGGAATATACTTATCACGACAGATATAAATATCAAATCCCTTTTATTTTGTCTGAGCTTAAACGCAACGCTTATTCCAGAAGAGCGGTCATGAACATCAGGGATTTTGAAATCGACAGCTCAAACGACGACCCCGCGTGTATGCAGTCTATCCAGTATTTTATACGCGATAATAAAATAAATAAAAAACCCGAGCTCCACTGCAAGATTCTGTTCAGGAGCAACGATTTACCCGAAGCGTTTTTCTATAACGCTTTCGCGCTTATAAGACTTCAGGAGAGAATCGCGGCAGAATTGGGCATAGACGTGGGAACTTATACCCACAGGTCAAATTCTATGCATTGCTACGAAAAAGATTTCGATTTGATTGCCGGATATATAAAAGGCATGAACGAACGTTCTCTCGATTCCCTGACTTATAATTACGAAGAGGATTTCAAAGAAATCATGCTTGAAGAAATCCCGTCCATATTAAAAATGGTCGAGGAACAAAAAGCGAAGTATAAAAAATAGCCCGTTATAATAAATATCATATATCCCCGTATTCAAGAATATATTTATATTATAATATTAATTATATAATTCGGGGGGATATTGTATGAATAACGCTGATACGGCAGACAAACCAAAAGTTTCGAGAATTGCGAGAATATTAATTTTATGGCTGTGTACGGGCATGATTTACTTAACTATCGAGGGATTATGGAGAGGCTGGACGAATATAGTCATGCTTCCGGTCGGTGGATTGTGCGGGGTTTTAATCGGCGCGCTCAACCAGTCGCCGAGATTTTATAAATGCAGGATAGTCTGGCAATGTCTTCTGGGCGCTCTTATAGTCCTCGCGGTTGAGTTTATTTCGGGGTGCATATTAAATTTATGGCTTGGTCTGGGAATCTGGGATTATACCGGAATGACGGGAAATATTCTGGGTCAGGTTTGCTTGCAGTACGGATTCCTGTGGTTTTTCCTTATCCCGTTCGCGATTTGGACCGAGGATTATATAAGATGGGTGTTCTGGGGTGAAGACGAGCCGTATACTGTTTTGAGTATATATAAAGACTTGTTTACGCTTAAATAAATACGAGTTACGCGCTGATGTATTTACTATCTTTGCCCTCTTTCGTAAAGAGGGTGCCGTCCGCAGACGGCGGGTGTTTTTGTCTCCCCGTACACAATATCAAATTTCAAAAACACCCGTCAGCCGCTTACGCGACTGCCACCCTCTTTAAAAAAGAGGGCTCTGGCGCAAATTTAAACAATACGCATAACTCGTGATAAATAAATTCAAAAGGGGAATAAAATTCATATGAGAATCGTTGTTCTCGCGGGGGGATTAGGACCCGAAAGGGACGTTTCGCTTTCGTCGGGAAGTTTAATCGCGAACGCGCTTATCAATACGGGATATAAAGTCTGTATGCTGGATTTATATACGGGGGTAAGGACAGAACCCGGGGATTTTGAAAGTTTATTTTTCGACTTGAAATCGGGAAGAAGATATAATTATTCAGTTCCCGAACGCGAGCCGGATTTGGATAAACTAAAAGAAGAATCCGGCGGCGGGGATTCTCTTATCGGCGGAAACGTTATGGAACTGTGTAAATTTTCCGATTTGGTTTTTCTCGGACTTCACGGGGATATAGGCGAAAACGGTAAACTCCAGGCGATATTCGACGCGTACGGGATATTATACACCGGAACGGGATATACGGGCTCTCTTCTCGCAATGGACAAAGAAATCGCGAAGACTCTCATGCTTTATAACAATATAAAAACGCCCGAATGGGAGACGATTGATATAAATCCGGCAAATATTCCGGAAGAATCAGGGATTTCGTTCCCGTTCGTCGTAAAACCTCTCGGATGCGGTTCGAGCTGCGGGGTTTCGATTGTGAGAACTCCCGAAGAATACGCGGACGCTCTTGAATACGCCGTGAAATATATTGAGCCGGGGGAGAAGATTTTAATAGAAAAATATATCGAAGGACGGGAATTTTCGGTCGGGATTCTCGACGGCGAAGCTCTGCCCGCAATAGAAATTATCCCCAAAGCCGGCTTTTACGACTATAAAAACAAATATCAGTTCGGACTCACGGACGAGATATGTCCCGCTGATTTACCTGAAGGAATCTCAGTGAAAATGGGAGAAGAAGCGTTAAAAATACATAAAATACTTCGTATGGGAAGTTATTCGAGAATAGATTTTATTATAGATAAAAATAATAATATTTACTGCCTGGAGGCGAACACTCTGCCGGGTATGACCCCGACGAGTCTGCTTCCCCAGGAAGCGGCGGCGGCCGGCATATCGTACGAAGAATTATGCGATAGAATAGTAAGGCTTGCGGTTGACGGGAAATAAGAGGTGAAAAAATATTAATAATATAAATAACGCGGATATACGTCCGGTCGGGGTTTTCGATTCGGGGTTGGGCGGATTGTGCGCGGTTCGGGAAATCAGAAAGATACTTCCCGGAGAAGATATAGTATATTTCGGAGATTCGGGGAGATTTCCGTACGGGAGTCAGTCGTATGACAATATAAAGAAATACGCCCGGCAGGACGTAAATTTTTTGCTGAGCAAAAACGTCAAGATAATTCTCGCCGCGTGCGGGACGGTTTCGAGCGTCGCTATGGACTGTTTAAAAGAGAGTTTCCCCGATATAACTATAATCGGCGTCGTCGAGGCGGCGTGCCTGAAAGCTTACGGAAACGCGAAACGAACGGGGAATAAAAGCATAGGCGTTATAGGAACTGAAGCCGCAATATCAAAAGGCGCGTATCAGAGATATATCGCGGAGCTTGACCCTTCGCTTGAAGTTTACACGAAAGCGTGTCCTCTGTTTGCGCCTCTTGTCGAATACGAAGACGTAAGCGACGTTGATTTCTATGAAATAACAAGATTAACGGCTGAAAAATATTTAAGGGAGTTTAAAGATTTAAATTTATCTTCCCTGATTCTGGGCTGTACGCATTACCCGATGATAAAAGAGATTATCGGCGGGGTTATAAAAAACGGAGCCGGATTAATCGACGTGGGAGTAGAGGCCGCGCGTAAACTAAAGCTTGAGCTCGAAGAAAAAAATATGCTTAATAATATAAATAATATAAGTTTCGCAGTTGATAAAATTTGCGACAAAGCCCCCCTTGTTAAAGGGGGGTGTCGCGGAGCGACGGGGGGATTGCGGGAT
>Ga0099364_10013248_pt1 | contig 11077 bp, 13 predicted proteins | sample TergutTh196P3_FD_73070 | JGI IMG/M metagenome (GOLD analysis project Ga0099364, IMG submission 73070) | Microcerotermes parvus P3 segment gut microbial communities from Pointe-Noire, Republic of the Congo - Th196 P3 | ecosystem: Host-associated > Arthropoda: Insects > Digestive system > Gut ... | reverse complement strand
TATTGATAAAAAACGTAAAGAGAAAGTAGCTTACTTTTGTAATATGACCGCTGATGAGGTAATCTCCAACCCCGACCTACCTTCGATCTACCAGTTGCCGTTGGAGTTGGCGGCACAAGACTTTGATAAGAAAGCCTTGGAAAAACTAGAATTGAGTGCTGGAAGAAGGGATTTGGGCGAATGGAAAAAGATGGTGGAGGAAGTGTTGCGCTCGGAGGGCAAAAAAGTGGTGATTGGAGTTATTGCTGGACATATTAAGAGCGGCGATTTTGAATTACAGGACAGTTATGCCTCGCTTTTGGAGGCTTTGAAGCATGCAGCGTATTTCAATAAAGCTAAACTGGACATCAGATTTATTACAACTGAGGATTTGGAAGAAAACATTAATAATTTGGACAAGGTTTTTGTAGGAATTGAAGGAATTGTGGTGCCTACTGGCTGGGGAGCGCATGGAGTGGGAGGAAAAGTAGGGGTGACGCATTGGATTAGAGAAAACAAAACACCTTGTTTGGCTATTGGTTGGGCGCAAAATGTGATGGACCTGACAAAAACGAAGGTGAGACGAGGAGGCTATGATTGTGTGTTGCAGAAAGGTTCGCGAGTGGCCAAGATTTATATGAAGCATGATGCTTTTAAGGATAAGGACAAACTATTGATTACGGAGAGACATAGACAAAACCATGAGCTGGATAATATATACCGCAAGTCATTGGAGGAGGCAGGTTTGGTGGTATCGGGAACTTCTCCTAATGGTGAATTGGTGGAGATGATTGAGCTACCAGAGAACGAACACCCGTTTTTTGTGGCGATGGCGGCTTGCCCGCAATATAAATCAGCACCTTTGAAACCACATCCATTGTTTGTGGAGTTTATTAAAGCGACGCTCAAAGCTTGACTGATGGCTTGACTTTAAGGGGGACTGCTATTATAATAGCAGGTCTTATGTCGCAGTATTTAACTTACCAAGACACAAATCTTTCAGTAGGCGACACGATTGCGGTCTCCCAAGAAATCCAAGAAGGAAGCAAAAAAAGAGTGCAGGTTTTTGAGGGCATTTTGATTGCTATTCAAAACCGCGAGACAAATAAAACCTTTACAGTGCGAAAAATTGGCGCAGGAGGAATTGGGGTGGAGAAGATTTTTCCGGTGAATATGCCGACGATTAAAAAGATTACGGTTAAGAGGCGAGGGGCAGTGCGAAGGGCAAAGCTTTATTATTTGCGCGACAAGATTGGACGTAGTGCCAGCAGAATTAAAGAGAAGAATACTCTCGAAAAAGCAGAAAAAAAGGCATAATTTTTCTTTAGGGAAAACAGGTGAGGAGTTAGCAGAACGTTTTTTGCTGGCTAAAGGATATAAGCTGGTGGCAAAAAATTATCGTACAGGCAAGGGGCGAGGGGGTGGCGAGGAAATTGATTTGATTTTTTTAGAGGGAAAGGAGGTGGTGTTTGTGGAAGTAAAGACTCGCACTGGCGAAAACTATGGATCTCCGGCGCTAGCGGTAAACAAGACGAAAGTAAAACAGCTAAGTCAGGCGGTAAATTATTTTTTGCGGCAAAATCCGAGATTTGGGGGAAAGAATTATAGAATAGACGCAGTGAGTGTGGCGCTAAAGGAAGATGGGACGGTGAAAATTGATCATTATCAGAATATAACTTGGCTATATTGACGGCAGGTCCGCTCGCCACCCGCCATCAAAATTGTGTTATAATGTTCTCTCTGGCTGGCCCCATCGTCTAGCGGCCTAGGATATTTGGTTCTCATCCAAAAGATCGCGGGTTCGAATCCCGCTGGGGTCACATATAATTTGTAAAATAGCGCGGGTATAGTACATCGGTAGTATGTATCCTTCCCAAGGATAAGAGGTGGGTTCGACTCCCATTACCCGCTCAGTCTTCAAGCCACTCTATAATTTTTTTGAAAGGTTCCTTATGACCAAAAAATCTAAAAAGGGTAATTTAAGCATCGTGATTATCTCGATAGTTGGGTTAATAGCCCTAGGAGTAGGCTGGTTTCTATTTTCCCACAACCAAGCCTCCAACCGATCAACCTCTACCACTTCAGAGCTTTCTTCGCCAAAACCAACTACTACTACCGGCACCAATCCCGAAACGGCTGATCGGGAGTTTCTACGATGGAATGGTTTTAGTGTTGCCCCTGTAGATAACTGGCAAGTGGTCGATGAAGGCCTGCAATTTTTTGACTTGCAACAGGTGGAAAGCAATGCCCTTGATGTGCCTAGCCTCCATGTTAGATATATCGGCGGCGCTGCCCACATGACTCCGGATTGGTACATCGAGGACAAGTCCTCTCAAGATTGGGTTCAAAAATCCGGAGAAATTCGATGGGTCAACAATGTTACCATCAACGGCATCGAGTATTTGATGGCCGAATATACTGGCTCAAGGTATCAAACCTTTTGGCTCTTAACCATGCCGAGCACCCCAAGCCAAGACTATGACACTTCCAATTCGGTTTTTCTAGCCTTAGAATTTGAATGGATCGACCTTGCTGGTGCCAGACAGCTGCTAGAAACCGTCGAGATTGACTGGTCAGCTACTCCTCTTTAAGCTGGATGGATTGATTACGCTACCAGTTCTTGTAGAAAGCTTCTCTGCGGATGAAAATCAATACTCCTCTAGTATTACTAAAAAAAATCTTTAAGGCATGCTCATCTAGTCTTTCTCCGCCTCTGTCTAACCAAGAGGAAAATCAGCTTCCAAAATATTTTAAATGACGTTCCTCTTGAATGTGACTGTTTAGGATATATGTATTGTTGTATGGTAATTTTAAAGTATAATATAGCTTGGTCTTATGGTGAGATTAGGACTTTTGACTGTGGCCACCTTAGCTCAGTTGGTAGAGCGTTTCACTCGTAACGAAAAGGTCGTCGGTTCAATCCCGACAGGTGGCTCCGAGCGCAGTTTGAAAATGGCATTAAAATAATAAGTAATAAAAAAAGATAGGGAACGACTTTTATGACAGAACTTAATCAGATTTATAAATGCCATATCTGCGGGATGATGGTGGAAATTACTCATGCTGGCGGAGGAGTTTTGATTTGTGACGGGCAGCCGATGCAACTGATGGCAGCTGGAGCAGAAGATACTGCCTCGGAGGAGAAACATGTTCCCGTTATCGAAAAAACTCCTACTGGCTATTTGGTTAAAGTGGGGAGTGTCCCCCACCCTATGGAAGCTGAGCATCATATCGAGTGGATTGAGCTTTTGGTGGATAATCAAGTTTATCGGCGGCATCTTACTCTCGATGATAATCCGCCTCAGGCAGAGTTTGCGGTCGCTGGAGGTTCTAAGGTTGTCGCTCGCGAATATTGTAATCTGCATGGCCTATGGATGGCTCGAGAATAATCTAGACGAGAATGCAGACTAGACATAACTTTAAGAAAAATATATAATGGTTGCATGATAAAACAAGGCTTGACGTTTTCTTTCTTAATGACGGGGGTATTGCTATTGGGAGCGGGAGGGGCTCAGGCGCTGTCGCTAACGATTGCGACTAGTGATTATGATCAAGCGCTCAATTCTGTTAATGATCATGTGATGATTAACGGGACAGTGAGTTTGGACACACCGGAGCAAGCGGTTATTTCGGCTACTGTGGGAGGAAAAAGCAAATCCACCACGATTGATGCCACTAGCACACCTAGCTTAAATGGTTTATCTTGGTATCTGGACTGGAGTGGATTAGAGCTAAATTATGGGGTAAGCGGAGGAGTAGATGAACCGATTGTGGTGACGGTAACTACTTCTAGCGACTCAACGACAGCTAATTATACGGGGACTATTACTTATGGAGTGGCAAATCTGTCTGGAGACACAGTAGCAATGTTGGATTATATGACTCAACTGCTCCAAGTGCGTTTTGCTGGAGCGATTTTTGTGCCCGAAGGAACGGAAGCGGGGGTGGCCGGAGTAACCCAAGACTATACTTATCATCGTACCTTAGACGCTAAACACGAAGTATGGACAAAGAGTATTGCGAGTAAAAACTATCCGTTTTTGGTGGAGTTTTTCCCCTTGCCCGAGAGCGGAGTGTTGGACGGGCATTATAACTCAGTATATTAAACAAGATGCAGCAGACAATAGCGACTCTTTCTATCTCGGTTAACCCTTTTCAACCGAGAGAGTATATGGTGGAAGATGAGAAGTTTCAGGAGTTGGTAATGTCGATTATGGAGTTTGGGATTTTGGAGCCGTTGTTGGTGGCGGATACACCGGCGGGATACCAGTTGATTGCGGGCGAGAGGCGATGGAGGGCGGCGAAGAAAATTGGGCTGGAAGAAGTGCCAGTGAGATTGATTGAGACAACTCCTAAGGGCATGCTGGAGATTGCTTTGGTGGAAAATATCCAGAGAGTAGATTTCAATCCGCTGGAGAAGGCCAAGGGAATGAAAAGATTGATGGATGAGTTTGGACATACTTTGGAGACATTAGCTAAAAAATTGGGACAGTCGGCGGAGAACTTAAGGGCAGATTTGCGTTTATTGACCTTGCCGGATCCGATTAAAGATGCCTTGAGCAAGGATTTGATTAATCAACATCATGCCGAGGCATTTCTGCTGATTAAAGATCAAAGGCAAATGTTGGAGTGCTTCCGGAAAACATTAGAGAAGAAACTTCCTTCAGAAGCAACTTTAGCTTTGGCCAGAGTTTATGCGGCGGCGAAAAAAGAAAAAGTGGTAAAAGTGGAGGATAAAATCAAACAACACGAACAACAAAACAGAAAATGGCAGTTGGCTTTGAAAAAGACCTTTGAACAGCCGGCGGCTTTGAAACTGGCGCGGTCTAATAAACAAACTAAGTTGACGATTACTTTTGCGGGAAATAAGGATAGGACTCAAGAGGATCTAGACAAAATAATGACAATGTTTGGAGTGGAGAAAGTGAGTTAATTAGTGGCTTCTGGGCCTGATTTGATGATTCCAAAAGTGCTGAGAGGCCAATAACTAAAAAAAGTTTTGCCGACAATACTTTTTCTTTTGATTGGTCCCCAAAGACGGGAGTCGCTGGAATGAGGACGGTTGTCGCCGGCCACAAAATATTCATCGTCGGCAAGGGTTATAGTACGGCCACCTAAAAATTGACTTTCTCCGCTAAACTCAAGATTGGAGGGCAGATAATCCTCGGGCAATTCCTGACCATTGACATAAAAAAGATCGTTTTGATAGGAAAGGGTGTCGCCGGGGGTAGCAATGACGCGCTTGATAAAGTCGCAATTGCCAGAAGGGCAGGCAACTGAGGGAGCATGAAAGACCACAATGTCTCCTTTTTGAGGCAGGCCAAAGCGATAGGAAAGCTTGTTGGTTAATAAATATTCGCGATCTTGGAGGGTGGGATCCATGGAGTGACCATCGACTTGATGGGGTTGAACAATAAAAATATAGACGATAAGTAAAATGGCTAGAGAAAAAACGGCAGTTTCTAGAACATCAAAAAGGAAAGACCCGAGAGTGCTTTTGATGGTGGGGCGTTTACGTTCTGGTTGTAAGAGTGTTGACATAAGGGTTTAATTGTAACATATTTAGGGAGTAAATCTGACGGTGAGTTGCTCAGTCATTTTGTTGCCTGCCTCGTCTTCGACAACAAAATTGAGAACATTATCTCCTTCTGTGAGTTCAAGGCGTAAATTGAACTTGCCCTCGGCGTCAGCGCGGCTAAGGCGATCATTGAGGTAGATTTTGGCCTGAGGTTTGGTGGTGCCAGAAATGGTGAGGGTTTGATTATCTCGACCAACGATTTCTTGGCGATTAGTGAGGTCGGAGAAAGAGATGGTGGGGGTGGTGAGATCAACAGTCACGCTAAACTTGGGGCTGGAAGGAGAGTTTTGTTTGCTTTCGGGGTCGATGCTATAGGCGCTGATAGTATATTCTCCTTCGGTGGAAAGATTGAGCTCGGTACTAAACTCGCCACTGCTAGGAACAACGAGAGAGTGATCGGAACTAATTTCCTTATCATTGACTAAAATAATGACGGTGTGGTTGGGTTCGGCAAAGCCGGAAATGGTGAGCTGGGTGGTGGCGATATGGGTGGGGGGAGCGTTAAGAATGGGAGATTGAGGAACGAGAGCGGAGCTTTGGCTGGTGGTTTGGGACATTTTGGCATAACCGGTGACTTTGATCAAAAAAGGAATAACAAAAATAGCAAACATAATCCCCATTAAAATGGGAGCGCTAACAAAAATAACGGTTTGCACAATAAGAGCTTTTTTTTGGCCGGTGGGGATGGAGCGAGAAGGGAAATTACCGGACTTATGAAGACGACTGGAAGATCGAGGAGTGATGGGGGTGGAGCGAGCGGTGGGGTTGAGACGGCTTTTAGCGCGATCGGGCATGAAATTATTATACCACACCGACAGTGGTTTTAGAGTGTTTTTTGCCGTAGATAACTTTACCAGTCTTCATGGCAAAAAGAGTGTAATCTTTGCCGAGAGCAGTGCCAGCAGCTGGCTTATAAGTAGCGCCTCTTTGGCGAACTAAAATCTGGCCAACTTTTACTTCTTCGCCGGCATATTTTTTAACACCTAATCTTTTACTCTTGCGTTTACTTTGTTTGTGTTGACGGACGCTACCACCGGATTTAACTTTGGCCATAATTTAAGACTTTCTGAATATAAAACTGGCGATTTGCCTCTTGATAACCGCTTGCGGACGGGCATAAATCACCGGTTGAGAGCTCATATTGTATCCTAGAGAGGTTAGCTTGTCAAGGAGAGTACTTAATAAGCTATAGACTTTATGGTTTTGGTTATCTTCAACTAAGGGAAAGACAACTACGAGGTGAGCTCCTGTTTTTAGGAGAGTGGTCCAATTTTTGAAGGCACCAAGATACATTTTTTCTAAGCCGCGAAAAATATTTGGTAATTGAGCATGATGTGGCGTTTGTTTGCCTAAGAAAGGTTCGGTGACGAGAAAATCAATTTTGTTTTCGGAGAGTTGATTAAGCCTAATATTGCTAGCATCGCCGACGGCAGAAGAAAGGGAGACGGGCAGCATGAAATACTTAACCGCACGAAGCCAATCAATGTTTTCTTTGGTGCCTAAAACGGCCCGAACGTCGAGATCGCTGGCGGCGAGCTTAGTTTCGGCAGTTCTAGCGGCTTCCATTAAAATAGTGCCAGAGCCACAAAAAGGATCGTAGAGCACAGCGTCATCATTGTATTCCCGCCAAATGCGCTCTTGAAGCGCTAAATTGACCATTATCCGAGCTAGTTTGGGAGGTAACATGCCTTTTTTACGGTCGGAATAGGGCTTGGAGCGATCGAAAAAAGTCCAGCTATCAATATCTTGGACGGTTAAAGTGCGGGCGATGGTGAGATTACCCTGAGTGTCTTGGATAAAATAATACTCATCAATATTGTTTTTATGGAGCAAAACTGAGGCGCTCAAGCCTAGACGAGAACCGGCATAATAGCGCATCATCACGCCTTTCTGAGCCAATGTGTTTTTGATTTTACTGGTATCGATGGAGGGGAGATGATCGCGACCCAACTCGGCGACGGCTAGTTTGACACGCTCTGTGGCAGCGAGATGTCTATTAATCAGCCATTCTTCCAATTCTTCGGATTTTTTGGAGGCTACGTCAGTCTCAACGATCTCCAAAACTTTGATTATACCGCCAAGTTTGTCGATGAGTACATCGGCAGAGTGAGCAATATTGGTGACACACACTACATCAGGTAGCAGAAAATTAATTTGAGAGGAAGGAAGAACTGCGGCGATTTCGGCTACAGACAATTCTGGAGTATTACCCAGCAAAAAAATTAGACTTGATGACATAAAAATATTATAACATTACTAAAGAGATTAAACGCTAACCACTTCGAGATTAGTAAGCTGACGGCGATGGCCGATGGTTCTTCGATGGCGGGATTTAGAAGTAAATCTCATAACTCTAAGTTTATCGCCTTGGCCATGTTCGACAACTTTGAGCGTAACCTGAGCACCCTTAACTAAAGGAGTGCCAATCTGGATCTTTTTGCCATCATTGGTGAGCAGAACATCGGTAATGGTGATAGTATCACCAACTTGGTTATCCATTAAATCAACGGTGAGAACTTGTCCTACTTCGACTTTATGTTGTTTGCCCTGTAGCTGAATGATAGCGTATTTCATAAGAGGGGGTATTGTACCATGATCTTAGATTATTTTCAAGCGAGTGGAGGTCTTGGTCTCGATTTGCTCTTGCCATCCCGCGGGAATGGAGGAGACTTCGTAGAAAAACTCTTGGTCGGCGCTCAACCTCAGTTTTTTGCGCTCGCGAGCGATGTCGCGCATGAGATCGCGAGCTAATCCTTCATTCTCTAGCTCAGGAGTAAGGGTCCAATCAAAATCAAGGGCTTCCTTATCTGACCAGATGATGCTCTTAACATTTAGTTCTTGTTTTAATAGTTCCTCCACATCTTCTTGCCAGCCATTGGTCATTTCGACAGCAATCTGTTTTAAGGTGATGCTAGCTAAGGGTTGGCGAACTCTTATTTTGCGCTCAGAGCGAGCGCGGTGGGCTTGCTCAACGATATTGGCTAGGCCGTTGATGAGTAGTAATAGTTGGGAGTCGAACTTTTGGGCTAAAGGCCAATCTTCCAGATGAACACTTTGCTGCCAACTATCGTTTGAGCTTTCATCAAGATCTTTTTGAGCAAGATACATGGTGTCGGCAAAAAAGGGAGTGAGAGGCGCCATGAGGACGGCGAGTTGACGCAAACTATGACCAAAACAACGGCGAGCAGCAAGACCTGCCTCATCTGTTTGGCGGAGTCTATCGCGAGAGAGACGTAAATACCAAGTGGAGAACTGGTCGATAAACTCACTCATGAGGCGAACATAGCGATTGAGGTCGTAATTATCTAGACTTTGAGTGACTTCCTGAGTTAATTGTTGGAGGCGAGCGGAAAGCCAACTATCTAGCAGATGAGGGGTGAGCGAGGTAGGATCAACTTCGACCTTGACAGTAATATTAGACAAACCCTGATAAAAACCCATGAGATTCCACCAAATAACCAAAACCCGCCGGCGCCAATCGGCCACTTCGGATTCGTTAAAATTGAGACTTTCGGCTTTAATGACGGGCGAGCTCATGAGATAGAGACGCAAACTGTCAACTCCGTATTGCTCAAAAAGGAGAGCAGGGTCGGGATAATTAGAGAGTTTTTTGCTCATTTTCTTTCCATCAGCGGCAAGAATGATACCAGAACAAATACAATTATTAAAGGCAGGGCTATTCTCGAGAGCAGTGGCTAATACATGGAGAGTATAGAACCAGCCACGAGTTTGGTCTTGACCTTCGGAAATAAAGTCGGCAGGGAGGGATTTGTGGGTGGCATAGGGCATAGAACCAGACTCAAACCAACAATCGAGGACTTCTGGAGTACGATGATAGGTTTCATTCTCATGATAGATGATAATATCGTCGATTTTGTGTTTATGGAGGTCATCTACGCTCTCTAAGCCAGCTAATTTAGCTAATTCGGCGCTAGAACCAATACAAAGATATTTTCCCGTCTCACTGATCCAAACCGGCAGTGGAGTGCCCCAGTAGCGATTACGTGAAATGGCCCAATCACGTACCCCTTCGAGCCACTTGCCGAAACGGCCATTTTTGATATGCTCGGGACTCCAATTGATGAGCTGATTATTTTTGAGGAGAGCATCTTTTAGTTTGGTGACAGCTAAAAACCAGCTGTTGGTAGCATAATTCAAAAGAGGGGTGTCGCAGCGCCAGCAATGGGGATAGCTATGGGTAATGGTTTGCTTATTAAAGAGGACACGGCACTCTTTTAGATACTTGAGAATGGCGATGTCGGTTACCTGAGGATTATCTCTGGGCTTAACTTCCATACCAGCCCAAGGATCGCCCATGGCGGGGACAAACTTGCCCTCATCATCAACGTGTTGAATGAGCGGCAGCCCAAGTTTCTTACCTAACTGATAATCGTCCTCACCAAACCCGGGGGCGATATGAACAATGCCGGTGCCGGTGGTGGTGTCGATGAAGTCGGCAGCTTGGATAGTAAAGACTTGATCATGAGTGACTTGCTGGGAGACAAAATCAAAAACGGGAGTATATTTAAGACCGACTAAGTCCGAACCTCTGAGAGTGCCGATGATTTGCTCGGGAGCAAGATCATGACCAAAGACAGTAGAAGAAAGATCTTTAAGGACGAGAAAATAACCCTCTATATCGCCTTTGACCACTAAGTAGTCTAGGTCGGGGGCGACGGCGAGGAGCATATTGGCGGGGAGAGTCCAAGGAGTGGTGGTCCAAGCTAGGGCGGAGACTTGCTGGTCGAATAAGGGCTCATGGAGCGCAAACTCGACAGTGACAGAGATATCTTTGATGTCCTTATATCCTTGAGTTACCTCAAAATTACTTAAGGGGGTACCACAACGCGGGCAATAATGCATCGCTTTATAGTCATGATAAATTAATTCTTTATCCCAGAGGCGCTTAAACACTCCCCAAACTTGATCCATAAAGTCTTTATCCATAGTTTTGTAATCGTTTTCCATATCCACAAAACGACCAAAACGACGAATGATTTTCTGCCATTCATCGGCATATTCCATAACTTTAGCGCGACACTGCTCATTAAACTTGGCTACGCCATATTCTTCAATGGCGCGGCGATTGATGAGGTTTAATTCTTTTTCCACTAGATTTTCGATGGGCAGCCCATGACAGTCCCAACCCCATTTGCGCTCGACAAACTTACCCTTCATGGTCTGATAGCGAGGAATGAGGTCTTTGGTGGTGGAGGCCAAGAGATGACCATAATGAGGAAGGCCGGTGGCGAAAGGGGGGCCATCATAGAAAGTATATTCCTTTCCATCTTTGGTTTTTTGGAGGGTTTTGGCAAAAATATTTTCCCGTTCCCAATAAGCAATAATAGTTTTTTCGAGGGCGGCAATATCGGGGGGGGAGCGAAAATCTGGTTTCTGCATAGCTTCTTATTGTAACATTTTTTTCATGTGCTACAATGGCATCATGCCGATTTTGATAGTAATTTCTTTGTTGATTGTGGGACTGGTGTTGGTGGTGAGAGGGGCGGATTGGTTGGTTGA
>Ga0099364_10013247_pt1 | contig 11079 bp, 12 predicted proteins | sample TergutTh196P3_FD_73070 | JGI IMG/M metagenome (GOLD analysis project Ga0099364, IMG submission 73070) | Microcerotermes parvus P3 segment gut microbial communities from Pointe-Noire, Republic of the Congo - Th196 P3 | ecosystem: Host-associated > Arthropoda: Insects > Digestive system > Gut ... | reverse complement strand
CAAATTCCCGGCGTAGGAGAAAAAACAATATTAAAACACGGTGAAGAAATCCTAAATATTATCCAAAAACACCCCCAAAAGTGACTAAAAACTAAAAACTGATAACTGATAACTGATAACTAATAACTAATAACTAATAACTAATAACTGATAACTAATAACTGATAACTGATAACTAAAAACTAATAAATACCAATGACCCTAACCCTAAAAAATCCAATTATCTTTTTCGATGTAGAAACAACAGGCATCAACCTTTTGACAGACAGAATAGTAGAGATTGCTCTTCTAAAAATATTCCCAAACGGAAAAGAAGAAATGAAAACATACAAAATAAATCCCGAAGTGCCCATACCTGAAAAGGCATCGTCCATTCACGGTATTTATGATGACGACGTAAAAGATTGCCCCACATTCAAGCAAATTGCCAGACAATTAGCAAATTTTATGGAAGGTTGCGATATTGGTGGTTTTAATTCAAACAAATTTGATATTCCGTTGCTGGCGGAAGAATTTTTACGTGCCGAAGTTGATTTTGATATGCGAAGACGAAAATTCGTTGATGTTCAAAATATTTTTCATAAAATGGAACAACGAAACTTGTCGGCGGCATATAAATTTTATTGTGGCAAAGAGTTGGAAGGAGCCCATAACGCCGCAAATGATACACAAGCAACCTACGAAATACTGAAAGCACAAATTGAAAAATACGAAACACTGCAAAATGACGTTGATTTTCTTTCAGAATTCTCATCCTTTCACAAAAACGCCGATTTTATGGGAAGAATAATTTACAACGAAAACAAAGAAGAAATTTTTAATTTCGGAAAATACAAAGGCGAAAAAGTAACAGACGTATTAGAAAAAGACCCAGGCTATTACAGTTGGATTATGAACGGCGACTTTTCATTATATACAAAAAAAATTATGACAGAAATAAGATTGAGGAAAGTACTATTTTGAAAATATTTAATTTATAAACAATAAAAAACCACTCTTTACGTTACATAAAACAGATAAATCAGCATATAATTAAATAATAAAATAAACAGAAATTAACATTATGAGTAAAAGTATTGATTGGAAAAATCTTTCTTTTTCCTACACAAAAGCAGATTATAACATAAGATGTTACTACCGTAACGGTAAATGGGGCGAGTTAGAAGTCAGCTCGTCAGAAGAAATTGGCATTCATATTGCTGCAACTTGCCTTCACTACGGACAGGAAGCGTTTGAGGGATTAAAAGCCTTCAGAGGCAAAGATAACAAAATCAGAATTTTCAGGCTTGACGAAAATGCAAAACGTATGGTGCGTTCTGCCGAAGGAATTATGATGGAGCCTATCCCTGTAGAAATTTTTGAGAACGCAGTAATAAAAGCGGTACAAATGAACATAGATTGGGTACCGCCGTATGAATCAGGAGCATCGCTCTATATTCGTCCGCTACTTATTGGAACAGGACCAAAAGTAGGTGTAGCACCCGCGGACGAATACCTTTTATTAGTGTTCGTAACTCCCGTAGGACCTTATTTTAAAGAAGGTTTTAGGCTTACAAACGTGGCAGTTATGCACAATTTCGACCGTGCAGCACCAAACGGAACAGGACACATAAAAGTTGGCGGAAACTATGCCGCAAGCCTAAAAGCAGGCGCAATTTCCAAAGAAAAAGGTTATTCAACCGTACTCTATTTGGACAGTAAAGAGAAAAAATACATTGACGAGTGCGGACCAGCAAACTTTTTCGGCATCAAAAACGGCGTTTATGTAACTCCCGAATCGAAATCAATTTTGCCATCTATAACAAATATGAGTTTGATACAGTTAGCGCAAGATTTGGGAATTAAAGCCGAAAGACGTCCCGTGCCATTGGAAGAATTGGCAGAACTTACAGAAGCCGGTGCTTGTGGAACAGCAGCAGTCATTACTCCAATCGGATGGGTCGATGACTTGGATACAGGAACTTCCTATCAAGTTACAAGAGGCGACGTGCCAGGTCCAATAACAACAAAACTTTATAATACACTTCGTGCAATTCAGTACGGTGATATTGAAGACAAGCACGGATGGATTAAGTTTGTTGAATGATAGATTTTAAAATTATCACACGATGGACACAATAATAGTGGAATATAATGCGAAAAACAGAATAGTAAAAGGATTACTGTGGGTTTTGTCAAAAATTGCAGTCGTAAAAAAAATGCAGCAACCATTAGAAAGGCAAAGGATACCTGTTTCTAAAATTTATTGGGCAAAAGGAACATATAAAGAATTGGTAGAAGACCCTTTTAATTTAAAGAAATAAATGACACGCTACATTTTAGATACGCACGTTTTGATATGGTTCTTAGAAAATAATCCGCGCTTATCCGTTGGCTTGCGTGAAGATATTGAATATATGCAATATGGGTTTTGCGTTTCATTTTTATCGTTACTAGAAATAGATAATTTACGCAAACTAAAAAAAATTGATATTCATTTTTCATACGAGGAAATACTAAAACAGCTTGACGATTCATATATAAGCGTTTATTTTGGAGATTTCGACGATCTTAAATTGAACAGCCTTGAAATGAAATATGTTGACGGAAAAAGCCACGGAGACTATATTGACAGAATGATTATTGCAATGTCAATATCTAAAAATTTAACCTGCATTAGCGCAGATGAAAAATTTCCGTATTACCGTAGTGATGGATTAATGCTGCTTGAGATTTAATATAGAAATTATATGAGAAAAACAGACGTATCTAAGCGTCAAAAATATGATTTTCTAGTTATTGGTTCGGGAATTGCGGGGCTTAGCTTTGCACTAAAAGTTGCCGAACAGGGTTCTGTTTGTATTATTACCAAAAAAGGATTGACCGAATCCATCACAGAATATGCACAGGGTGGTATTTCTTCTGTTACTTATCAACCCGATAACTTTGAAAAACATATTAAAGACACGCTCAACGCAGGCGCAGGGCTATGCGATGCTGAAGTAGTAAAAAAAGTAGTAAAAAAAGCGCCCGACCAAATAAAACAACTGCTTAAATGGGGTACAAATTTCGATAAAACAAACGAAGGAAAATTTGACTTACATCGCGAAGGAGGTCATTCTGAACATCGTATATTGCACCATAAAGACAATACAGGATTTGAAATACAGCGAGCATTGTCCACCGCTGCCAAATCACACCCTAATATTACTATTCTAGAACATCATTTTGCTGTTGAAATAATTACGCAGCATCATTTGGGCGAAACAGTCAATAAATGGCGCAAAGATATTGAGTGTTACGGTGCTTACATACTAAACCGAAATACAAACTGCGTGGAAACAATATTAGCACGGGTTACAATGATGGCTACAGGAGGAGTAGGCGCAATTTATCAAACTACTACAAACCCTGCAATAGCAACAGGAGACGGCGTAGCAATGGTCTATCGTGCCAAAGGTGCAATTGAAAATATGGAATTTATTCAGTTTCACCCTACCTCGCTATATAATCCCAAAGAACGTCCATCGTTTCTGATTACTGAGGCTATGCGCGGATTCGGCGGAATACTGCGAAAAAAAGATGGTCAAAAATTTATGCAGAAATATGACGAGCGCGAAAACCTTGCACCACGTGATATCGTTGCACGTGCAATAGACAACGAACTGAAATCATCAGGTGACGATTTTGTATATTTAGACGTTACACATAAAAATAGCGATGAACTAAAATCACAGTTTCCAAATATTTACAATAAATGCTTCTCTTTGGGAATTGACATTTCTACAGATATGATACCGGTTGTACCCGCTGCCCATTACTCTTGCGGAGGGATTTGGGTTGATATGAATTCCCGAACTTCGATATTGAGATTATATTCATCAGGAGAATGTAGCTCAACAGGGATGCACGGCGCAAACCGATTAGCCTCAAATTCACTATTAGAAGCAATCGTTTATGCCGACATTGCCGCAAAAGATGCTATATTAAACTTCAAAAAATATAATTTTTGTGAAAAAATTCCCGAATGGAACGACGAAGGCACCTCACAACCCGAAGAAATGATACTTATCACGCAATGTAAGAAGGAATTAGAGCAGATAATGAGCTATTATGTAGGCATTGTACGTTCAAATATACGCTTAAAAAGAGCAATAGACAGATTAGAAATCATTTATCACGAAACCGAAGAACTGTACCAAAAATCAGTAGTATCGCAACAATTATGCGAACTACGTAACGCCATTCAAACAGGATACCTGATAATCAAAATGGCACGAAACAGAAAAGAGAGCCGAGGGTTGCATTATAATATGGATTATCCAAATCAGTTGGATATTTAGATGAAAGTATTACGAAAATGATGCCGCAAAATAAAAAAAATGAAACATCACCCAATCATTTTCAAAAAAACAGAACGAACAGCAGCCGAGATGAAAATTTTCGTTTACGTAATAACTGCAAACGCTCTTATGCGCGATGGAAAATTAGAACAGGCTTATGATTTAATAAACGAAGTGTTGTTGCTGTTAGCCCAAATAGACGAGCCCGGCTGTATGTTACCTTACGCTGTCTATCAAGTTATGGAAAATATTTGCGAAAAAACAAATCGTAGCGCAGAAGCTATGAAATACCACCAAATACTACGCGATTATGAAAAGGCATTGTTCGAGGCATTGCCGATAGACGAACTCGAAAAAATGGTAAGCATAACAAAACACGTGATAAATAAGCCTATAAAAAACGCCGTGGATACGATTTCAGAACTAATTGCAAGGTCTAAAATCAACGAAGACAACAAAATTAAATATCTCGAACGATTGTCAAAACTTGATTTGAGCCTTATCGAAGATGCATACAAAACGTCAAAAGAGAAAATTACAGATATGGATATAAAATACATCATCTGTATTGCCGCCGATTTAGACGTAAAAGATATTGGGTTACTTTTCAACGTTGAAGAATATAGCGTTTATACTATTCGATATCGTATCAAGAAAAAGTTTGCAAAAGAGGATGCGTTTCAGATGATTTTGTGAGGAAGTTCTGAAAGTTTATAAAAGTACACCCTCCCCCAATAATTAAAGAACTACGAAATGAAAATATTAGAATAAGCGCAATACAGTATGAGATTTCATTTCTGTTTCGCGCCATTCTTCGTTTACGTTTGAACTTGTTGTCAAGCCGCCTCCAACATAAATATTCTCAACTTCGTGTTCAAAATTTATACATCTAATGTTTACGTACAATTTGACATCGTTATCCGAGACTGTTCCGAGAAATCCACCATATAACTTTCTTTTGTGCCTTTCTGTTTGACGAATTATATCCATTGCAGTATCTTTTGGTTCTCCCGATATAGCGGGGGTCGGGTGAAGTGAACGCACCAATTTTCCTAAATTACCTTCTAAAGCATTGGTATTGAACCGATAAACAGTTTTTAGATGAGAAACGGAATTTGCACGTACAATATTCGGTCCATCTTTTGTATAATTGTCAATGTTGAAGTGTTTCAGTTGATTATCTATAAAATCTGAAACAATTCCTTGCTCTTCCAATTCTTTCAATGTCCAGTTTTCGATGTTCATTTCTGTACTGCGTTTTGTACCCGCCAAAGATACGAGAGTAAAATTATTTGATTCCTTATTAATAAGCAACTCTGGTGATGCACCTGCCCAAATACCTGCTTCGGACGTAACTAAAAGATATACAAAAGCATTGGGATTATCTGTACACATCTGCAGGAAAAAATTGGCAAGATGCTTATTAACCTCAAAAGAAGTATTGATTATCCTTGATAATACTACTTTTTTCACTTTTCCTGATAACAATTCATTTTGTATTATATCGAACTGCTCTTTATATTCGTCAAAATTTGATGTAGTAGTAACTTGCTCTGTTTCAAACTTTTCAACAGAAAAGTTCTTGAATGTTTGCAGATTAAATTGTACAATCTCATTTTGTCGATACCACCAGCCCTCTGTTTCTTCCGAATCAAACGGGAAAACAACAAAACCATTTTTTGCAGGAGGATTATCCAAAAAAGAAAAACAAAAAGGTCTCACATCGACTAAATCAGCCAAAAAAAATTTTTTATCGCTTGGAAAACGATAGGCAACAAAAGGGATATTATTTTTTATTCGGCGTTGTATATTGCTTTTAATCATAATGTTATGATAAATTGAAATTGTAAAATTAATAAAAATTTTGATAAATTTACAAAATAAAAGAAACAAAGATAATCAAAATAATGAAAAAATAATTATTTTTGCAAAGTTTTTAAACAGAAAATATGACGTTAATAAAATCTATTTCAGGTATTAGAGGCACTATTGGCGGTAAGTCAGGGGACGGTTTAAATCCCATTGACATTGCCCGTTTTGCCTCCGCTTATGGAACTTGGCTGAAGCTAAATAACAAGGATGCTTATAATAATGGTAAAAAATTAAAAGTAGTTGTCGGGCGTGATGCCAGAATTTCGGGCGATATGGTAAAAAATATTGTCGTAGGGTCGTTGCAAGGAGTTGGTATAGATGTAGTTAATCTTGGGCTTGCAACAACACCCACAACCGAATTGGCAGTAATTTATGAAAATGCAGATGGGGGGCTGATACTCACCGCAAGCCATAATCCAAAACAGTGGAACGCACTGAAAATGCTCAACAATAAAGGAGAATTTTTGTCGGCAGCAGACGGCGCAGAAGTCTTAAAAATTGCCGAAAATGAAAATTTTTCTTTTGCAGAAGTTGATGACTTGGGAATTGTTACTGAAAATAACGACTACGACAAAAAACATATAGAAAATGTTTTATCTTTGAAATTAGTTGATGTCGAGGCAATTCGCAAAGCGAATTTTAAAGTAGCGATAGACTGCGTAAATTCAGTCGGCGGAATAATTATTCCCAAACTATTAAAAGCACTGGGAGTTAATGATATAATTGAACTCTATTGTGAGCCAAACGGCTTGTTTCCGCACAATCCCGAACCGTTGCCCGAACATCTTCACGATATTTCAAAACTTATACAAAAAGAAAAAGCAGACGTAGGCTTTGTTGTTGATCCTGACGTAGATAGGTTAGCAATTATCAACGAAAATGGCACAATGTTCGGCGAGGAATATACATTGGTTGCAATCGCCGATTATATTTTATCAAACGTAAACCAGAACGGAAAAAGTTCTACCGTTTCCAATTTGAGTTCTACGCGTGCATTGCGGGATGTAACTGAAAAATATGGAGGAAAATATTTTGCCGCTGCTGTCGGCGAAGTCAATGTTGTTGAAAAAATGAAAGCAGTCGGCGCAATAATTGGCGGCGAGGGAAATGGCGGAGTCATTTATCCCGAATCTCATTATGGACGCGATGCATTGGTAGGAATTGCACTCTTTTTAACACTTTTAGCAAAAAAAGAGAAAAAATGTTCCGAACTGCGAAAAGAATATCCATCATATTTTATTTCAAAAAACAAAATTGAACTTGATGCAGGAATTGACGTAGATGCAGTTCTTTTGAAAATAAAAGAAAAATATAAATCAGAAAAAATAACTGATATTGACGGTATTAAGATAGATTTTGATGATAAGTGGGTACATCTTCGCAAATCTAATACCGAGCCGATAATACGAATTTATTCGGAAGCAAAAACAGAACAAAAAGCAGATGAGTTGGCGAAAGAAATAATTTTGTCAGTGAATTAACGTGGGTTTATGTAAAAAAACAATTATCTTTACCGCAAATAAATAAATAAATAATGTTTTTATGAAAAAGATTTTTTTCGTAACGATAGCAATTTTGCTAATAACAATTGTTCGACTTCAAGCACAAAGTGATTTCGGGAAATGGAAAGAGCAGCATCAGAGGGAATTTCAACAATTTTCAGAAAAGCAGACTAATGAATTTAATGAATTTCGTGCCAAGGTCAATGCCGAATATGCCGAATTTTTGAGAAACAGATGGGAAGAGATGAAATCTTTAGCAGGCACTCCTGTTCCGTTGCCTCCCGAGCCGATACTGCCCGCAGTAGTAGAACCTGAAAAGAAACCTACATCCGATCCGCTTCCTTTCGAGAAAATTACGCCGCAGCCCATAAAAGAGCCGCGACCGCAGCCAATAATACCATCGCTGTTGCCGCAGCCCGAAAAAACCGACCCTATAAAAGAGGAAAAACCAACCTCCAAGCCTGACAAATCGGCATTTTCTTTCCTTTTTTACAATACAGAATGTAACTTAAATTTGACCGATGATATGCGCTTTTCGTTGCGAGATGCCTCAGAACAAAGCGTTTCGCAAGCTTGGAAAACATTGTCAGAAAAAAAATACGAAACGCTGATAACAGAATGTATCTTTTTAAGAGACAAATTGAACCTGAGCGACTGGGGGTATATTCTGTTACTCAAAGAATTATCGGAAAAGTTTTTTGGAAAAACAAGCAATGAAGCCGTTTTGATGCAGATGTTCATCTTAACTCAATCGGGCTACAAAGTGCGTATTGCCCGTACAAATAATCAACTTGCGTTGCTTGTTCCATCGAAACATACCATTTATGAATACTCTTTTTTGACCATTAACGGAATAAATTACTACGTGATTAACAAAGAGTTGAAAAGTGCTTCGTTTTATATCTGTAATCACGATTTTCCGAAAGAGCAATATTTTTCGTGGCAAACGGGACAGCCCATGCTGTCAGAAAAACTAAACGCACCAAAATCCTTTGTTTCAACGCGTAATCCTGAAATTAACGTTTCGGTGCAAACCAACCAAAACTTAATGGATTATTATAGTAATTATCCGCTTTCGTCAAATTGGGATTTATATACGCTTGCAGGTATGAGCGCAACCGTAAAAAATACCCTATATCCCGCACTGCGACAGGCAATCGGCGGAAAACAAAAATCGGAAGCCGCTCAAATATTGCTTTCATTTGTTCAAACTGCCTTCGATTACAAAACTTGTGCGGAACAATTTGGTTATGAGCGTCCTTTTTTCCCTGACGAAAATTTTTATTATCCATTTAATAACTGCAAACATCGTGCCACTTTGTATGCGTTGTTAGTCAAAGAACTGCTTGGTCTTGAGGTTGTATTGTTGCACTATCCCGGTCGCTTGTCGCCTGATGGCATCGGTCATTTGGCTACGGCAGTTAATTTTTCCGAAGACGTTAAAGGCGACCATTTCATTGTCGGAGGAAAAAAATTTATAGTGTGCGACCCTACCTATATCGGTGCTAATGTGGGTATGTCAATGGATAAGTATAAGAATGTAAGGGCTGAAATTATTTTATTGTGATTTTTTTATGTAATCGGCTTTTATTATGTTCTGTAAACCAACAAAATTCTTAATTTCAACCATTGCCCGATGCCTATCGAAATAGTTAAACCAAAATTGCAAAAAATTGTCGGTAATTTCGTAACGAATGGTCTGGCTACCTTCTTTTGAACCTATCGGACGAATGCGTTTCAATACATTGTAATCTTGAAAAAGGTTACGAAAACTTGCAATTTCATTTGGCACAAAAACATTTAACGTATTGGCAATGTGATTAATATATTCGCTACACAGAGCCGCTTCGGTTTTTCTACCAACAAAAAGATAAACTGTCGGCTCATTTTCTACTGATTTCATTATCAGACTTGTTTTGCCGATGCGCCGTCTGCCTGTAATCACTGTCATTCGAGAATGTTCTGTAAATGAAAGTTTTTTAATTCGCTGTAGTTCAGCAAGTTCTTCCGTTCTATTGTAAAATTTCATATTATTTCTTATTGTTCTGAATTTTTGACATTCTCACTACCTCGTGCGGCTTGGCGTAGCGGCGGCTTCCACTACCGTTCATGCGGGCTACTTCCTTTCAATTTCGCACAACTTTTTCTGCGGGGATACTGCCGCCGTTGCGCCAAACCGACAGTTGTGTGTTCGGCATTTTTTCCGTTGTTCAATATACTGCTTCCAATCGTCTATCTATCAAATCATTGATTAAAGCGTTAATACTTGTTCCTTGATTTTCAGCATACATAGCAAATTTTACGTGAGTGTCAGTTGAAATGCTAATGTTCAACACTCCGCTATATGGTTTTTCGGGTTCAACCCCTTTTTTCACGCAACGGTCTAGATAATTTTCAACTCCAGTCTCAAAATCCGCTTTCAGTTCGTCCAGTGAGTTTCCTTCGTAAAGGATAAGACTGTTTCTCAAACCAAGTATTTTTCCGTACAGGCATTTGTCTGTGTCACTATACTCTACACTACCATTATAACCTTTATGATGCAAATATCCCATGATTCACTCCTCGTTTATATTATATTTTTATCAATTAGAAATTTTAAAACGTTTTTCATTGCATATTCCTTTATGGCATTTGAAGGATGCGGTTTATGCACCTCAATTTCATCACCGTTACGTACAAACACAGTACGAGAGCCTGATGTTTTACCCTTATTGTCAATCTCGAAATCAAACAAGCCAAGCAGCCTCACCAACTCTTGCCATGTGAAGTCTTTAGGCTGTCTTTTAAAACGTTCTATCAATTTGTTCCTTGTACTCATTCAAATTAAATTTTTGGCAAAGGTAATTGTTTTTTTAGTAATAACAAAATTTCTCAAAAAAAATTTTTAAACTTTGCTTTCGTATAGCGTTCTCTTTCTCGAAACGTACTGCTTTCTCTACCGCACTCTCGCCCGCTGACGCACAATCGGGTCACGCGGGGGAATTTCACCCCCACGTTCCCACAGAACCGTACGTGAAAGTCTCCCTTCATACGGCTCTTCATGCTAATAATCACTCTTACGGATGTGCCAATCATTAACTGATAGGCTGTGATTTTGTTCCATTGTGATGAATCATCCCTTGCGGTTGTTCATTAACTGAAACATAACATGCTTAGTCCTTCGCTCAATGTTCATTACAAACACTTCATCACTACTACAACTAAGTCTGCCCCTTGTAACTCAACCACATCCAGTGTTGTCTGCTTCCTTGTTCAATTTGACAGAACGTTACAAGGTTCACTTGTTCCTTATTCCAGCCTGAATACGTGTCTTGCCAACTTAACCCCGGATGCCGCGTACCCGATAATCAGGTTTTCGGTACACTCTGTCGCAGAGACAGACG
>Ga0099364_10013246_pt1 | contig 11080 bp, 9 predicted proteins | sample TergutTh196P3_FD_73070 | JGI IMG/M metagenome (GOLD analysis project Ga0099364, IMG submission 73070) | Microcerotermes parvus P3 segment gut microbial communities from Pointe-Noire, Republic of the Congo - Th196 P3 | ecosystem: Host-associated > Arthropoda: Insects > Digestive system > Gut ... | reverse complement strand
CCTGTCTATCTTTCTATTATCTCTTCTGCATATTATCGGTTATTCCTTTACCGACAGGAAGTTTTATAAGCTGTCTTTTCCTGATTACTCCATTAAAATTCCCCAAACGGATAAGACCAGCATCAAAATCGAACCGTACAGTGTAATTATACTCGCATCGGAACAATCCGATAATGAGGGTAATTTTTACATCTATTTCGCAAATGAGGAAAACGGTTTGTATATACATCCGGCAGCTACATCCGATGAGGAAGATAACCTTTTCATTCCCAAAGCATTGTATGATTTCATCTCCACTCAATCAAATAATGATACACTTACGATCAAAATAAACTTGGATGAAGTTAGGGATAAATATGGAACAATGGACGAAGTGAAATCAAGGCTTTCTACGAGGTATGGTATACCTGTTTCAGGATTCAACCTGTACTTGCATACATCAAATGTCAACGTTATCAATAATTTGAATGGCGTTCAGACCCTAATCAGCAACATAGAAGCTGAAAGTATAAAAATTAGTTCCAAAGGCGATGTTACAATTGATTCATGCAAAGCAAATGTGATTGAACCGTACAGTAAAAGAAAACTGAATGTATCAAACAGCTTCGCCAAAGTATTAATTCTTGACTTGGACGAAATAAATAACTGGAAAATAGATAATTGTGATATAGAAGCAAGAAACTATACGGGGGGCAGACCAAATCATAGCATCACAATTACCGGCGACGAAAGCGAAAAAATAAACTGGTTGCCAAAAAATAAAGAGGCTGAATTAAACCTTAAATTCAAAGGCAGTGCCGCCAAAATCAATTTTGATACTCAATCCATAAGCGAATGAAAACGTTAGTAATTTACAATTCAAAGTATGGTCATACTAAAAAGTATGCCGAATGGTTGGCGGAAGACTTAGACGCCGCTATTTGTGAGAGCAAGAGTCTAAAAACCAATATGCTAAACGATTACGATACGCTACTGTTCGGAAGTAGTCTGTATGCCAGCAAATGTGAAGCAGCCAATCTAATCGCTAAACATTTTGAATTAATTAAAGATAAAATAGTGGCGTTATTCACCTGCGGGTTAGTAGACGTAACCAAAGAATCGAATATCAGGGAGATAAACAGTTCATTAGACAAAGTTCTTTCATCGGAAATTAGAAGCAAAATAAAGATTTTTCATCTCAGAGGCGGGATTGACTTTGCCAACCTGAGCTTTATACATAAATCTATACTGAAATTCGTTTATCCGCAATTCGAAAAAAAACCTGAAAGCGAAAGGACGGATTTTGAGATAGATTTTTTGGAAAATTACGGGCAGACGATAGATTTTTCCGATAAAAAAATGTTGGAGCCTGTCATACAGTTTGCAACTTCTAAGGCATATCTATCAGTTTGAAGCCATTCTGATAGGTATGTTTGATGAGTTCTTCTGCAAAGGTTTTGGCGTTAACTGTTTCGTTGCCAATCTTGACTGTTTCTTCCGCATTGATGTTTGTGAATCTCATGTTAGGCGCATCCCAAAGAAGCGTTTTTCCGAGGCTTTGCAGACGAACGGCGGCTACACCTGCTACTATCATTTCATTTAGCGGCCCGGCTTCGTCGAAATCGGATACCGGTTTGACACGGTTGGCGGCGCTTTCCTTGCAGGCGCGCACCCAGTCCATTTCATGCGATAACTCTATGACCCGCTGTTGTGCAGGTGCATTTATTTCTTTTCCTGACAGCAGTGTTGTACGATTTCCCACGATTAGCGTGTCTTTGGTGCCGTGATAGATGGTGCCTCCCAGTCCAAGTAGCACACTGTCGGGCAATCCTTTGGGGCGAGGGGGTTTTAATCCGCCGTCGCACCAATCGAGCGTCATTTCGGGAAGCCCTACCTTAGCGTTTCCTATCGTTCCGCGGGCAGGGAAGGTGTAACGTACCCTTTCGGCATGTGGCGCGCTATCCGGCAGTAGCTCTGTTGAACTGCATTGAATCGAATTGGGGGCGCCTAAATTTAAGGCATGGAATATCGGATGAATTATATGACAGGCCATATCGCCTAAGGCCCCTGTTCCGTAGTCCCACCAGCCGCGCCAGACAAACGGATGATAGGCCTTGTTGAACGGTCGCATGGGGGCTGGACCAACATATAAGTCCCACTTGAGCGTTGAAGGAACCTCGTGTACTTCTTTCGGTCGTCTGATTCCTTGCGGCCAGATTGGGCGGTCGGTAAACGATTCCACAGCAGTCACTTCGCCTATCATGCCCGACCAGATGATGTCGGCCACCTGCCTGAAACCCCTGCCCGATGCCCCTTCGTCGCCCATTTGCGTACATACTTTGTATTTCTGCGCCAGCTTGGTGAGCAAACGCGATTCATATACGGAATGTGTCAGCGGTTTTTGCAGATAGACATGTTTGTTCATAGCAATCGCTTGGGATGCAATCAGCGCATGTGTATGGTCGGGAGTAGCTATCACAACGCCGTCGATCTCTTTTCCCATTTTATCATACATCTCCCTGTAGTCATAGAATGTCTTTGCTTTGGGAAACTCTTCAAAGATTTTCTTACAGAAGTCCCAGTCGACATCGCAGATGGCAACAATGTTTTCCGAGGTCATATTGCGAAGATTATGAACACCTTTGCCACCCACTCCGATACCTGCAATATTCAGTTTATCGGAAGGAGCCGTCTTGCCTGCCATTTTCCCTAACACACTACTGGGAACGATGGTAAGTCCTGCAACCATCATTGCGTTTTTTTGGAGGAAATCCCTCCGGCTAATTTTCTGTTTCATGTTATAATTATTTAAAAGGTGAAGTTATTTCATAATTGAAAGTTCCAGATTTGTTCGTGCTTTATGCCGTTTTTTTGTGGAAAATGAATGTCATCAAGCGAGACAACTGTTTTCTCGTAATTGTCAGGGATTGATTCAAGTGGCGAATATTCACGTTCGATAGTTTTTTCGTCAATCAACAGATAAGTTGCCTGTACATACAAAATCCTGTCGTCTTTTAATGCAACAAAATCCACTTCCTTGTCTCGAAAAACGCCGGTATAAACCTTAAAACCAGAACGTTTTAAATGGAGATAGGTTAAATTTTCCAATTTATAGCCAATACCGTAACCAAAGCCGCTATAAAGATAATTTTTGTACGCCAAATCGTTAATATAATATTTGGCGTTGCCCGCAATCGTATCTTTCCCGCGTATATCATAACGTTCAGATTTGTGGACTAAAAAAGCATCTTCCATATAACCGATATATGCCGAAACAGTTTCGTAAGTGGTTTTCCTGCCCAGACTTTTGAAATAATTTACTACATTCGTTATGGAGACCATATTAGATGCATTATTTACTAAAAAAACAAAAATATCCTCTAAGAGTTTCGGCTCTTTGATGCTGTAACGCCGGATAATATCACGCAGGAAAACTGTATCTTTGATTGCCGAAACATAATTTCGCTTGATCTCATCACCTTGCAAATTGAAAAGTTCAGGTAATCCGCCACTTTCCATATAGGCGATATAATTTTGTTTCGTACATTCCAGTTCCAGTATACCCAAGTATTCCGCAAAACTAAACGGAAAAATTTCAAAATTCACATAACGTCCCGAAAGTAATGTGGCCAATTCGCCCGATAGCATTTTTGAATTTGAGCCTGAAATGAAAATTTCGTACGCATCCACAAAATCCTGCGAATAAGAATTGACAACATGCTCCCAACCGTTAATGTTTTGAATCTCATCTATAAAAAGAAAAATTTTACCCGACACATGCAGCTTCTGTTTGTAAAACTTCACAAGACCGTCAAGGTCGGTATAATTTGCAATGAAGTCGAAATCTGTAAATTCCTTATTGATATACAGTATATTATTCCCATCAACGCCATTGGCGATCAACCTGTTTGCTATCTGTCGAAGGATGAAGCTTTTGCCGGAACGTCGTTGACCGGTTAGCACTTTTATAAGGCGATTGCCTGTAAACGTAATAATTTTATCTACATAACCGGCACGATAATAACCCAGTACAAATTTTTTTTCGTCCCAGAAATTATATTTTCTTATTGCGTTAAATTTTTCTTCCATACTCGAAAATTTCCCGCAAAGATAAAAAAATTCTTTTACAAACGAAAAATAAGCAAGCTTATTTTGTATATCTCTCGACTTGCACTAACTTTCGGCTTCGCCAGAAGTTAGGCGGCGCCTCGGATATAAAAATAAGCAAGCTTATTTTGTATATCTCTCGACTTGCACTAACTTTGCAAAAAAAATAATCCGGATGGAACACAAAAAATTTAATTACCGGACATTGGATGAATTGAAAGAAGACATCATTCGATTAGGGGTTGAAGCGCCTGTTGCGGAACGATTGGACATCTTGAAAACATCCTTGTCAATAGGGAGCCGGTTGATTGACTACCCAATAAGCAACAGGTTGGCTATCCATCCCATGGAAGGTTGCGACGGAACGACCGAGGGCGCTCCCGGTGAACTGACTTTCAGGCGCTACGAACGATTAGGTTCAAGTGGCGCCGGTTTGATATGGGGCGAAGCCTGTGCTTTAAGTAATGAAGGACGCGGCAACGCCCGGCATCTCTGCCTGAATATGAATACCTTGCCTACATTCAAGAAACTGTTCAATAGCATGATTGCCGCTGCATCGGAAATAAACATCCGACCTTACACCGTTCTTCAATTGACACATTCGGGGAGGTATAGTAAACCATATCCCGATGCAACAGCAGTGGTGGCGGTTTCTGAAAATCCATATCTCGACCCTGTTTCGAATCCTAAAAGACGGTTAATTACAGACGAGGAACTGGAGCGTATGGAAGACCAATTTGTAGAAACAGCACAGTTGGCAAAAGAAGTCGGCTTCGACGCCGTCGATGTCAAGTCGTGTCATCGTTACCTGATTTCCGAACTTTTGTCGGCCCATACACGCGCAGGCCGGTATGGGGGCAGTTTCGAAAACAGGGTGCGTTTTTTGCTGAACATCATCGATAAGCTGAAAGCCAATGTAGATATAAACATCGCCGTCAGGATCAATGCTTACGACGCGATACCCTATCCTTACGGCTGGGGAACGGACGAAAACGGTCATCCTAAGTTGGATGAACCGCGACGTTTGATGCAGTTATTATGGGAAAAAGGGGTATGTTTGGTGAATATTACCAATGGTAATCCGTACTACAACCCGCATATTGGCCGGCCTGCTGATAAGGGTCCCTACATTGCTCCCGAGCATCCCATTGAATCGGCTGCCCGGATGCTGCACATCATCAAGGAGATGAAATCCGCCGCCCCCGACATGACGATAGTGGGTACGGGATTTAGCTGGTTTCGCGAGTACGGAGCGAACATCGCTGCCGGTTGTATAGAAAAAGGCTGGATGGATATGGCTGGTTTCGGCAGGCAGTCCTTCGCATATCCCGATTTTGTCCGCGACATCATCGCTAACGGTGCGATGTCGCGTAATAAATGTTGTGTTACCTGTACTAAATGTACCGAACTGATGCGCTTCGGCGGACAAACAGGATGTGTGGTCAGAGACAGTAATATTTACCTGCCTCTCTGGCGCGAAGCCACCCAGGGCCGTACAATGATGAGCGCCAGAATCGGCTCCCACGTGTAGGATAAAAAATAATTCATAATTACAACCAAGCGTTTATGAAAAAATCAGTTATTCAGTTATTCAATTATTCAGTTATTAATCATTAATCATTAATCATTAATCATTAATCATTGTTTCGTATGAAAAAAACAGCCATTATAACAGGTGGAGCCGGTGGAATCGGCTTTGGGACAGCGAAGCAATTGGTCGCTGATGGTTTTAACATTGCTATTTTCGATATTAAGGACCAATCATCTTTTCTCGATAACATCGTTCAGCTCGATATGGCTGGTTCCGATACGATGTATTATAACGGGAACATTGCCAATGTAGAGGATTGCTACTCTTTTGTGGAAAAAGTCATTGAAAAATACGGTAAAATTGATGTGTTAGTGAATAACTCCGGAGTTGCTCCGAAGGTACGCGCCGACATCCTCGATACCACAGAAGAAAGCATTGATTATGTCTTCGACATCAATGTAAAGGGAACTTTTTTTATGACGCAAGCTGTTGCACGTCGGATGATTGAACAAAACGACGGCATCATCATCAACATTTCCTCTATCTCGGCGTATGTCTCATCTGTAAACCGTCCAGAGTATTGCATGTCGAAATCTGCTATCAGCATGATGACGGTATTGTTTGCCGACCGGCTTGCTGCGTATGGTATCCGTGTTTACGAAATACGACCGGGCGTTATCCGCACCAACATGACCGCCCCCGTTGCCGAAAAATACGACCGGATGATTGCCGAAGGCGTTTTCCCTATCGACCGGTGGGGTTATCCCGACGATGTAGCCAAAGCGGTATCGGCTTTTGCCTGTTGTTCATTCCCGTATTCAACCGGCGAGGTGATCAATGTGGATGGCGGGTTTCACCTAAGGAAATTATAATTAAGACACATGCTACGTCTCAGCTTCAGCATATAGATATGGACATTTATTCTTTTAATACAGTAGTAGTTGGAAGCGGTGCGGCGGGATTTAATGCTGCAGACAGGCTTTATGACTTTGGCCAACAGGATATTGCGATTGTCGCCGAAGGAATTGACATGGGTACGAGCCGTAATACAGGCTCGGACAAACAGACATATTACAAAATGACCCTTGCAGGAGGCGAAGCGGATAGCATTTACGATTTGGCGCAGACGCTTTTCGAGGGAGGTTGCATGCACGGCGACATTGCGCTTTGTGAAGCAGCCCTGTCTGTTAGGTGTTTTAGTAAATTAGCGGACATTGGCGTACCTTTTCCACACAACATGTATGGTGAATATGTTGGCTATAAAACAGACCATGACCCCCTCCAACGGGCTACCAGCGCTGGCCCGCTGACTTCGCGTTTTATGACTGAAAAACTTGAAGCGCAGGTTCGGAAAAAAAATATCCGGATTTTCGATGGTTACAAAGTGATTGGAATCATTACGCACCATGGCGTATGTTATGGTTTATTGGCGCTGAACAAAGCAGTCCTGAATGACCCTGATAAATTGTTTGTCCTTTTCAGTTGTACCAATGTGGTGTTAGCCACAGGAGGTCCGGCTGGGTTATACAGTTGCAGTGTCTACCCCGAAAGTCAGACAGGCTCGCATGGCATGGCATTTGAAGCAGGTGTGGCAGGGCGCAACCTTACCGAATGGCAATACGGAATCGCTTCGATCAAGTTCCGTTGGAACCTGTCGGGAAGCTTTCAGCAGGTGATTCCCCGTTATGTTTCTACCGACCGGCAGGGCAATGACGCCCGTGAGTTCTTGGATGAATTTTTCCCTGAATCGCAACGTATGTTGGACGCCATTTTCCTGAAAGGATACCAATGGCCATTTGATTCGCGTAAGATTACAAACTACGGCTCTTCGCTGATTGATATTCTTGTTCATCAGGAGATTCATCAGAGGGGTCGCCGCGTGTTCCTCGACTTCAGGCAAAACCCTGATGCCTTACAGCCGGATTTCAGTAACCTTGGCAAAGAATCATACGACTATCTTGCGTTATCCGGAACGCTCCAATCCACACCCATTGAGCGGTTGGCGCATCTCAATCAGCCGGCTATCGACCTGTATAAAAACAACGGTATCGACTTGGCCGGCGAGATGCTCGAAATAGCTGTCTGTGCGCAACATAACAATGGCGGTTTGGCCGTCAATTGTTGGTGGGAAACCAACGTGCAGCATCTCTTTGCGGTTGGTGAGGCGGCAGGCACCCATGGGGTATACCGTCCGGGAGGAAGCGCATTAAACGCCGGACAGGTGGGCAGTACGCGCGCCGCCCAGTTTATAGCCCGAAGATATAAGGACGACCCGATACCTGAAAAAGATTTTATACAGTTAGCATCCTTCCAACTCGCTGATATACAGAAATTAGTGCTAAAATTACAAGGAAACAAACAAGGCTATACGCCTCAGGAAATACGAACCGCACTAAGCGCGCGAATGTCAAAATTTGCCGCTCATATTCGTTCCGTAGCGGATATTTGTATGATAAAAGACCAAGCAGCGGAACAATTGCGAGATATAGCGGAAAAAACAGTGTTGTCAAGCCCGGAAGACCTGCTTACTACTTTTGAAAATATCGATTTGTTAGTAGCGCAATATGTGTATGCTTCTGCTATGGAAAATTATATAACAACAGGCGGAGGCAGTCGCGGTTCGTATATTATACCAACAGCCTCTCACGACTGTTCATTAGAATTCACTCCCGATGATGGCAAATTATCCTTTAAAATACAGGAAGTTCACTATACGAAGCAAGGTTGTAATTTCAGATGGGAAGAAGTACGTCCTATCCCGAAAATGGATGAGACGTTTGAAAATGTTTGGCGGAGCTATAGGGGGGGTGAAAAATAAATTTAATTTTTTAGTTGATAATTTAAAAGTTTAGTTTATCTTTGCGGCGTGAAATCCAACTTTTAAAAAAGTTTCAAGATGAGCCAAAAAGTATTAACCAAAGCTGAAGAACAAGTCATGCAGACCCTTTGGGGGTTGCAACATGCCGGTTTGAGCGGGATAATTGACGCCATGCCTGCGCCCAAGCCTCATGTCAGTACAGTATCTACGCTTCTGAAGATTCTCACAGACAAGGGTTTTGTGCGTATAGAAGCGTATGGGCGGACACATTTTTATTCGCCTACTATTAGTAAGGAAGAATATTCCGGTCAACGAATTGCGGGCATTGCCCAGATGTATTTCGACGGGTCGTTCGAAAAAGTGATCTCTTACATGGTCAAAAACAGGAATGTAAGTATAGCCGACCTCGAACTGCTTGTAGAACAATTGAAAAAGGATAATTAATCTTTACAGTTATGACGGCCTTTTTCATTTACCTTTTAAAGGTTATCTTGTGTTCCGCACTTTTTGCGGGATGTTATTGGCAGGCGTTGCGCAACCGCCGTTTTCATCATTGGAATCGTTTCTATATCATGGCGTCTGTGTTGATGTCGATACTCATTCCAATGTTGATTATATCGGTACCGGCGTCTCAAATTGTGTTGCAGGCAACAAACAGTTACCTGACAAATTCCGTCATCAACCAGGTCAAAGCAGTGGATGTCCCGCTCACATCAGGCGTATCGTTGCTTTCATGGACAGGGATTGTTTTGGGAGCTTATCTGTCAGTTGTAGTCTTCTTTTTAGTTAGGACATTCATCTTTATTTCCGGCATATTACGATTAAAACGTCGTTCAGAACGGATTAACAGGCATGATGTAAATATGTACTATACAGACGATGCTGCCGCCCCTTTTACCTTTTTCCGGTCTGTTTTCTGGAAAAAGGATGACCTTACGGATTCCGGTGAAGGCAGTTGCATGCTACGCCACGAGTTGGCGCATGTACGCCTTGGCCATAGCTGGGACAAGATGTTGATGCAACTTGTTTGCTGCCTGTTCTGGATAAATCCGTTTTTTATGCTCTTTCGCCGCGAGCTTGAAATAGTGCACGAATTTGAAGCCGACAGCGAAAGTTTGAACGAAGGGAACTCCAAAGAGCTTTCTTCCTTGATATTGTGCACATTATATCCTAAACATTATCATGACTTTATCAGTCGATTTTTTCAATCACCCATTAAAAGAAGAATTATTATGATTACTAAAAACAAAACCCAAAAAACGTCTATGGACATACTCCGAAAAATGAGTATTATACCCATAGCAATGATCGCCTTATACGCTTTTTCTATAAGGCCAACCGACACACCCACAGGCATTTCACTATCTTTATCCGAATCGGTTTTACAGGACCCCTGGACAGCACAGAATGAACTGGAAGAAGAAATTATTGTTGTGGGTTATGGACGTAACAATGTTTCTATCAAACAAGATGTAAAAGTTACCCGCGAGAACAAACGTAAAATCGCCCGTAGAACCATCTCTTATACCGATGTAGAACAAAAACCTGTTTTTCAGGATGGTATCCCCCAATACCTGAGGTTTATTGCGAATAATATAACATATCCGACTATTGCAATAGAAAGTGGAATTACAGGTATGGTCGTTGTATCTTTTGTCATAGACAAAGACGGGAAAGTTACCGATGTAAAATCCCCCGTAAAGATTGACCCGCTTAGCCGGGAATTGGAAAGAGTCATTAAAAAATTACCCGATTGGAAGCCCGGGGTTCAGGGCGGGAAAACGGTTGCCGTTCAATGCTACGCTTTTGTGCAGTTCAAATTGGAAACGCGATGAGTATTAATTGATTTGTGCGGCTGAAGGGACTCGAACCCCCACGCCTTTCGGCACCAGATCCTAAGTCTGGCGCGGCTACCAATTACGCCACAGCCGCAAAATCAGGGGACAAATGTACAAAAAAAAACGATAGCTTGGTCAACTACGGAAAAATATCTTCCATATTTATCGTAATGTCATCAAACACATGAACGGGAATTTGTCCTTCGAACTCATAAAACTTACCGGTGTCGTATTTACCGTCGTCCTGCAACAGGTAAACGGTAATATCTTTTGACTCAGGGTAAACAATCCAGTATTCCTTAACCCCCGATTCTTCGTACAACATAAATTTTTCGTGCAAATCTCTTTTGCCGGTTGAAGCCGAAAAAATTTCAATAATCATATCCGGCGCTCCGCAACAGCCCCGTTTGTCAATTTTCGACAAGTCGCAAATCACACAAATATCCGGCTGTACTACCGTGTAGATTTTATCGTCAGCCGTCTCGCCATTTTTCGGAAAACGAACATCAAAAGGCGCACCATACACTTTACATTTGCCTTTATACTTTTTGAGGATTGTTCCCAAGTTCCATGAGATATTAAAACTGACTTCTGCATGTGCCGGACGGGGCGCAGGAAACAGTTTGATAAAGCCCTCAATCAATTCACGCCTTACATCGTCCATCCATGTCAGATAGTCGGCATATGTATAACGCTTGTTTAAATCTAATGATAGTTCCATTTCAAATATTTTTAGAATTATAACTGCCTATACCCCCTTTGGCGCTATCGAAGGTGATTGTATAATTCTGATTTCCTTTGACGATC
>Ga0099364_10013245_pt1 | contig 11080 bp, 10 predicted proteins | sample TergutTh196P3_FD_73070 | JGI IMG/M metagenome (GOLD analysis project Ga0099364, IMG submission 73070) | Microcerotermes parvus P3 segment gut microbial communities from Pointe-Noire, Republic of the Congo - Th196 P3 | ecosystem: Host-associated > Arthropoda: Insects > Digestive system > Gut ... | reverse complement strand
TCCTCAGATCCGCTTTTTACCTGACGGGTTATATCATTAACTGTGCCGACACCTTCAAGTACCTGCCTGCTCCCCGCCTCCTGTTCTTCCATTGCACGGCGGATATTATCGTCCTGTTCCGCAACCGTCTTTACATTTGAGTCTATGGCTTCGAACTTGTTAAGTACATTTTCTGTAGACACGGTGATCTTATCAATAGAGCCTTTGATCTTTTTTAACACCGTACTTATGGTCTTGGACTGTTCGCTGGAACTTTCCGCAAGTTTGCGGATTTCGTCGGCAACAACGGCAAAGCCCTTGCCCGCTTCCCCTGCATGGGCGGCTTCAATCGCAGCGTTCATCGAAAGCAGGTTGGTCTGGCTGGCGATGTTTTCCATTACCGCGTTGATTTCCAAAAGACCCTCAGAGTCACGGGTAATTTCCTGTATGTCAGATGCTACATCAGACAAGCCCGTGCGTCCTACTTCCGAAGCTTCTGTAAGCTCGCTCACGTTAGCGGCATTTTTTACCAAAGCCTGAGCAACCGATTGGATATTTGCTACCATTTCCTCTATGGCAGATGAAGCCTGAGATACATTGATACTTTGATCTTCCACATGCCCGTTCAGTTTTTCGATATTGGAAGTGATCTGCTCCATAGTCGCATTAGTCTCTGTAACACTTGCGCTCTGGTTTAACACCCTGCCCTTGATACTTTGAACAGTCGCAGTAATCTCGTTGATCGCAGCTGCGGTCTCTGTCATGTTACTTGCAAGATCGCTGCCTATTCCCAATAAAACGCTTGCCTGTTGTTTGATGCTCATGACAAGAAGTTTGATCTTTGACATTGTTTGGTTAAAATAATGAGCCAGATCGGTGATCTCGTCCTTGCCTTTTTCCGGGATAATTTTAGTCAGATCCCCTTCGCCTTCAGAAATATCTTTTAAGGTTTCTGCAACCGTAACAATGGGTTTTGTCGTAGCGCTTAAAACAAGAAAGATAATTAAAGCAGTCGCCGCAATCGCTATACCTGCAAGAATTATTGTAAACCTTGTCATGGCATTCACATCTCTTAAGATATAATCTCTTGTAGCTCCTATCGTAACAGACCAAGTATTATCCGAAGTGCCTAATCTGACAGGAAGCGAAACAAATTCTAAAATCGTATTCAAAATAGGATCATACACGCTGTCTTGAAAAGGCGTTCCGTTAAGCACCGCTTGATACGCCGTTTGAAGAAGGTCTCCGTATTCCAAATCAGCATCAGGCATCATTTTACCGATCCGCTCGGGAAGAAAATGACCCAAAATAATCCCGTTACTTGCATACATTATCATAAGGACTACTTCGTCATTTTCCGCAATGGTAGACATCAACATTTGCTGTATTCCGTCAATATTCAACACAAATCCAACGCCGCCAACGGTTTCATTTGTGCGGGGGTTAATTATAGGAACCATCATTCTAACGGCAAAAACTTCTTCATTGCCAACTGTTATAGCAAACGGATGTTCTACTCTGTCCCGCTTAGAGTTTGGGCCGTTAAGATATATCATTGATGCTGCTACATCGTCAGATGTCATGGCTTCAATCTGACCTGATTCTTTGGTGTAATGAATGGCGTACTGCCCTGTTGCAGTAGAGCCGGTTCTGCCTATAAATTGATTATCCATACCGTCTAACGCATTGGGCTTCCAGACTGTATATATCTGAAGCATTTGCGGTTCTTGTTTCAAGGTTGATAGCAGCACATTGTCAAAATTGTTACGCCTCATTTCCGGCGGATTTCCTTCATAATCGGCCATTAAGTTTGCAATGGCATGTAACACGCGTAAATTGCTGTCCTCTCTGCCTTCCCAGTATTTAACTTCCCTTTCTACCAAATGGTAGATAGACCCCAAACTCAGATTTCTGCTTATTGTAGAAGACCGGTTCAGCAAAATACCGGAAATACCGGCTACCACAACCGCCATTATCGCAATCACCATAACGCTCAGTTTGAATTTTATCTTCATAGAATACTCCTATTTTCAACTAACTTAACTGTAGATAGATTTTTTTATTTTGTATAGTGTCGAATAACAAATTAGTTATGCGATTTTAGTTTTTTTAGAGATGAAAATTAAGGCGGCGGCGTAAATTCCGCCTTTGGCGTGGTGGTTATCAAACAATAAGTTTCGCGGAAATGTGCGCGTTTATTTCAAGCTTCGTCTCTGCTAAGCATACATTAACTTACCTTGAGGTTCAGGTATTTCACGGTTAAGAGATCGTGCGGTTTCTATCCATTGGTTGATGATTGTTTCTGCGTTTTCAAGAGCTTCGAAGTAGGTTTTACCATCTGCCATGCATCCGGCAAGTTCGGGTACTTCTGCAATATAAGCATTGTCAATTTCGCTCCAATAAATAATTATTTCATATTTATTCATCTTCTACCCCCAATTGATATTTTAACATTATATCTCTTATCTGTTTAACTTGATACGCTTTAGCTTTTGAGCCATCCGGCTGTAAGTTAATTATTTCTACTATTCCTTCTTTGAAAAATATATGATGACTGCTTTTTACACGCATTGAAAAACCAAGCTTTTGCATTAGTGATATAGCTTCGGAAAATTGTATTGACTTATCTTGTCTTCCCGATAAAATACGTTGCACCAGTTTTTCATATTGTCCCATATAGTTATAATAAGATAGTAATTAGCAAAAGTAAAGCAATCCGTCTGTACATACATCAGGCCTCTGTGCCGCAGGCTCTCCGGAAATGTGTGCTTGTTAAGTTTAAACAAAGGGGGAGGCAAGGGCGTCCGGCAAAACGGACGGCGACAAAACTTTTTCTCCTACAGAAAGCGTATGTGCCGAAATTATTTTGCCAAACGCCCTTGCCTCCCCTTATATAGTTTTTTACAGCACACATTTCCACGTGGTACGGATAACGTTTTTATCTCATATTAGGGTGTCATCTGACACCCTATGCCCGGTGATTCAAGTTTTGGTAAAGCTCATTAGTTAAAAATGTTTACAGGATCATCTGTACAAATAACTGTTGCTTCACGAGTAAATGTATCCATCTCGTCGCCGGTATAAACAACTTTTACAACGTAACTTTTACCAACTTCTAAAGTTACCCCCCAAAAATTTATATAATATGTTGACATATTGTTTTTCCAAACGGGACCATACCCACCATTAATATTGACGTCTGCTCCACCGATAGTAATTACAAAGTCATTAGGCCATGGTGTCTGCGTCCCACTATAAGTAATTCCCACCCATGTACCCCCACCGCTACCCCAATAATAAAGACTGATGTCGCCACTGCTAGAACTAGGATTACCACTGCCACCACTAGGACTGGAATCGCCACCATTCCCACAGGCTATCATAGAAAATCCGATTACCGCAGCAAGCGCGATAAACCCTAAAAGAAAAATTAACTTTTTCATCTGAATACCTCACACAAAACTAGATTTGCCCGTTCTACGAACAGGAATACATAAAGACTTGTTGCCATTTATATGAAACAGAGAAAAATAAATTAGTTTGATTTTAGTTAAACTGTTAGTTAGTTGACACGAGCAAAATTTGGGTAAAACTGATTGATTGATTGATTGATTGATTGATTGATTGATTGATTGATTGATTGATTGATTGATTGATTGCCTATTGCCGAAGGGGAATTTTGTCTAAACAGGGCGGTATTTTGGCTCATTGGGTTATTTTACCGGTTTTGGTAGTTTTTGGCAAGGGGGATGTTTCTTACAGAATATTTTTGTCGTCGTCCTGACGGCAGTCTTGAATATCATCTACAAAAACACTGTCTTTAACAATTTGATATACAATTCTATAACGGCGATATGAAAGTTTGTATCTGTATTTCCCTTGTTCCAAATAAGGACGGTTAAAATATGGGTTAACTTGAGGCATCAGCTCTAAGGATTTTATATCTTTTAAAAGCTCAGATAAAAGATCTCGGGCGGCATTTTCACTTACTTTGGCAAGAAACTCAAAATGAACATACATTCTGTCATTGGCTGACGGAGAAACAGAAACTTGAAATTTTTTCATTTATTCTGTTTTGCTCCCCTTCCTATTGCTTCCAGCATATTTTTTTCAAATTCTTCTACGCTTAAATCTTTAATACCGGAAATGCGGGCTAATTCTGCCGCTGAAAGGCGTTGGGCTAATGCTAAATCTTCTTCTCTGCGGCTATATGTCTCAATATCCATAATAACCATATCGCCTTCGCCATTTCTTGTAAGAAAAACAGGTGTTTTTTGTGTCCGGCATATTTCTGCTACAGAATTATAGTTTTTTCGTAATTCGCTGGATGGCTTAATAATGGGATTCATAAGCTGTCTCCTGATAGTCATATTATATACAGAATTATAGTCTTATTTGATGTTATATTCAATACCTTCTTAGGTCATCATCTTTCCTGTTTTAAATCCCTGTAAAAGTTCTCGTGAGACCCAAGATCAACATAGGTCAATATTGACTATAGTTAGATTTTTATTTGAGGTATTGTATATCTCCGGAAATGTGTGCTGTAAACCACCTCTTTTTTCCTTGACCCAAACGTCAATTTTTAGTATTTTAATACATATAGAGGAATCTCTTAAAATACGACTAGGAAACATAGATGTCAAAATCGGAAAAGGAAGATGATAAAACGGCGGACAAAGCCGGTTCTGAGGGTGTAGAAACACAAAACGATACACAGTGCAACGGCGCACAGGAGCAGGAACAGGCGGAAAACCCGCAATCCGGCGGTACGGAACAGCCAATAGAACTGACTCCGGAGGAAAAAATCGCCGAATTGGAAGCTCGGCTGGTGGAATCTCACGATAATTTGCTAAGAAAAGCGGCGGATTTTGAAAATTTCCGCAAAAGGACGAACCAAGAGAAGCAAAGCGCGATTGAATATGCCAACCAGAGCCTGCTTTTGGATATAATCCCGATAATTGACGACTTTGAAAGGGCGATTCAGGCGGGAGAAGGCTCATCGGACATAAACACGTTCCTGGAAGGCGTCAAAATGATAGAAAAACGGCTTACATCGCAGCTGGAAACCAAATGGGGGCTTAAACGCTTCAACTCCGCAGGGGAAACGTTTGACCCCAATCTGCACGAAGCCCTGATGATGGAAAAATCCCCGGACATCAGCGAGGCGGTTGTGCAGGAAGACCTGATGAAAGGCTATATGCTTAAAGACAGGGTAATAAGAGCGGCAAAAGTCAAGGTACTTATGCCTGACACTCAATAAAAAATTTTATATACTAATATGGTAAGGAGTTTTGCATGGGAAAAATAATTGGTATCGATCTTGGAACCACTAATTCATGCGTATCCGTTTTGGAAGGCGGAGAGCCAATCGTAATTCAAAGTTCGGAGGGCGGCCGCACTACACCGTCTATTGTCGGTTTTACAAACAAGGGCGAGCGCATTGTCGGCGCACCTGCAAAAAATCAGATGATCACCAATCCGGAAAATACCGTCTTTTCCATTAAGCGGTTTATGGGACGCCGTTTTTCGGAAGTTTCCAACGAAATGGAGCTTGTTCCATATCGCATAACAGAACAGGGTGATGATGTTCGTATCGATATTGACGGGAAAAAGTTTTCTCCTCAGGAAATCTCGGCCTTTGTTCTGCAAAAAATGAAACAAACTGCCGAGGACTATCTGGGCGAATCCGTTACGGAAGCGGTTATTACCGTTCCCGCATATTTTAACGATGCGCAAAGACAGGCAACTAAGGACGCGGGAAAAATCGCAGGTCTCGAAGTTAAGCGCATTATCAACGAACCGACAGCGGCATCGCTTGCTTTCGGTTTTAATAAAGATCAGAAAAAAGACAAAATACTTGCCGTTTACGATTTAGGCGGCGGTACTTTTGATATATCGATTCTGGAATTGGGCGACGGCGTTTTTGAAGTTAAAGCAACTAACGGCGACACTCACTTGGGCGGCGATGATTTTGATCGTCGTGTAATGGAATGGCTTATCGCAGAATTCAAAAAAGACACGGGTATCGATCTTGGGCAGGATCGAATGGCGCTTCAACGTCTTCGTGAAGCGGCGGAAAAAGCAAAGATAGAATTGTCGTCCACACAAACTACGGAAATCAATCTGCCGTTTATCACCGCCGACCAAAGCGGGCCGAAACATTTGCAAAAATCTCTTTCCAGGGCAAAGTTTGAACAAATGGTGAATGACCTTGTTGAGCGTTCAAAAGAACCCTGTAAAAAAGCGCTTTCTGACGCAGGTTTAACTGCAGACCAAATTGACGAGGTAATTCTTGTCGGCGGGTCTACCCGTATTCCGGCTGTTCAGCAGGTTGTTAAAGACCTGTTTAAAAAAGAACCCAACAAGGGCGTTAACCCCGATGAAGCGGTCGCAACAGGCGCGGCGATTCAGGGCGGTATTCTGGGCGGCGATGTAAAAGACGTTCTTTTGTTAGACGTAACTCCGCTTTCGCTTGGTATCGAAACGCTTGGCGGCGTTATGACAAAACTTATTACACGTAACACAACGATCCCCACGCGCAAGAGCCAGATTTTCTCCACCGCCGCAGACGGCCAAACTGCCGTATCTATTCAGGTGTTGCAGGGCGAGCGCGAAATGGCGACTCAGAATCGTGTACTTGGCCGCTTTGACCTTGTGGGGATTCCTCCCGCACCGCGCGGAGTTCCGCAGATCGAAGTTACGTTTGATATCGATGCAAACGGCATTGTCCATGTCAGCGCGAAAGACCTCGGCACGGGCAAGGAGCAGAAAATCCGAATAGAAAGTTCTTCCGGCTTAAGCGATCAGGAAATTGACCGCATGGTAAAAGAAGCGGAAATCCACGCCGAAGAAGACAAAAAAGAACGCGAAAAAGCCGAAGTGCGCAACGAGGCAGACTCGATGATCTACAGCACGGAGAAAAACATAAAAGACCTCGGCGACAAGGTGAACGCCGAAGATAAAACAAAATCCGAAGAGGCTATTGCCGAATTACGGCAGGCGCTCGAAGGCGGAGACCTCGAAGTGATCAAAACCAAAACCGAGGCGCTTAAACAGGTAGCGTACAAAATCGCCGAAGAGGTTTACAAACAGCAAGCCGCTTCCGGCGGTCAACCGGGCGGCGAGAGCGGTCCTGACATGGGTGGCTTTAATCCTAACATGGGCGGCAGTCCCGGCGGCGGCGAAAACACAAAAGGCGCTGAAGACGCCGATTACGAAGTTGTAAACGAATAGGGGGTAAGGGAGCGGGTATCGCCGCTCCCTTCTAAAAATGGCAAAACGGGATTATTACGAGGTTCTCGGAGTACAGAAAAATTCCTCTAAAGATGATATAAAAAAAGCATATCGTAAACTTGCTATTCAACACCACCCCGATAAAAATCCGGGCAACAAACAGGCCGAAGAAAAGTTTAAGGAAGCTACCGAAGCGTACGAAATCCTCGCCGACGATCAGAAAAAAGCCGCTTACGATCAATTTGGCTTTGCCGGCGTGGAAGGCATGCACGGTCAGGGCGATTATTCCAGCGTATTCCGAGGGTTCGAGGACATCTTCGGCGAAGGCGGTTTTGGCAACATATTTGAAAGTTTTTTCGGCGGCGGCGGGTTTCGCAGGGGCTCGTCAGGCGGGGTAAGACAGGGAGCTAATCTCCGCTACGATATAGAAATTCCTTTTAAAGACGCTGTTTTTGGCACTAAGGTAGAGATACAGTATTCACATAACGAATCCTGTGAAACATGCAAGGGTTCAGGCTCTGCCGACGGGGCAAGCAAAAAAACCTGCCCTGTCTGCCGGGGTTCGGGTCAGGTGCGGCACAGTCAGGGATTTTTCTCTGTCGCTACAACCTGCCATAACTGCCACGGCGACGGCTCAATCATCGAGAAACCCTGCAAAGACTGCGGCGGCTCCGGCACGCAGAAAAAGCGACAGAAGATCATGGTTACGATTCCTGCCGGCGTAGAGAACGGTAAACGCGTTGTTATTCCCAAACAGGGAGACGCAGGCCCCAACGGCGGCCCGTCGGGAGATTTATACGTTTTTATCAGGGTAAAACCGCATGAATACTTTGAAAGACAAGCCGCCGATCTTTACTGCGCCATTCCTATTTCGGTAAGTCAGGCAGCTCTTGGCGCAGATATTCACGTAACAACTTTAGACGGCAAAACAATCAAAGTAAAAGTGCCTGCGGGTATTCAAACAGGAAAACTCCTGCGTATCCGCGACGAGGGCGTCCCCGCCGGTTCTCATCGCGGCAGTTTATACATCAAACTAATGGTGCAGATCCCGGAAAAACTTTCTCGCCGGGGAAAAGAGCTTTTGGAAGAACTTGCCAAAGTAGAAGGCCAAAACGACAGCCCCAAACCTATCGCCCTCTCGCAGCTTGCAGATGTTTAGGGGATAGAGTTTTTTTAAATCATCACCATTTATTATGCACTTTTTCTGCAAAACCAAGTACATTGTTTAACTTTATCACTTCTCCATTGTCAAGAATACATTCGCCGGAAAAATATCCAAACACCTGATGAGGTATCATGCACATTATTTTGAGGTCAAATGGCGCATAACGATCAATGAGAGGTTTAAAAGTAAGGTTTAAGCGGTTATCGCTTGAAGTAAAATGCCAATTATCCATATATCGAGGTACACCGTCTTTATCGCCGGGGATTCCAAAGTCTACATCTTCTATTTTGTGCGATCTCCCGTCATAAAAAAGCATGTTTTCGCTCGCACTAGAAGTATCACCAAAGCCGTAACCAATATTAAAACCAAAAGTCTTGCCATTTTCTAAAACCGTCTGCAAACTTCCCCAATACCATGTATTGTCGTAAGTCCAAACGCCCCTTCCCCAATCAAGAGTTGCAAGGGTATCCTTTTTTTCAAAGTTGTATTTAGTACCGCTGTTGGTAAAAAATCCTTCTGCAGGCATGCAATTTATTTTTTGATTATAATAAAAATATTTATCTTCTTTAAAAGGCGTGGCGATTACTAAACTTTCATTTGGTTCTTCAGTTATGGTAACGTCAAATTCTATGTTGCTGCCCTTTTTGTCGTAATTGGGGTAGCTCCCTGTCAAATGCCTTGTTTTGCCGTCGTTTTCAAAGTTGAACTTTACCTTTCCGTTTTTATAACTTGCACTGCCTGTTTTGGAAGTTGGCGGCATTTTTACCTTACCCATTGGTAATAAAAACACAGAACTGTTGGTAATATCCGAAGGAACGGCAAAATCCAATGTAGATATACTCAAAGCGCCCACGTAGCCAAGATCCGCCATTGTAACGCATAAAGCATACTTGCCGTTTGCAATGTAGTAGTAATCCCACTCCTTAATGCGGCTTTTTTTCGCCTTTATTTTTAAACGGTCGTATTCCCAAACCGGACTTTTTGCATATCCCGGATTTTTAATATTTCCTTTTTCATTAAGCAACGGCTGCTTTTCTGTTATTTCCCTTTGCATGTTATACTCCTCAATACCACTCTGTTTAATAAAAACAGTTTATATTCCCCAGATTGAAATTGCAATTACTTTAACTGTTTATTAGGATACCGGGTTTGGCTTACTTATAATTTTTTCCGCTTCTTTATTTATTTGAAGTGATAACCTTGAAATTTGCGACGCCGACTGCCTGTCCGAAAGTTCTTTGATACGTCTGTTTTTTATTTCCTTGTCGCTTCCCGTTGCAAGATATTCTACAGTTACCCCCAATACTTTAGCCATATCCAGAGCAAGGCTTACAACGGGTTCTCTATTATGATACATCATACCTTCAAAAGTGCCTGACGGAATATTGATATATTCGGCGAATTGTTTTTGAGTCATTTTATGGGCTTTGATTAGTTTTTCGACCCTGTTCCAAAGTACTTTTGTTGTCATATTTTACCAATATAAAATTACGTTAAATGACGAATTTTCTGGTTTCAAAAATTCGCCATTTAGCAAGTTTAAGAAAAGGTACTGCACTAATCCTAAAAAGCCCTAATGGCGCGGACATTGAAAGTTCCACTCTTGAGTTCGCCAAACCGAGCACCAGTGCTGAAATTAATAAGCCACGCATAGTTACTATCTTCTTGAGACGAAGACCAGAACCAATCAATTCCCATATCGGTAATACCACCCTTTCCTTCGAGATGTGCTCTATTCTGATACAGCCAATATAATTCACCTATGCTTGGCAAAAACCAATTGGTTGCCGTACCTCCCGTATAGTTGTCTGCTGCTCTGGCTGCGTTAATATACGCTGCGTTTATGCCAGCATAAAATGCTACAATTAAATCTGTGTTTTTTCTGCCCATACCTATATCAGCATTTATTTCAGCCAATTGAGCGGCATTAGGTGCAGCAGTTCCAGAACCTATTGTTGCTATTGTAATATTTGTCAAGCCTGTTACAAGTTCAAGTAAATCACCTGTTTCCCACGACATAGTAGGATTAGTACTACCAACGCCGCCAAGAGCGTTTTCGGGTGCGGCTTCAAGATAGTAAGCAGTGTAATTTTCTGCGGCGCTCACCATTTGTACGGTAAAGCCAGCGGGAGCAATATAAAAGATAACTCCGCCTCCAGTACCTATGTCACCGAGTTCATAATCAAAATCCCACACTGCATACAGATTTACAGTTGCTCCGTTTGTCGTCGTTAAATCGCTGACACTTTGAGCATTTGTATAAACGGCAGTTCCGCCTATTGCTTGTACTGTTGTATTCCAACCCTTAAAAGTAAAACCTTCACGGCTAAAACTATTTAAAGTTAAAGTTTGTGATTGCCCCACTGTGTGGGTTTGATTAGGCATTGTACCAGAAAACCCTTCTATATTTGCGTTAAAGATTACGGTGTAAGTTATTTCAGTAACTACATTTAAACTTAATTCAAAACTTGCGATCACATTGCCATTGGTGCTTATAGTCAGAGTAGGATTGAATTCCCCCACTGCACTTGTAATAGGACTAACGGTTAGTTTTTCAGAACCGTCTTGTGGTACGCCGATTGGCGAAACCGTAAAACCTAAGTCGGGCGTAAGAGTCGCCGTAACTTCCAATGGATCATTTTCGGTATAGTTAAATACAGTTACCTCAAATGGCTCGGGTGTACTGCCAACAATGACAGA
>Ga0099364_10013244_pt1 | contig 11082 bp, 13 predicted proteins | sample TergutTh196P3_FD_73070 | JGI IMG/M metagenome (GOLD analysis project Ga0099364, IMG submission 73070) | Microcerotermes parvus P3 segment gut microbial communities from Pointe-Noire, Republic of the Congo - Th196 P3 | ecosystem: Host-associated > Arthropoda: Insects > Digestive system > Gut ... | reverse complement strand
GTATTTGTCGTTCTTTACTGAACTGCTTCGAATAGCTTAGAGACTTTATCTTCTCTGTATCATGGGTCTGCATTGGTTCTGCCGTCTGCTGCCTACTAATAATATACTCTAAGAAAATGTATTGACATCCATAGAAAGAAAGGTTATACTGTATATATGTTTCGGCGATTGCGGTATCAAATTTATGTTTTCATGCACTGCCTGATCAGTATTATTACTCATTACGGAATATAGGTATTATTTATCGTTATACCCACCAGATCGGAGTTTATCTACAGCTTGTATCATTGAAGTACACGGTCACGGTAAGTAAACTATAAAGGAGGTCTTCACGCATGGATTACAACATAATTGCAAAATCATCTTTTGAAGAACTGAGCAAAGGTTATACTGACATAGAAGGAACAATGCATTGCGTTTGGTGCGACAGTGTTTTTGATGACGAACTGTCCGCAATCAAGCATCTTGGTGAACGTCATCCATCCTATGAGCGTTTTCTCGCGTTGCTGGGGGCAGACAGCGTTATTGGCCTTTCGGCAGAAGATAAAGAGTTATATTTGGCACTGTATTCAAGCAGCGACCAGAAACAAGCTGCGGAAAATTGCGGGCTCACCCATTCCGCGCTTCGAGTCAAGCGGTCACGTTTATTCAATGAATATCAGCGAAATAAATTAATGTTATTACTGCATGATCTGATTTTCAAGGAAAAACCCATACGCAACTATGTAAAGAAAAAGCCTGATCTTAAAATAAACACCGAAATCCCGTTTTTTGCGATAGAAGACAAGAAAATAGTAGGTTATGCCAAAGCAAAAGACGAGCTTCATCTGTACCCTGAATATAATCAGCATTACCATGCTACTTCCATTATACTACCTGTGGTGAGTCAGCCTGACGGTGACAAACTGGTTCTTTGCTGCAATAAGTACGGGGCGTATTTTGACGCTCATATCAAAGACCAAAGCAAATGCCTTCCTGAGTCGAAGCACAGGTGGGATTGCCTTGGCGGGCATGTAGAGAAGCGGGATCTCACTGGCGGCGAGTTCATTGACGAAGCAGATTTCTATAACTGCACAATTCGAGAACTGAACGAGGAACTGCATTTACGCAACGGACGGATTGACGAAGCTTCATTAGAGTTTTTATGCGAAATCGTCTATTCTTCCGGAACGGATGGCAATGAGTGGCATAACAACGAAATAAGTCACGTTTACCTATACAGCATACCTTTTGGCACGGACGCGCGGGTAAGGGAAGAGATTGTGGATACGCTGGGTAGGGTCGTCAAATCAGAGTATCCAATATGGTATTTCTCGCTGGACGAACTGAAAAAAATGCATCGCGACAGGCCTTACGAAATGTGCGATGGTTTAGAAAGGGTGATTGAATACATGATTAATAACTCGTAGATTTTACGTAATTGAGCTATGATGCGAGCAAAGCAAAGCAACAAAATCATTATGAGTAAAGGAGATCTAAGAAAATGGAGAAAGTATATATTACAGAAATGATCAAAGACAGCGATTCGGACGATAGCAAATGCATGGTCAGAGGGGCGGTCGACAGGGATTACGCGCATGAGCACGGCATTTCCCATTTAACAACAATAATAGTCCCATTCATCTGCGCAGGGGACGATGCCGGGTTACTGATAGTTCAGGACCGCACCCCAAAACTATTGGCAACCGGCGAGGCGGTAAACTTTAAGTATAACTACAATTTCATCGGAGGTCATGTAAAAGCAGAAGAAGATATTCTGAGCAAAGAAATTACGTTTAGCTTGCTCCAGCAAGGAGCTTTAGACGAACTACACGAGGAACTGTTTGACAGCAGGGCATTGACTCCATTGGACATAAAACTTGAGATATGGGAGGATGGCCTGGGCTTGGGTTCCGGCAAGGTTTGCCCGGCGATTGGCAGATATTCCTCACAGCCGCTTATTCCAATCGGTTTTGCTGAGTATGAATCCGAGGGTTTTGATAAACGCGGGAAAAGAGTTAAGCATAATAGGGAGCATTCATATGTTTTCGCCCTTCCTGTACATCCGGAGGATTTTGAGTTCTTGATATCGGCGGACGATTTCAAGGACGAAGGGGGCAGCACTCATCACTTGATGTTGCAGTTGGAGAAAATAAGCGTAGCTGAGTTGTTTGTCATATGTAATATGTCCGGTTTTCGTCCCGATAAGGAAGCCGAAATTGCGGATGCCATCAGGCGACTTTGGAAGAAAGAAAACAAGAAAACATATGAAAACCTGATTTCAGAAATTAAGAAGTATATTGACCGGCATGGCTCAAGCATTGCCCGGTCTGCCGAACATGAGAGGTTCAGGCTAACTCCGCCGCCTTTGCGAAGCCCACAAACGCAGGACGTCAGCGATAACAGAAGCTGTACGGACTGCCGCGAGTATGACAAAACCGGGCATGACTGTTACCGTACGTACTGTATTTATAACAGCCACAAGTACGGCGACGTGCCGGGTGCCTATGATATGTGGTCTTGATGTGTAAGCAAGGTAAGTAATTAGAAAATGGAGATATAGATTATGTTTAATCCCCCGTAACTTCTAAAAAACAAGTTATTTAGTCTTGTAATCGTAATCCCGTCCTTTATACTGAATCCTGGCTTTTGAATTCTGGGCTGCGCTGTAAAGACTTGAACTATAGATTGGGTTAGGGCATAGCCCATATTACTTTACTTGTCAATTCCTCCGGCGATGGAAGCTTAGGGATGTTCATGCTCTGCCCTCAGTCGGTTCTTCCGCTTGGTTTTTGTGCCTCATCAGGCCAGAATCAAGCAGAAGAACCGTCCCCTTGCTTGGTTTCTTTGCTTGCAAACCAATACCCAACACCCTAAAACTCACGCTTTTTGTAAAACGCAAGCGATAATCGGTAAGAAGTAAACACTATTACTAAAAAGACAGCGCCGACGGCGATGTATGCAAAGCTACCCGCGAAAACACCGCTAAGCGTTTCGCCCAATCCCGAAAGCCCGCCGAGAAAGCCGGTAAATGCCATATATCCCGCCATAAGCGCGGCGAAAGGAATCATGCTGATAAACTTAGCTTTGGCATAACCGAATTTGAAATAAAGCGGCAACTGTATAGCTTGCATAGCCATAAACAGAGCGGGCATGAGCAGTAACAAACTGCTGCTTGCCGCCATCTGAAACCCATTTCCGAAAATACCGTACGCCAGCATCACAGCTATGGAAAACGCGAAAACAGCAAGCACGAAGCATAAATTAAACAGCATTGTAAAAATATACCGCCCGAGAACAACTGTTTTCTTGCCGGCTGAAAGGGTGATATACAGCGCATCCATATTGCATTTCTCCCCGGCGATGAAGGGGTATCCGGTGTGCATGGTGGCGAACATCATCCCTATGCCTAGTCCTGCTGAAATATCAGCGGACATTATGGTGAGAAACAGGACCACCGCTCCGTAAAGCAACAGGTTTTTTACAGTGAAGTACGGTTTTACGGTGAAGAAGTCCAGTTTTACAAACTTACTCAACTTACTCATAGGTCTTTTCCCCCTTGTTCATAAAGATAATAATCTCGTCCAAGCTGATTTCTTCGGCCAATACGGTTTTCGGCAGGTTGCCTATGTTTGCGGTTTCGACCATGCCCTCAAAGCCTGTTCCATGTTCGCGGCAGCCAATGATGAGACTTTTTTGCTCTGTGCTTAAATCGCCAAGTCCTCCTGTAACACGGGCGTACCGCTGCAGCAAATCGTCTTTCTCGCCTGTGAACACGATGGCGCCGCTTAAAATGAACGTGATGAAGTCGGCGGTTTTCTCTAGGTCTGATGTTATATGCGTGGAGAAGAGGACGCTTTTGCTTTCATCAGCCACAAACTCACGGAGCAAATCGCAGATTTCGTCACGCGCTACAGGGTCAAGCCCGCTCGTCGGTTCGTCAAGTATCAAGAGCTGCGCATTGTGAGAAAGCGCGGCTGCGATTTGCAGTTTCACCTTCATGCCTCGTGACAGCTCTTTGACTTTCTTTTTGTATCAAGCCCGAAACGCTTGATATAATCTGCGTACAGCCCCTTGTCCCATTGCTTGTAAAAAGGCGATATTGCGCTTTCAACATCGGTCAATGTCCATTCGTCAACATACATTGGCGCATCCATCACAACGCCGATATTTTCATTTTGGGCAAGGTCAGCGTCGCTCCCGAAGATATTCACGGTTCCGGTATCACGTTTTATGATGCCTAGCATCAATTTTATTGTAGTCGTTTTACCCGCGCCGTTCGGCCCGATAAAGCCCATAATGTATCCGCTTGGAACATTAAAGGATACATCGTTTAGCGTAAACGTGCCGTAGCTTTTGCGAAGCCCGCGAACTTCTAAAATGTTATTCATAGTCTGCCTCCCATAACAGATTCAATCTTTCAATGATTTCCGCCTTTGTTATATTCTCCGCTCTCGCGGCGGAGATCGCGATGCTCAACCCATCCTCCATTTTGTGCATGGCGTTTTCCCTCGCTAGTTCCGTATTACGGGGCAAGACATAACTGCCTTTACCCTGAACGCTCGCAACGAAGCCCTCTTGCTCCAAATCGCTGTAAGCGCGGGTTGTCGTGATTACGCTGATTTTCAAGTCCCTCGCGAGCTGCCGGATAGATGGAAGCAAATCATCCTCCTGCAAGTCGCCTGAGAAAATAGCGGTTTTGATCTGCTCCTTTATCTGCTCATAGATAGGGATGCCGGAGCGGTTTGACACTATGATTTTCATATTTCGCCCCCTTTCGATAATAACACTATATACAGTATATGCTATAGAGTCTCTATTGTCAATAGGGAAATTGAAAATTTATTTACGACCGTATTTACGACTTCTATGAGTCGTGTTATAGGTCACGGTTTGTCGTCTTTGCGAGCCGTAGCGAAGCAATCCAGTCCTTTTAGCGCCGATTTTTTAGCTTATATCTGGATTGCCACGTCGCTACGCTCCTCGCAATGACGAAACTTAGTGTTTTCAGGTCTCCGTGACTAATAACCATGGGGCACAGAAATAGACGTCCGAGCGCAAGGCACGGTACAGATAATAATACCCCATGACCAGAACGAAAAATGTTTCAAACATGACATAGTGTTGTCGTGTTATTTGTGGTATACTCTTTTCGGTGATGAAGTATGAAACTTGACCGTTTGCTCGGTATACTTACCGTTCTGCTTCAAAAAGACCGTGTGACCGCGCCTGAGCTGGCTGAGAAATTCGAGGTAAACCGCCGCACCATCGGGCGCGACATTGATGCACTGTGCATGGCGGGTATTCCGCTCGTAACCCACCAAGGCGCAGGAGGCGGTATTTCTATTGCGGAAGGCTTCAAGCTGGACAAAAGCGTTTTGACCACAGATGAGCTTTCCGTGATAATTGCCGCGCTCAAAGGCATAGGCAGCGTGACGGCGCAATCCAATATCGAACGGACATTAGACAAACTCCGCCTGTCTGTCGGCGGACACGGCACAAGTACCGATGCGGTAGTTTCACTGCGCGAGCCTGTGATTATTGACCTTGCCTCGTACTACAAAGGGCAGCTTACCGAGAAGATAGAAACAATAAAACGCGCCATACTCGAAGGGCGGCTAATAGAGTTTGATTATTATTACGAGAAAGGCGAAACTCGCCGCCGTATAGAGCCGTGCTTCGTGATTTTCCAATGGACATCGTGGTATGTATTCGGCTTTTGCTTAAAGCGGCAAGACTTCCGAATGTTCAAGCTGCTGCGTTTGTGGGGGCTGCGTATGTGCGACGAAACATTTGCATTGCGCGAGATACCGCCTGAAAGGCGTGATTTTAACGTTATTTCTGATAGCGGTATAAAGGTTGTCGCGCTGTTCGACAAATCGGTCAAATATCGGCTGATAGAGACCTACGGCCTAAACTGCTATACCGAAACTGATGAAGGGCTTCGCTTTGAAATGGACTTTTCAAACCGCGATTATTTACTTAACTGGCTACTCGGCTTCGGCGCTAAGGTAAAAGTCTTAGAGCCGGATAATATTGTGGAGGACTTAAAATCCGCCGCCGAAAGTATTTTAGGAAATTATGAATAAAAGTATTTCGCCATTATTTGCCCTTTTTGGCTGGTTTTACACTCGCGAGTATAAATAATCATTTGCAATTGCGGTACTTAGGAAGTGTTAAACAATAATTAACGAATCTTGCCTTGTCTTTTTGCCGCCATATGGCACGTCAAAACCTTGAAATGCAGCAAGCATTACTGCGGTTTTGCCGCAACACATGACGACAAAAATCCGGCGGCAATCTTTCGCAAATTATCATTTAACAGTTCCTTATCAGCTAAAATCTTCAATTGCTTCAATGTTTCCGAATAAATGGCCGTTGAACCTCGCCTGTTAAGACCCTCGGCGAGAAAGAAAAGCCCTTCGGCGTAAGCGGAGGCTATCGATGCATTATTTGGGTATTCCGTATGAAGATACTCAAGGCGACGCTTGATTTTCATTAACGAGTCCATGCTAGACGTTTGTGGGGAAAGAAAGGCAAGAAGACTATCTGCGACAGCTTCTGCCGTTTTTTCGTTTTCTACTACCTGATACAATAAGTTCAAGAATGAATCACAGTGATGTGAGGCAGAGTGTGGAGTATAATCGAAAAAAACCATACCTTCCGCGCTTGTTTCATATCGCAGAAGGGTTTTGCTCTTTGTCTCTTGTTGATTTCGATAGATAATTAATTCCGCAATACTTGTAGAAGCATCGCAGAAATAATAATAGCTGCGGTATAAAAGCAACGCTTTATCTATGCAAGAAATATGCTCTGCGTCGATCCTTCTCAAGTCGTCAATCCTCGGTCGATAGCCTTTTCTGGTTTCGCCAATCCGATCTAGCTGCGACAACGCAAGGATCGGTTTGTTAATAGTTTGAGCCATTTCTTTCAATTCCCTGATAGGTTCTTTGGTTTCAAGCAGTTGAATATAGTCTACGATTACGAGGTCAATCTCGTCTTTGCAAAGCAAAACAACTCTGCGTATTTCGTTAGGCGAGGGAGGCTGGGGATACTCCGCCATGGAATAAACATGACCGCCAATGCGTTGCCGCTGCACAGCGGAAAACGGTTCAATGGAAATAAAAAGCGTTTTTCCGCCGCAGTTGCGCACGATGTCAACGGCAAGAGAGGTTTTACCCATGCCCGGGCGCCCGCCGAGTATTATTAGTTCGCCGCCGTTGAATCCACCAATGTGTTTGTCAAGGTCTGTAAATCCCGTTTTCATAATCACACCGTCCTGTATAAAAGATGGATTCATTATACAGGACGGCGTGTACTGTTTTGGGGACATGCGCTATTCACTTTTCACTTGCTTCCTTCGCCCATTGGTCCCACATTTTTCGTATTTGCTTAACACATTTGCCGGCGAAACAGTCTGAAACGTCCTCAAATGAAAACTCTATATACTTCTTGAAATACTCGTTTTTCTCTTTTGATAGACCATATGTAAGAGCGGTTTTGCTATATTCGCTCATTGCACACCCTCATCAACTGCATATTCAAAACGCTCAAAAGCATTGATGATTTCATTTTTGCTTTTTTCTTCCCGTCGCCCTTCAGGACGATGGCAGATTACGACCTTGGAAACAAATCCTTTAAGATCAATTGTACCTGTTCCGATCACGATTGAATCGTCGTCTGAGTCGCTGTGATATGTTTTAAACGACAGTCCGTCATCTGGAGCTACTTTAAGTCTATTGTTATATTCACCTGAGAAAAATGGTTTAAACCAACATCCTGTTACAAACAGAATATACTTTGGTTGCAAGGCGCTGATCTCGTATTTGAGTATCTTGTTGCACGATGGGTGTTGCGCTTGAAACACTTTTTCCTTTGGGTTGCCCCCGCCTAACGGTCCAGCTTTATATAAGTTGCTCTAGGCCAGATTGTCATACCAGTTGTCGACTCCATCCATTCCTAAGCCCTGCACAACATCTCGCGTTACCCGCCAAAACGGAGAACGCGAAACTTCATTATCAATGAACTTTAAAATGCTCGGATCAGCGGCAGCAAGCATTTCCGACTCAATACTGTTGCTTATTATACTAAACCAACCGTTCATAACCCTCCCAACAACCATAAACCGCTTATCAGGGGAAACTATGTAATCTTTGCCGTAACAGCAAAATTGATATGCTGTCGCGCTATCCATTCCTCTGACATCTGTCAGTAGCTTTTGATACAGATTAATATGCTCCTCGCTGTACAAGTCATTCATTTCCATTCTCCTTCACAGTATTTCACATGTAGTTTTCAACTATTGCTATAGCAGCGCTCCTCACCTTATCACGCAACCCCACCGGCTCCAGCACTTCCACATACTGCCCGTATTGCAGCGCCCAGAATATAAAGGCCTGCTCGTTGACGCTCACGCGGACATCGACCATGCCGCCGGCTTCATTTGAAAACTTAACATCCTTGCCGTACCAGTCGATGATTTCCCCGGCCAGATGGCGCTCCGCACGGAATGACACGTTGATGCTCTCGCCCGCGAACATATAAATATGCTCCGACATATGCCGGGGCAAGTTCAAGCCGCTTTCAAGCCCCGCCACCTTTTTCATGGGCTTTCGCGGGGTGTCCAACAGTCGTATATTCGTAATCCTGTCAAGCCTGTAGTTTGATACACTATCGTATTTGTCGTAGTTGCAGATGAGGTAGTAGCGCCCGTTTGTGGCGACTATTTGATACGGATTGATGATATACTCCCGAACATCGCCCTCGCCGTTTCTGCGGGGGTGGAGTTTTTTGTCCGTGCCGAAGTCATTATAGGTGAAGGAAACTTGCCTGCCTTTGCCTATCGCCTCGTCCAAAACCTCGATCGTAAGGAACAACTGCTTGTTCGCCGGCATATTTTCTGGTAGATTGCGGATGTGCTTCACTTTCGCGTCGAAATATGTGTTGGAAAGGTTTTTCAGCTTTTCTATCAATTCTTTGCACTGATTGTACGGGATATGCTTTGAGAACAGCAAACCGTCAATCAAAAGCCGCAGCTCGGCATCGGAAAAATCCCTAACCAAGTACCAGTCCGTGCAGATGGTTTCTTCCTCGCCTTTTTTGTTTATGCGGACTGATTCGGAATATTCGATGCCGTAACCGAACTCCATCAGGTTCAAGAGGTTGCGCTTGACCGCCTTGCGGTCTGCTTTCATGGAATACTCGTTTTCGAGGATTTCGAGAATATCCTTTTGCGAAAGCCGGTGTTCCTCGTCGCTGTAGCGTTTGAGGATGTCGAGAATGTTGACAATGAGCATCTTTTTAGGCTGAATCGGGTGCATGGCAGTCACCTCGCTGTTGAATGCTTACAGCATAGCACGGGCAAACAGATAAGTCAATGTGCCGATGGGTTGTTTTTAGAACATGGTGTTGGTTACATATGCGTGGGTGGCAATGCAAGCGAAGCCATTGACAGAAGATGCACTATCTTAGCCATATTCCCTCGTATAGACATCAATCGTTTCACCGTCGATTATATGGTCGGCGGTTATTTCGTCTTCCGTCAGCATAAAGTAAGCGAGCCACTCCGCCGAATCGGGATAACCAAGCTCGTCTGACCATGTGACGTCAATATGGTAATACCCTGTGTCCAGCCTCACCATATTCCACATATGGGAATTGTTTCCACCGGCCACACCGTCAATTGTCACGCACCACAGACCGGCCTTTTGGCATAGGTACAGAAACCCTCTGGAGTAGCCCTCACAGATTGAGAAGCCTCCCGAAATTGAGCCGTAAGCCGTGCCTACCTGCCAGCCGCCGTAACCGTCATGGTCGTAGTCGGTTACAAGGGAGATGACCGTGGCGAGATAGCGGTATTTGTCAAAAGCCGAAAGGCTTTCCGGCATACGCTCGATAATCCGGTCGCATACCGCGTCAAAAAGCTCCATTTCTACGCGCAGCGCGTCAATGTCGGCGGGTTCTTGCTCCGGGTCCCACGGCATGAAATAGAGGGATTCCATCGCGGCGGTCATGTTGCCGTCAAGCACCTCGTGGAGCTTGAAGTAACTATCCAGCTGCGGATAATCAATTCCAATCGCGCCGAAAACGCGCAGCGACCTATCCAGTTCTTCGTATCCATGTTCCAAGGCCGTATATTCAAACGGCTCGAAATCCCGTACCCAATCGATCATTTCGTCGTACATGGCTTTGTCTTCCGGTATCAGGAAGTCATAGACAAGCCGCTTCTCAAATCCGAATGTGACATGGGAAAGATTGTCCTGCCTGACTGCGTCCATAATAGCGATTGCTTCATCAATGATTATGTCAATCCTCGCTAGAGGGTCTTCTTCATAATCGTCATCGTAGCCATGAAAACCATAATTGCTGTAGAACTCATTGAGGCTTTCAACTTGCCCGGATTCGTTGAAGGATATCCAAAATGCCGTATCCTCATATCCCGCCCTTCTTGCGGCCCTAAACCAGAGCGATTCAAAATTCGACGCATTGTGATAGGTTTGGTGCCCGGTAGCCCCGGTAATGCCCGGCTCCCATGCGTAGGCATAGAACCCATCGTCTTCGACAATAAGAAAATGGTAGATATCGCTGCCGATTGCCTCGGCTATGCCCTCTTCCGATACTCCCCCGGCTTTCCCTGATATGTAATACCGCTTTTGGGCATCGTCATAACCCATGTCCGTTAGCAGAATAAGCACTGCATCTTCCGGCATGGCGTTGCTGTATTGCGATGGCGTAGCGGATATATTTGGCTCAGGTGCGGTGTAATCGCTCTGTGAGAACGAGGGAAGCGAAGCCTCCGAGCACGCGCTGAACAAGGTGGTCATAATAAAGACGATTGCGAATGCGAAAACTAATAGTTTTTGTCTCTTCATATTTACCTCCCGTAAGGAGTCTTGGGCAAAAGTCCCGCCATCATCTTTGTACCGCCTGTTTCCGCCCGTTTCACGCATTTTTCAGTTAAATACCGACGGGTATTCGCCTTCAAAACCCGCAAAACGGACGAAAACATTCGGCACAAATCTAATGACGCTACTTTTGTCCAAGGCTCCTAATGAAATATCCAAATACTCATGATATACGCATCGTCATTTTGATTATCCATAA
>Ga0099364_10013243_pt1 | contig 11083 bp, 9 predicted proteins | sample TergutTh196P3_FD_73070 | JGI IMG/M metagenome (GOLD analysis project Ga0099364, IMG submission 73070) | Microcerotermes parvus P3 segment gut microbial communities from Pointe-Noire, Republic of the Congo - Th196 P3 | ecosystem: Host-associated > Arthropoda: Insects > Digestive system > Gut ... | reverse complement strand
CTTTGTCTGTATTGTCCACTTTCAATTTTTAAATTTATCCAAAAACTGTCTACTTTTTAAACTTTTAAATAACACAAGAGTTTTTTTATTGATGAGGGCTGTAAAACTTGCTATAATAAGCGGTAATAATTGATATTTGTCAGGGTATGTAGCTCAGCGGAAGAGCATTCGCCTCACACGCGAAGGGTCACAGGTTCAAACCCTGTCATACCCAAGTTTAATTAATAAATCAAAAGTTAAAAGTTCAGAGTTCAAAGTTCAAATGTTGTGTTTCGGCGAAGCCGAAGCCTATAATAGGTTTTCGCAAAGCGAAAACACCTGATTTGAACTTTAAACTTTGCACTTTGAACTTTGTTGTTATCATGGGAGTTTAAATGGAAAATTTGAAACAGGATCTGGAGCTTTTGTACGAGTTGCAGGATTATGACATAAAAATAGAAAATATTAAAAAACGTATTGAAGGCGCGCCTGCGTTTATTGAGGAAAAGAAAAAAGAGTTAGAGGCAAAAAAGCAGGAAGCCGATGAAAAAAAGAAGAATTTTGTCGCTTTGAATTCGCTGAAAAAGGAAAAAGAAGCTATTTTAGATACCAAAGAGAAAAGCATAGGAAAACATTCGTTGGAGCTTAACTCCGTGAAATCGAACGATACTTATAAAGCTTTGCTTCTTGAAATTGAAAAAGCAAAAGCTGATAAAAGCGTTATAGAAGATGAAATATTGGAGCTGATGGATAAAATTGACAATGAAAATAAAATAGTAAAAGAATTTGAATCCGAATTAAAGGCTTACGAACAGAAAACTGCAAGTGAAATATCTGAAGTAGAAAGTTCAGCAAGGCAGCTTTCGGATGAAATAAAAAAGATTGAAGAAGAAAGAGAGCAGCACAAAAATAAAGTCAATAAAAGCATTCTTGACCAATATGAAAGAATACGCGAAGGGCGCAACGGCCAGGGGATATGTCTTGTTGATGCTGAGAGCTGCGGAGGGTGCGGAATGGTTCTAAGGCCGCAGCTTATAAATCAGGCGCATAAATGTAATGAATTGGTACTTTGCGATAATTGTTCGAGAATACTTTTGAAAAAATAATGATTAATGGTTAATGATAAATGATTAATTGTCGTGCGGTGCAAAGCACCGCTTATTAACAGGTGCGCTTTGCGCACTCAATAATTAACCGTTAATCATTAATAATTAATCATTGCCGTTAAACAGACGGACAGCGATCGCTTCACTTTTCGTTTTTGTGGAGAGGAAAGTCCGAACTTTAACAACATACGGTTTGCTGTATGTTGAAAACGGTAGCAGGTAATCCCTGCCGTGCGCGAGCACAGAGGTGCGAGCAGAGACGCTTCAGTCAGAAATGACGGAGTATCCTTGAAAAAGGATAAGCTTTTGCAGTAATGCAAAAGGTGAAACGGCTAAATCCTTACCGGAAAGCAAGGCCGAAGTATGGCCGCTTGACCGTCGGGAGCGATTCCGGCGGCAGAGAAATGATCGCATTTTCAGAAAGATCTCTTTTTGAAAGACAGAATTCGGTGTACAGTCCGTCTGTTCAACGGCAATTACGAATTACGGGGACTACGGAACAAAGTTCCTTCGTCCCAATTACGAATTACGAATAAACTGCAAACGGCTTTTTGTCTTTTATTCATCATTTGTAATTGATTTTTATTTGTTGTTGATTCGTAATTCGTAATTGGGACGAAGTCCCCGTAATTCGTAATTGGATTTTTATGGATATTTTAACTTGTTTGTTTATCGGCGCGGCCGGCGGAATTCTGAGCGGTCTTATGGGAGTTGGCGGCGGGATTATTTTAATACCGCTTATGGTAATATTTCTTAAAATGAACCAGCATCAGGCCCAGGGAACTTCTCTCGCGATTATTACTCTCAGTTTGTTTTCAATGCTTGTTTATTATAAAAAAGGCCATGTAAATCTCGGTATTGCGGCGCTTATAGGGATTGGTTTTATAGCAGGAGGATTTATCGGCGCTTATTTTGCGACTTCTCTGCCGGAAAATATATTAAGGAAATGTTTTGCCGTGCTGATGATAATTGCAGCCTGCAAAATGTTGTTTTTTAAATAAGATGTATCACATTTCGGTAATGCCTTCAGAGACAGCGGAATACCTTGTAAACAATCCTGACGGATTATACGTTGACTGTACTTTTGGCGGCGGCGGGCATACCGCTTATTTACTGGGAAAATTTGAAAACATAAAAATAATCGCATTTGACTGGGACGGAGACGCTTTTGAAAGATTTAAAGAGCGTTCGTCTGAATTTAATAACCGTGTCACATTTGTCAGAGATAATTTTAAAAATATCAAGCAGGCTTTGGCAAACATCGGAATAGAAAAAGTTGACGGAATTTTAGCGGATATCGGCGTTTCTTCCAGGCAATTTGACGATTTGGATCGGGGATTTTCTTTTAACTCTAAAACTCTGGACATGCGTATGGATTTAAGAAATACGCTGACAGCGAAAGACATAATAAATAAATACAGTCAGGAAGAACTTGCCGATATATTTTATAAATACGGGGAAGAGCATCTTTCCAGGCAGATTGCAAAAGCCGTGACAGAACGCAGAAAAAGAGGAATAATAAATACGTCTGTTGAATTGCAGGATATAGTGTGCTCCGTCAAAAGGCCTGAGGGCAAGATAAATCCCGCAACAAAAGTTTTTCAGTCTTTGAGAATTTTTATTAACGGAGAACTTGATAATCTTGAAGGTCTTTTGAATTCGTCCCCGGATTTGCTGAATAATAAAGGGCGTATTGTAATAATAAGTTTTCACTCGCTGGAAGACAGAATGGTAAAACAGGATTTCAGACAAAAAGCTTCGGACGGCATATACGGCATACTCACAAAAAAAGTTATAACTGCGTCTGAAGAAGAAATGAGAAATAATCCGCGCAGCAGAAGCGCGAAAATCAGGGCTGCGGAGAGAGTTTATGTATAAGCCTGTGCTGGCTGTTATCTGTATAATATTCGGGGTTTTTGTATACCTTTGGCAGCAGACTACCGCCGTGAGGCTTGGCTATAAGGTAAGCGAACTTAAAAATGAATACGAAAGAATAAACGCCGAAAATGACAGTCTGCGCCTTAAAATAAACTCAATATTGGCTTTGGAAAAAATGGACAGAATTTCCCGGGAAAAAAATCTTTACAAACCCGCAGAAAAAGATATCATATACATTGATTAAAATGAAAAATAATAATAAGCCGGTAAACAGAAGAAAAGTATTGGTAATAGCCGTGCTTTTCATTTTTTTTGCGTTGTTTGTAAAACTTGCCTACGTTCAGGTTTTTATGTCTTCCAGGATAAACAAAAAAGTTGAAAAGATGGTAAGGCGCGAAAATGTCGAAATGCCGAAGAGAGGGGATATACTTGACGCGAAAGGCAGAGTTCTTGCTACGAGCGTAAGAAGATATAATCTTTTTTTAGATCCGAAAATAATTCCCGATTTAAATGAAGTTAAACAAAAACTTGCTCCGTACGGCATTGTAATTAAGCAAAAATCTCTTCAGGAATTCGGGGAGACTTCTTATGTGCCTGCAGCATTTAATCTTGATGAAAATGCCGTCAGAAAAATTAAATCAGAAAAAATTGCAGGGGTAGGTTTTGAAAATAAGTTTATAAGGCAGTACCCGGAAGGAAGGCTTTTAGCCCACATTTTGGGAATAACCGGAAAGGACGGCAGCGGACTTGAAGGGATAGAAAAAGTCTGCAATTCATATTTATCCGGCGAAAAAGTTAAAACAATGCAGTCCAGAGACGGGAGAGGCAGGGTAATACATGACAGGCTTATCGATACGTCTAAAATACGCGGGCTTGATATAACTCTTACAATAGATAAAAACATACAATTCATAGCGGAACAGGAGCTTAGAAAGGCATTTTCGGAATATAAAGCTAAAAAAGCGATTTGTATAGTGCAAAACCCTAAAAACGGCGAAATTTTGGCGATGGTTTCTCTTCCGGATTTTGATTTTGAAGATAAAATAAAAAATCTCAATGTATTGAGAAATACAGCGATAAGCGATATTTTTGAGCCGGGTTCAACTTTTAAAATTGTTACGGTCGCAGCCGCTATTGACGACGGCAAGATTGCAATGTCTGATAATTTTTATCTTGAAAACGGCAGGATGAAAATAGGAAATCGTACAATAAGGGATGATCATAAAATTACCGGTTACGCTTCATTAAGCAAGGCTATGGAGCAGTCTTCGAATATCGGAATGGTTAAAATCGCCCAGAAGTTAGGCAGCAAAAATTTTTATGATTACATAAGAAAGTTCGGTTTTTATTCTATCAGCGGCATTGATATTCCGGGAGAAGCAAAAGGGCTGCTTCTTGACGAAAAAAATTGGAATTCCATGACTCTGCCTACGGTATCGTTCGGACAGGGAATAGGCGTTACGGCGATTCAGCTCATAAACTCTTTTTCCGCCATTGCGAACGGCGGCGTTCTTATGAAGCCTATAGTAATAAAAAATATTGAAAATACGCATCCTGAAAATATGTCTCTCTTTGATTCTAAAGAGATAAGACGGGTTGTAAGCGAAGAGACTGCGGACAAAGTAAAAATGCTTTTGAAAAATGTTGTTGATAAAGGTACTGGAAGAACCGCAAAAATTTCCGGATATTCAGCAGGAGGAAAAACCGGCACTGCCCAAAAAATTGACCCCGCTACGGGCAAATATTCCACAAAGCATTATGTCGCTTCATTTTGCGGCATGCTTCCCGCAATGAATCCTGAACTTGTCATTCTTGTTGTTATTGACGAACCTAAAGGCGATTATTACGCGTCTTCGGTGGCTTCTCCCGTTTTCGCGCGCATAGCCGAAAGGGCAGTTCAGTATCTTAACATTCCAAAAGACGAGCCTGAGATTGTTAAAAATGATAAAATAAAACAAAATGATGCTGACAAAAGGTAAAAAATGAAATTAAAAGATATTATGCCATTGCAAAACGCGGTAATTTACGGCGACGAAAATACTGAAATTCGCGGCGTTTCATATGACAGCAGAAGCGTAAAAGAAGGCGATATTTTTTTCGCTCTTCCAGGGCATCAGACCGACGGTAAAAAGTTTATCTTGGACGCGATATCAAAAGGAGCCGCCGCGGTTGTAACCGAAAAAAAGGATGATAATATTTCTGTTGCCGAGGCAGTAACCGGCGATATTTTTAAATTTATGCCGGAATTTTGCGCTGAATTTTACAATTACCCCGACAAAGAAATGACTGTAATCGGAATAACCGGGACAAACGGAAAAACTACCGTTACTTATATGATTGAAAGTATTTTGGAATACTGCGGCATACAATGCGGCGTTATCGGGACTGTTAATTACAGATATGCCGGAAAAGCTTTTGACGCTCCGAATACGACGCCTCAGTCCGCTGATGTATACAGAATGATGAGAGAAATGGCTGATTCCGGCGTTAAATATCTTGTAATGGAAGTTTCTTCTCATGCGCTGGCTTTGGGAAGAGTTGCCGGAATAGAATTCGATATAGCCGTTTTCACAAATTTAACGCAGGATCATCTTGATCTTCATAAAAATATGGAAAATTACTTTGATACGAAAAGCATGCTGTTTACGGGTCTTGGGAAAGGTACAAAAAACAATACGAAGTATGCTATAATTAACGCTGACGATAAATATGGCAAAAAACTTTCAAAAATAAACATTAATGCCGAAAAAATAATATACGGAGCTAAATCAAAAGACGATGCCGGCTTTAAAGCGGAAAATATATCCGTGTCAGAAATCGGCAGCAGTTTTAATTTAACATACGGCTGCATTACTGAAAAAATCGAAATAAAACACATTGGGCTGCACAATGTTTATAACGCTTTGGCTTCGTTGGCTTCATGTTTATGCTGCGGTATTGATTTTAAAAAGGCTGTTCAGGGGTTAAATAAATCAGCGCAGGCTCCGGGAAGGCTTGAAAAAATTGACACAAAAAATTCAGGATTTGAAATCGCGGTTGATTACGCGCATACCGACGACGCGCTAAAAAATGTTCTTTCAGCATTGAGAGATTTAAAGCCTAAGAGGATAATTACCGTTTTCGGATGCGGCGGAGACAGAGACAGGGCTAAAAGGCCTGTTATGGGAAAAGTTGCCGCTGAGATGAGCGATTTTGTTTTTGTGACTTCAGACAACCCGAGGTCGGAAGATCCGTCTCAAATTATTTTGGATATAGAGGTAGGCATTAAGCGCGCCGAAAAAAGAAATTATAAAGTTGCTGTCGACCGCGAACAGGCGATAAAAGAGGCTGTTACGATGGCGCAAAAGGGCGATATAATTCTTTTGGCGGGAAAAGGGCATGAAACTTATCAGATTATAGGCGCTCAAAAAGTACATTTTAACGATATGGAAGTCGTGAAAAAATATTTGGAATTGAGAGAAAAAAAAATATTATCTTCTAAACAGACAGAACAAAAGGAGTTTGATTTCTGATGGAATCATTTTATCTTAAAGACCTGATTAAAGCCGTTAATGGAAAATTTTTACTCGGCGACCCGAACCTTTTGGTTAAAAGCGTTTCTATTGATTCAAGGACTGTCAAAAAAGGACAGTTCTATTTTGCTTTAAAAGGCCGTAATTTTGACGGACACGATTTTGTAAAGGAGTGCATTGAAAGAGATGCCGGAGGAATTATATACTCGCGCGACGATATTGACTTGGCAAAGCCTTTTTCTAAATTTCCGTCGATTATAAAAGTTAACGATACGCTTATTGCCCTCGGAGACCTTGCGAAAGCCTACAGAAAACGCTGCGAAAAAATTAAAGTTATCGGAATAACCGGCTCAAACGGTAAAACGACGACTAAAGAAATACTGGCGTCAATACTGGGCAAAAAAAGGAAAACCATTCGAAATAAAGGAAATTTTAATAACAGGATCGGACTTCCTCTTTCCGTTTTAAATCTTCAGCTGGACACCGAGTACGCCGTATTTGAGATGGGGACATCTCTTCACGGCGAAATAAAAATTCTTTCGGATATAATAACTCCCGACGCGGGAATAATTACCAATATAGGGTGTTCTCATCTTGAGACCTTCGGCTCTCCGGAAGGCGTTTTTAAAGAAAAACGCGCTTTATTCGACAGAGTTTCTCCTGACGGATTCATAGTGCTCAACGTTGACGATAAAATTTTAAAAGGCGTTTCGCAGAAAACGTATTTTAAAACCATAACTTTCGGACTTTACGGAGGCGCGGACGTTTACGCCCGCAATATTACTTTATGGGCTGACAAACCTAAATTCGAGCTTTATGTCAATGGCAAGAGCATAGAAGTTATGATGCCCGTAAAAGGCAGATTTAACGTCGTTAACGCGTTAGCCGCTGCCGCGGCTGCAAGCGGATTCGGATTAAGTATTGAAGAGATTAAAAACGGGATTGAATCCTTTACTCCTCCGGCGATGCGTATGGATACGGTAAAAACAGCTGCCGGCATAGTTTTGATAAATGACGCGTATAACGCGAATCCGTCGTCGGTCAAGGAATCAATACAAGGCGTGTGTGAATCTTATCTTGACAGCGATATAAATTTAGTGCTCGGAGATATGCTGGAGCTCGGCGATAAAGCTTCGCTTTACCATAAAGAGCTCGGAAAATTTATAAATGAGCATCAAAAAATACGAAATGTTTTCCTGATAGGGGAGTTCAGCAAAATTACGAAAGATTCAATAAATAAAAAACCCGTGTACGCGGCGGATAATGCCGAAGAGTTATTGGAATTTTTAAAAAAATCGAACAATACGTCCAAGACGGTTTATTTGTTTAAAGGTTCGCGCAGCATGAAACTTGAAGAGATTTGCAATTCTTTTCAAAAAATATTAGCCAAAAAGGAAAAATAGTGCTGTATCACATTTTTTACAATCTCAGCGGTTACTTTAGCCCTTTCAATGTTTTTCAGTATATAACTTTCAGGGCAGGCGGAGCTGTTTTGACAAGCCTGCTTATTTGCTTTTTAGCCGGTCCTTATATAATAAAAAAATTAAAAAGTATGAAAATAGGCCAGACTGTGAGGTCTGACGGACCTTCAACGCATTATTCCAAAACCGGAACGCCGACTATGGGCGGAATAATAATTTTAATATCAATATTGGTCTCTGCTCTTCTTTGGGCAAGGCTGGATAACAGATTTATAATCTGGCTTCTTACCGGCACTCTGTGGCTCGGGTTTATCGGGTTTTTGGATGATTATACCAAGTTAAAGAAAAAAGACCCGCACGGTTTGTCTGCCAAAGGGAAACTTTTCGGGCAGACTGTTTTTGCTGCTTCTTTCGCGGCTTATTTAAATTTTTTCCCGGCTAATCCGGAATATGTTACTTTGGTAAATATACCTTTCCTCAAAGGCGTTTTTGTTGATTTTTCATTTTTTTATTTTGTTTTTGTGATGATAGTTGTCGTAGGAAGTTCAAATGCCGTTAATTTGACCGACGGGTTGGACGGTCTCGCCGTCGGCTGTATAGTAATTGCCGCTTTTACGCTTGCTTTATTTGCGTATTTTGCAGGACATTTTCAAATTGCGAATTATTTAAGGATTGTACCCGTATCAGGTTCAGGAGAAATAGCCGTTTTTCTTCTTGCCGTTGTCGGAGCCGGCCTTGGGTTTTTATGGTACAATGCGCATCCCGCGGAAGTTTTTATGGGAGATACCGGAAGTTTGTTTTTAGGGGGCGTGCTGGGAATGACTGCGGTTTCCATAAAACAGGAATTGATTTTAGTGCTTATCGGCGGAGTATTTGTGCTTGAGGCTCTTTCGGTGCTTATACAGGTTTTTGTGTATAAAAAAACTAAGAAAAGAGTTTTTAAAATGGCGCCGCTTCATCATCACTTTGAAATGCTAGGGTTGTCAGAAACAAAAGTTACGATAAGATTTTGGATAATTGCGATAATACTGGCGATTATTTCTTTTGCGTCGCTTAAACTTAGATAAAAAACAAGATGCATGGATGCATTGAGGCATAGATGCGTAGTAAAGACTTTGTTTTTGCCGTTGCCATGCATCCATGCATCTATGCGTCTACGCATCCATAGGAATATTTTAATGTCAAAAAAAATAGGCATTCTGGGCCTTGGAAAAAGCGGAGTTGCCGCCGCGAATCTCGCAGTAAAACTCGGATATAAGGCGTTCGGCAGCGACAGCGGTAAAAAAAGAGAAATAAAAACGCTGAGTAAAAAAGTTATAAGAGAATCCGGAGGACATTCGGATAAAATACTTGCTTCGGATATTATTGTAAAGAGCCCGGGAATCCATTCTGATATAGAAATACTGAAAAAAGCAAAAAAAAATAAAATTCAGGTTATAAGCGAGCTGGAATTTTCCCTGAAGAATTCGAAACATAAAAAAATTATAGCTATAACAGGCACAAACGGAAAAACTACCACTGCCGATTTAACCGCAAAAATAATAAAAGCCGCTCATAAAAACTCAATCGTAACGGGCAATATAGGATTTCCTCTTGCCGGCAAAGCGTTAAAAACGACGAAAAATACTATTATCACTATGGAACTGTCAAGTTATCAGCTTGAAGATACTCCGGATTTCAGACCGGATATTTCAGTTCTCCTTAATGTCACGCCGGACCATCTCGAACATCATAAAACCATGAAAAAATACATTGCCGCAAAAGAAATTATTTTTAAAAACCAGACAAACAAAGATTTTGCGGTGATTAATTTTGACGATAAAATATGCAGGAAAATATCTTCTAAAACAAAAGCCAAAATAGTGTTTTTCAGCAAACGTCATGTTAAAAACGGAGTTTATTTTGACAGCGGCAGAATAGTTATTAATATTTCAGGCAAAAAATCAATTATAAAACCCGCTGTAAAAATTCCGGGCATGCATAATGTTGAAAATGTTCTTGCCGCAGCTGCCGCGGCTTACTGTTCCGGCGTAAAACCTGATATTATAGAAAAAGTAATTTCTTCTTATAAAGGCGTTGAGCACAGGATTGAATTTGTAAAAGAAATTAGCGGAGCGCATTATTATAATGATTCAAAATCAACTAACGTAGATTCTACAAGGGTTGCCATTGAAGCTTTTAAAGGCAATATTCTGCTTATAATGGGCGGATTGGACAAAGGCGCTCCGTACGCGCCTCTTAAAAGGCTTATAAAAGAAAAGGTGAAAAAGATATTTTTAATCGGCGAAGCTGCGAAAATAATAAAGAAAGATTTGCCGGAAGCTTCTTATGCCGATTGCGTGAATATTGAAAATGCCGTCAAACAAGCTTACGCAAACGCAACTCCCGGAGACATAGTTTTGCTTTCTCCCGCGTGCGCTTCTTTTGATCAGTTTAGTAATTTTGAAGAGCGCGGAAAAATATTTAAAAAACTAGTAAAAAAGATGCATAGACGGATAGACGCATAGATGCGCGGCAAAGACAAAGCCGTTACTATGCATCCATGCCTCATTCAGGATTAATACATGTTCAACATAGATTTCAAAAAATACGATTATTCATTAATTTTTATTGTTGCGCTTGCCGTAATTTTCGGCGCGATGATGGTTTTTTCTTCAAGCGTTATTATGGCTGACGTAAGATGGTCAAGCCCGTATATGTTTTTTTTGAAGCAGATGATTTGGGTTGCCGTAGGGTTTGTCGCCATGGCAATAACGGCTTTTTCTATAGATTATAAATTTTACCGTAAATACGCTAAAGTTATATATATAATTGCCCTGATAGCCGTCATCGCCGTTTTGATATTCGGAGTTACAAGGGGCGGAGCAAAAAGATGGTTTTATTTCGGCTTTTTCACGTTTCAGCCTTCGGAAATCGCAAAAATCGCGATGGTTATGATAATGGCGGATTTTGTTGAAAGAAAAAAAGATTTAATAGGCGAGTGGAAAGGGCTTATAGCGCCTGTTGTTTTTTTACTTCTCATTACAGTTCCGATAGCGCTTGAACCTGATTTAGGCGCTCCTATCCTGATTTCCAGCGTATGTTTTGCGCTGTTGTTTTGCGCCGGAGTAAGGATAAAGGCTGTTTTGGCAGGAGCAGGAGCAGGCGCTCTTTTAATTATAGCCGAAATTGCGAGAAAACCTTACAG
>Ga0099364_10013242_pt1 | contig 11083 bp, 10 predicted proteins | sample TergutTh196P3_FD_73070 | JGI IMG/M metagenome (GOLD analysis project Ga0099364, IMG submission 73070) | Microcerotermes parvus P3 segment gut microbial communities from Pointe-Noire, Republic of the Congo - Th196 P3 | ecosystem: Host-associated > Arthropoda: Insects > Digestive system > Gut ... | reverse complement strand
GATTCTCCTTGTGAGCGGCGGGGGCTTTTCCCCCGCCCTACGTGCGTGATAGCGGCGGGGGCAAGCCCCCGCCCTTCGGGCTGCTTGTGAGGTTACGATACCGGGGATGGCGGGGGCGCGCCTTAGCGTTGTGGTGCCATTCCCATCAGGCCCATCAGCGCGTTTTGACTGGACTGCATCTTTGACATCGCGACTTCCATCGCCGAGAACTGCTTGTAGTACTTGTCCTCGATGCGGATAAGCTTCGCTTCTTGCTGCTCAATGGCCCTGCCAAAGTTATCATACTCTCTTTTCAGTTGTTTGTCATTATAAATCGTATTTATGCTCTTAAAATCTGAATTGCGGTCCAGAATGATGTCGTTCATCGCCCCATAGAGGTTACGCGCCAGGCCGGTGAAAAAGTCGGTGACGCTCTTGGAGTCGTTTGCGATCCATTCCTTCAGCTTGTTCGCCTTGCCGGAGGTCTGGGCGCTGTCCTCGTCGCCGTCGATATATAGGGCACTCTTTTCATTGGCCGCCGAAAGGAAGTAGTCCAGGGCCTCGATGCCGAAGTCGGACAGGTACATGTTTTTGCCACCCACCGAAACGGGGCCGGACATGGCCGATTTCATGGCGCTCGAGATATTCAGCAATGAGCTGTCGCGACGCAGCAGGGAGTCCTTAATTTTTTCCTCCCACTTCTCGATTTCCGATTCGCTCATGGACTCCTTTTCCTCGTCGGTCAGGGGTTTGTAGTCCTTGGCGGACTCGGCGTTATAAAGCCTGTCCATTTCATTGATGAGGATGTTGTATTCTTTTATGAAGTCGCGGACCATGTTGTAGATGCCTTCGGTGTCGTCCTCGGTGGTGATGGTGATTTCTTCGCCCGCGTCCGTCAGTTGGTTGGCCGTGATGGTGAGGCCGTTTATGTTGAAGGTGTTGGTGCTGCTGGTGAAGGTGGCGCCGTTTAGGGTGATTTCGGCATCCGCGCCGGCGATGCGGGTCGCGCCGGTGGAGTAGTCCAAAGTGCCCTCATATGCCTTTACCGCGAAATCAATCTGATTGTTTATGGTACCCGTGGCTGTCGTGCGGTAATAAGAGTCGTCCCAAAGTGGGTCTTCTTCATCTAGTTGGGCTGCTTCTATCCAGGTAGTCGCTGTCTGGATGTCTGCTTCCAAGGCATCACGGGTTATCACATCCGCTCCATAGGCGGCGAGGTCATAGGCCTCGTAGTTCAGCTTCGCTGTGGGGGCGTTTTCCGGATCTTCCTTATAATCTGCGATTGCCTGCTCTAAAACGAGCTTTGCCGCTTCGAATTTCGCTTCAAACTCAGGGTCTTCCTCATCTATTTCGGGGTCTTCCAGAAAATCTGCTAATGCTTTTTCCAGATTGGCCAATCCATCATTGTAACTTTGGACAAAGCTTTCCACTTCTTCCAGCACGTCCTCGTCGCTCATACCAGAGGTGCTCACGCCCTTTTCTTCCAGGTACTCGCGGTAGGTTTCCAGCCTGGCTTGCATCCTTTCATTAATCTTGTCCAAAGATGCCTGGTCGGCATCCCTTTGAGCCGTGTCGGCGGCTATCAGTTTTACAACTTCTGCGTCCACCAAGGCCTTGTATGCCAGGTTGCTTTCATTGCGATCGTCTTTCAAATCGTACAACGCCTGGTATTTCGCCTTTTCCAAGCCCGAATTTTCCGAGTCGATGTAGTTTATCCCCAGCGCCGTCATGGCATTAAAGCCATTTTCATTATTCGCCGTCAGCGAAAAATCACCGGCCTCACCCATCGTTGGGGAGCTGATGAAGAAGCGGCCGTTGCCGGCATCGAAGTTCGCATTGAGGCCGCTGCCACGGAGCTGGTTTACCACGCTCTGGATGGTGGTGTCTGCGCCGACGGTAATTTTGCTTTCCCGGCTGCCCACCTTGACCGTGAACTCGGAGCCGTCCTCCACGCCCAACTCACTCAGGCGCGTATTAGCATTTATGGCCCCGGTACCAGTGGCACCTGGCGCACGCTCGACCTTCCCGCCCGTCAAATACCCGGTCGTGGCCAGTTTGTCTATCGTCATCCGCTGCACACCATTCACGGCCGCGCCGCCGGTCACGACAGAGGCTTTGGCGTTCGAGACCTTGCTGGTCTTTTTGGCATAGGCATCGGAAAAACGCATGGCGTTCGCCGCACCGTTAAAGAGCTTCAGGGCCTTGGTATTCAGGGCCTGCCACGCGTCCTGGCGCCATTGGTTCGATATTTGGTTACCCTTTAATGTATCGACCTTGGCCCTTTGTCCGCGCATGAGTTCGCGGATGATCAGGTCGGTGTCCAGACCGGAGTTCATTCCTGTTATACGTATTGGCATAGTGTGCCTCCTTATCTAATGCATAATTCATAATGCATAATGCATAATTGGCGTGTCCTCGTGATATCCATAAATTCCATGATGTCACCACTCAGCGTTTTTCATCTACCAAGAGCCCGGCCAGTTCCCAGACCTTGCTGATCATGTCCAGGGTTTTTTCCGGGGGGAGTTCCTGGATCAGTTCTTTCGTTTCCTTGTCCACGATTTTTATCGTGATACGGTTGGTCGGCTCGTGTATGCCGAAGACTGCCTCGGAATGGGTCATGCGGCGGTTTATCTTATCGACCGCTTTTTTGACCTGATCGGCGGAAACGTTTTGGCTGTCTTGTTCCCTTGCGCCCTGCTGCTCATTGCCGTTTTCCTTGTTTTCTTTTTTGACGTTGCTCACGGGTGCCGTGCCGTTGCCCGTGGGCAGGACATTTGCCGTCGATTCCGGCGCCTGCTGCGTGGGCTGGGTCTGGGTCTGCTGAGCCGTCACGTTCATGTTGCTTCCGATTGGTTTGATTGCCATTCTACACCTCCTTGTTTTCTGTACCTGCGACATTTGTATCGCAGATACAAATTCGCACCTGGACGTAGTCCAGGTTGTCACCTCCTTGTGAAATACCATTCAATTACATAAATACAGACAGTAAACGTCTTTGCTAGATATATCGGTTAAAATTAGAAAATATTTAGTGCTAAATAGAAAACAAAGCAAGCAGGGGGGTTCGCTTAGCAAGAGGGGGCTTGCTGACACGATCTGACTTGCTTTGTTTCCAGCAAAGGAGGGTGAAACACCGATAAAAGCAATTCAACCTAGTAAGTTTTTCAAAGCGGCCATGCCTTCGGCACTGGTGGCTTCCTGGTTGGCCCGTTGTATATCCAAATATACTTCCTTGCGGTACACGGGTATCTCTTTTGGCGCGGCGATGCCCAGCTTCACCTGCTCACCGCGGATGTCCAGAATCGTCACTTCAATATTATTATTTATCATTATTGCTTCGTTTTTCTTGCGCGATAAAGCCAGCATCTACTCACCTTCTTTCTTCGCGTTCAAGATGTCATATATCGGAAATTTTATCTCGTACTTATTGTCGTCCAAGATAACCTGACATGCTTTGCGAGTGGTGGAGTTCACGATAATCGGCCCTTTCAGGTTTACCGACATGGCGGTAATGTCCTTAGGCACGGTCAACGTGACCAGGATGAGCATTTCATTTTCCATCAGATTGCCGATGGAGCCAAAGGTCTCATCGTCTATCAGCGGATTGTATTCCGGCACGACAATCAAGGGGTCCATGACCGGCATGGCAAAGCCGGATTCCTCTATGGACTGGAGCCAATGAACGCTGCCGGCGCCCTTCTCATCATCGTGGACAAGGGCGAAATCGGTCAAATCCGGGAAGCCGATGATGCCGGCAGGGAAGCGGATGATCTTCGCCTCGTCTATCTCGATTTCGCCAAAGTGTTTGGTCGTGATTTGCATTTTATCTCTCCTATTTATCTTCTTTTTTCTTTTCATCAAAGGGTTGCAAGATGACACCCTCCGCATTTGCCATTTCTTGAAGGGCCTCATAGACCTCCATGAGGTCGTCAGCCTTACGTACTATCTTTGAAAGTGCAATAATCAGTATTTTTGTTTCGTATGCCACTATTCACCTCCTATATAAAGTTCATCAAGGATGTCTGCATAATCTTGCCGGTGGCCATCAGGGCGGCGTTGTAGGAAAGCTCGGTGCTGGTCAGCTTGATCGCCACCTCGGCGATGTCCGCGTCCTCGTTCTCGGATTTTAAGACCTCGAAGGTCGTCTTTTGCGAAAGGAGGCGGTTGCTGATTAAATCCAGGCGGGCGCTGCGGGTGCCGGAATCGGTGACGGCCACATTCACGGCGTCCAGGGCCGTTTGCATCTTGGTGATGCCGTTTTCAAACATCTGGTGGACGTTCTCGCGGATAAAGTCATAAGCTTTGGTGGCGGCGTCCAGTTGTTTTTGGACTTGGACATAGTCTGGCGTGCCCTCGTGCAGACCGTCCAGTATCGCCCGCATGTCGTCCACGACCCTTTGGATGGCCATCAGTTCAATCACGGCGCGATCCAAATCGTCCACGTCACGGTCGCTCGTGTGGCGGAAGATGTCCTCCGCCAGGGTGTTTATCCGAATCCGTTGATTATATCCTACATCATATTCGATGATTTGTCTATTGCCAATATTATTTTGTGTCAAATAATCGGTGTTATAGGGGATGGGTGTTCCCGTCTCGCCGTCTTTTGTCTCGGTGGCGGTGCAGGCGAAGTAATGTTCGGGCCGCAGATCGCCTTCTTTCCAGGAGTCTTTGACGTAGTTTACGCGGACTTCGATGTTCGGGTCGTTTATGACCGGCCGCAATAGGTTGAAGGCAGCGTCGGAGAACAGGATTTCGCCGGTCTCGGGGATGAAGACTGCGGCAAGCGTACCCGCAGTGTAGGTGGTCCCCCCAATCTCGCCACCATTATTCATTATCTGGATGGTCTGGTAGGGGTCGGGGGTCGCGTCGATGGAGACCATTGGATAATGAAGGCCGGGGGTGGCGGTGAACTCTGTAAAGTCCGGTGGCGTGAGCGTCGGATTCCAATAACTAATAGTCGGCCTGGTGCCGGCGGTCAGCTCATCATATGACAAACGCAAACGATGTATGTCGGAATTGAATATGTCCTGCTCGGTGATGCCGGGGCGGGCCGTATAGTTATTACGCGAAAGCCCCAACACCTCTTGCTGGTCGGTGTAGTTTGTCTTGTCGAAACTATTTATGTTCAACTGTTCGGTAATATTGTAGCTGACGCTATAGTTTTCCCGTGTGACATCCTTGGTAAAACTCAGCGGCGTGTCGGTGCGGTAGCCGGTGAAGATGTAGCGGCCGGCATAATCGACGTTGGCGGTGGCGTATATCTCATCGCGCAGCGACTTAATCTGCTGCATGATGTTGTCCAGGTCGGAGGGGGTGAGGTCCTTGTTGGCCGCCTTGGTCATCAGGCTAATCATGCCGCTGCTGCCGCCGATAATGCTGCTGGCGGTACTCAGGGCATCCTCGGTGACGGTCAGCCACGCATCGGCATCTTTAGCATTTCTGTCGAGAAATTGCGACAGCTCTGACACGCTGGTCCGCAGCCGCAGGGCACGGATGGCGATGATGGGGTCGTCTGAGGGGCGGGTGAGTTTTTTCTGGGTGGCCATGCTGGTGCTTAATTGGTCCTGGAGAATTTTATTATTGTTGATGTTATAGAGGGAATTGTTCTGCATGATCTTGTTGGTCATTCTCATGGGGATACCGCCTTTCGTAAATATATATTTCACGTTCAAGGCGTCCATGCCTAAAGATTATGCGTCCTGCTGGTATAAGGTATATCGGCTAGTGTGTGTTGATTATTTAGGGCATAGGGCGTTACTGTTCAGACCTTACCGTCATTGCGAGCCCGTTTTACAGGGTGAAGCAATCCAGAGCCAGCGAATCGCCTGCTTTTGTTACTGGATGGCGCCCACGCACAGCGTGGGATGGCGCCCCGGACTGCGTCCAGGATACGCTCCTCGTAATGACGGGAGCCGGGTTATACCCCCGTTTGCAAAATCAACCGATTATAAATCTCCGTCAGGGTCTGGATCATCCGCGAGGAAAGGTTGTAGGCGTGCTGGTACTTGACGAGGTTTACCGCTTCTTCGTCTTCGTCCACGCCGGAGATGGAACTGCGCTGGTTGTCTATCGCATTGGACAGGCCCTTGTAGGCGCGGAAGAAGGTGTTGGCATTGCTGGCGTTCAGGGCCACGTCGCCCAGGATCATTTCCAGGAAGTCCTTGGCGGTACCGTTCCTAAAGCTAAACATTTCCTTGCTGTTTAGGAGTTGGGCCAGTTTCTTCACTTGCTCACATTCTTCGTTGCCGACGCTTTCGTCGCTCTTGGAGCCCAGGCGGTCGGCATTGCGCATCAGTTCATCCACAATCGTGATGTTGCCGGCCGTGATTTCGTAGAGGCCATTGCCGCTCCAACCCAAGAGGTCTGTGGCCGTGTATTGGCCGTCGATAGGGTGCCGGCCGGTGAAGAAGAGCGAGCCGGGATTGCTTTCCGTATCAAAACCATTGGCTACGAAGAATATCTGGTCACCGTCCGGCTTGTCGAGAAAAGGGGTGCCGGTATTTTCGAAGGTGGGCAGACCGTCGCTATCGAGGAAAAGCGGCTCGCCGCCAGCCGTCGCATTCGTAGTATATTCACCATGAAATATCTCATTCACCTTTTCGGCAAAACCCCTGAGCCAGGCATTCATCTGGGTCATGTAGTAGGGCACGCCCTGGTATTCGACCGAACGGCCGACGGCGACTTCCGCGCCCAGCAGGGATGAGCCGATGATGTCATTATATTGGTGCTTCCCATAATCCAAAGTGAACACATACTGGGCCTCGCCGTTTTCGCCGGGTTTATATTCCCACTTGCTATAGTAGTAGGCCTGTCCGCCAATGGTGATCCTGCCGCCTGTGTCCGAAAGATTGCACAGCCGCATATCCATCAAATTCACATCCCTGACATCCACGGTGATGTCGGTCAAGCGGGTCGTGCCTTCATAATAATGATTGATGTCGCGCAGGTAGACGGATTGCTGGTTGCCGCCAAAGTAAAAACCGTTGTTGCCGTCGCGCATCTCCACCAGACCCCTGAGCCTACCGCCCATCACGGCACTTTGCAGGCCAAAGTCGTTGCCGTTTTGCCAGCGGACGTCAAAGAGGCCGTCTATGTCGGTCTGGTTCACCTTTTCGTAGCTCATCCTGGCTGTGCAGAGCAACTGATTATACTCATTGCCGTTGGTCAGTATCTGGCCGCCGTTTATCTTCACGGTATAATGCGTGCCGCCGGTCAGGCGGGTGGGGTCGTTGATGTCGAAGATGGGGTACTCATCCACCTCCACATCCACCAAATTGGAGAGCCGGTCTATCAGCTTTTCGCGCTGGTCCCGCAGCTCGTTGGCCATGCCGCCGCCCATTTCAATGACGTTTATCTGGCGATTCAGAATGGCCACCTTCTCGGCGATGGAGTTGATCTCGTCTATCGTCTGCTTGATTTCCAGGTTGAGGTCGTTTTGCATTTCCTGGAGGTTGCCGTACATATTGTTGAAATAGTCCGTCAGCGCCTTCATCGAAGAAATAAAGTCCGTCTTGGTGGATGTGGACGAGGCGTTGGTGGTGACGTCCTGTATCGCCTGGGACATCCGGTTAAAGAGGGTGTTAAAGCCGGACAACCCGTCGTCCTCGAAGTAGTCTTCCAGCGTCCGCATATAATACTGCTGGACTTCGTATTTGCCCAGACGTAAATTGTTGTTCCAAAACTTCACATCGTAGAAGTGGTCGCGGATGCGCTCGATGGCCAGCACATCGACACCGGCGCCGGCGCTGCCATAGGTGGTGAAGGTGCGCAGGGGGTTGTTGGCTTCTTGCAGCACTTGCTGGCGGCTGTAGCCCACCGTCTGGGTGTTGGCGATGTTGTTGGCGGTGGTATTCAGGGCGGCGTTGGCGCTGCGTAGGCCGCTGCCGGCAATGTATAGGCCGAAAAATTGTGATGGCATATTCGTTCTCCTATTCCCTACATTATCTGCTGCCGAGCTGGGTGACGACATGTTCCAGCATTTCACTGATGACGTTTATGTAACGGCTGGAGGCGTTGAAGGCGTTTTGGTACATGACCATGAAGCCTAGTTCCTCGTCGGTCGAGACGCCCAGCACCTGCTCCCTGGCCGCGCCCACTTGCTCCACCGTCAATTGTTGGTTTTTATATATCTCGCGTGATACCGAGGATGAGTTGGCCACCTGCGAGACCATGGCATTGTAGTAGCCAGTGAGGTTGACTTTTGTCTGGACATTGGGGTTTAGGGTATAATCCCTGCCATCGAACAGCGCCTTCAGTTTTGTCGCCGTTTCATAGTCCGTCTGCCCATCCGCTTGGCGAAAGCCCAGCAGGGTCGGGGCCTGGCGCAATTCGCTGTTGATGATAATGTTTTTCACCGTGTAGGGCCCGGGAGGGGCATCATCCGCTGCTTCGTTTGCGGTCAGGTCGAATACTTGCAAGGGATTGCCGTAGGCGTCGCGCATATAGGTCGATTCGGGCCAGGTGCCCGCCGCATTGGCGGCTTCCCGCAGAATGTCGTTTATACCGGACGCGACCTGATAGATCAACTGGTCAAACTGGGCCTGCATGTTCATGACAACGGACTGGGCAATGTTTTGGTCGTAGTATGAAGGGTTGTAGGTGTCCGGGTCGTATTCTTGGGAAAAAGGATTGTCTATCTTAAGGTCATGGCGGGTGGGTTCGTAGCCCGGATAGATCAAGCCATTGGACACCGCAATATCCTCAAACGTAGCGCGGTGCGTGCCGCGGGCCAACAGCTTGGACTTGACCAGCCCTATGTCGGTGTTCGAAGCCGATGATATGGCCTGATCCAGGCGAAAGGCCTGGGCGCTTTCTTCCATACGACCATTTTTGTCCAATACCAAGCCACCATTGGCATCCTTGGTCGCCAGCATCTCCCAATAAGGGGTGTAAAAACCGGTGACGGGGTCGGTATACAGGGATATTTGGTTGTATGTGTCCGTGGTGACAAAGTCGTTGCCCTCTATTTTGACGGTGATATTGCCAAAGGCGTCCGTTTGGCAGGAAATATTGGCCAGGGCGGAGAGTTCATCTATCAGGCTGTCGCGCATATCCCGTAAGTCGTTGGCATTTTCTATGTTGCCGGCCTCTATGCGCCGGATACGCAGATTCAAATCGTTGATGCCGCGCCCTATTTCATTGATGCGCTCGACATCTTCCCTGATACTTCTGTTTATGTTGTCCTGATAGTCGGACAGGCCCTGATAGACCGCGTCGGCGCGGGTGAGGAATTCGTAGCAGCGTTGGATGAAAACGCTCTGACGCGAGGCTTGGTCGGGCTCGTTGGCCAAATCCTGGACGGATTTCCACAGATTGTCCAGGGCAGCCGCAAAGGCCTCGCCGTCCAGCTCCTGGAGCAAGTTTTCCACTTCTTCCAGGGTGTTGGTGGACACTTCATAAAAAGCGCTCCGGCCGGATTCGCGGCGGAAGGCTTTGTCCAAAAATATGTCGCGCTGGGTTTTGGTTTCGGCATAGACCACGCCCAAGCCCAACTGCTGGCGGGCAATGGCGGAGCCGGAAATGGAGATGGTATTATATTGTCTGGTGCCTTGCATGACCATCTGCCGGGTGTAGCCCGGGGTGTTGACATTGGCCATGTTGTGCGCCGTGGTATTGAGGGCGTTTTGGCTGGTCCTGAGACCGGATGACCCGATGTATAAGCTTCCCATTAACGACATAGGTGTTCCGCCTTTCCCATAAAATCTTTGGGTTTACTGTCTGGCGTCAAATCCTTTGGCGTTTACTCCGATTAAAGAGCCGTCGCTTACGGCGCCTCTGCCATAGTTGGCGACTTCCGGCGCGGCCTTTGAGGCCTGAAGGATGTTCATTTCAAACTGAAGCATTTCCAGGGAGTCCTGTATCAGCTCGCGGTTTTGCTCGTTTACACGGGCGACATTTTGGACCACGTCTTTCAGTTTGTCATGGACGACTGCCAGTTGTTGCTGCTCCCTCGGTTTCGGCCCCATAAAGCCGATGATGACCGAAAGGTCCAGCTCGCTAACATCCTTGTTAATTACGTCGGCAATTTCTTTCATCGATTGCTGTAATTGGGTATCGAGTTTATTGATTTTGCTGACTAGGCGTTGTTCATCATCCGTGATGATTGCCAGTTGATTCAAATCGCCGGTGATTAACACCGGCGTTTTTTTCATAGAGAGCGCGAGCATATTCTCATATTCCGCGCATATATCGTCTAAGACGTTGATTAAACCGTCAATCAGGCTCGCCACAAATAATCACGACCTTTCATTGAGACCGGCTTAGAACAAGCCGGCATTGTCTTTTAACATTTTGTCGGCAAAATCGGCGGGGCTTACGTCATATGTGCCGTTTTGAAGTTTCTCTTTCAGCGGCGTGACTATATCCCAGCGGATGTCGGGGGCGTTTTTGACCGCCTGCTTGGCCACCGTGATATCCTGACCGAAGCTGGAAATTTGGACATTGTCCGTCTTTTTCACGTCGGCCTTTTTCTCGGCTTTGGTCGTGTAGTTAGTCTTGTATGCCTGCTGTACCTGGTTATAAGCTTCTATACGCATGTTATGTCTCCTTTATTCTGGTCGGTGCATACTGTTCTTTCTCTACACATATTATCGGATGTTTTCTGAAAGACTTTAGGGGATTTGGGAATTTTCCTTTATTACTTTTCCAAACTTTTCATCGTCGGGAACAAGATCACGTCGCGAATGGCCGGGGAGTTGGTCAGCAGCATGACGAGGCGGTCCACGCCAATGCCGATGCCGCCGGTGGGGGGCATCCCCAGCTCCAGGGCGGTGAGAAAGTCCTCGTCCATCGCGTTGGCTTCGTCGTCGCCGCTGGCGCGCAGTTCCTCCTGGGCGATAAAGCGTGTGCGCTGGTCCAGCGGATCGTTTAGCTCGGAGAAGGCGTTGGCCATTTCACGGCCGGTGATGAACAGCTCAAAGCGCTCGACATAGTCCGCACAGCCGGGCTTTTTCTTGGCCAGCGGCGAGGTCTCTATCGGGTGCTCGGTGATGAAGGTGGGCTGTATCAGCTTGTCTTCGACACATTCCTCGAATAAGAGCATGAGGATGTCGCCTTTTTTGTGGCGCTTTTCATAGTGTACACCCATTTTATCGGCGATTTT
>Ga0099364_10013241_pt1 | contig 11084 bp, 7 predicted proteins | sample TergutTh196P3_FD_73070 | JGI IMG/M metagenome (GOLD analysis project Ga0099364, IMG submission 73070) | Microcerotermes parvus P3 segment gut microbial communities from Pointe-Noire, Republic of the Congo - Th196 P3 | ecosystem: Host-associated > Arthropoda: Insects > Digestive system > Gut ... | reverse complement strand
AAAAAAAAAGGAGGAAGACATTCAAAAAACCGCCCGGCCGCCACCCCCCCCTTTTGGGGGGGGGGCAGGGGGGAGGTGGAAGTGTCGTTTCTCGTCATTGCGGGCTTGACCCGCAATCCCCTGAAAAGAACAGCGGGTTTATTGTAGGAGATTCCTGCTTTCGCAGGAATGACACAGCGGGGACGAACAAGATTAATCTTGCTAATCCTGATAATCTTGTTAAAATCGTGGTTCAAGACAAAAGCAACGCAGCCACCTCCCCTACCCCCTCCAAAGGAGGGGAAAGAACAACGAGGAAGACATTGCCAATAACGCACCGCCTCAACTCCCCCTCTTTTGGAGGGGGCAGGGGGGAGGTGGAAGTGTCGTTTCTCGTCATTGCGGGCTTGACCCGCAATCCCCTGAAAAGAACAACGAGGAAGGCATTGCCAATAACGCACCGCCTCAACTCCCCCTCTTTTGGAGGGGGCAGGGGGGAGGCTCCAACAACGAGTTTCATTTTTAATTCAACATATTTTTTAACAAATAATTTATATTCAGTATGAAAGAATCAGTAGAAAAGAAGAAAAGAAACGAAGAAAACAGTTTCAGTAGTTCAAGTAGTTTAAGTAATCCATTTTTATTAATTAGAACCGCAGGCGACGGGATAAAAAAAGCCATCTTTAAAATGAATAAACTACGAATTTTTCCATTAGCGGCACTTTGCCTTTGTATCGCCGCTACGAACACGACGAAGGCAGACACAGGACCCCAATTAGTCGACACCATCACCGATTACGGCGCAGGAGGAGGCACAGGAGGAGTCTTAACCGCAGTCTGGGATGCAACTGCCAACACCGTTACCGTTACTAACGATGGAGACTCGGCAATTGTGGGTGCTACATCTGTGCTAACCCTTAACATCGACCCCGGCATTACCGTACTGTGGACGGCAAGCCTAAGCGGAAGCAGAACCAGTAGTACAAGCCCCCTTGTCAACCTCACAGGAAGCGGTACCTTTGAAATGACAGGCGGACAAATTGTCCAAACAGGTTCAGGAAGGGGAATTCAGAACAGTTCCACAGGGGCGCTTATTATTTCGGGTGGAAGAGTGGAAGCCACAACAGGCAATGTTATTCGTAACGAATCCACCGGTACGGTCAGCGTTTCGGGCGGTACGGTAAGTGGAAGCAGAGATGTAATCTATAACGCCTCCACAGGACTTATTACCATCTCCGAAGCCGACCCAAGTAATCCAACTTTGATTACTTCAAGCAGTATATCTACGGGTTACGCCGCAATTTGGTTAGAAAGTTCTGGTACGGATACCGCTGCAAGGTTGATTATCACAGGCGGAACGGTAGAAAGTACGGACGCTGCACGTGCCATTTATAACAATTCCACAGGTGCGGTTGAAATTTCGGGGGGTAACGTAATAGCCGCAGGAAGCGGAGATGCCATTTACAACTATTCCACAGGTGCGGTTGAAATTTCGGGGGGAACGGTATCGGCTATTGGCGGCAGGGGAATTTATAACGGTTCCACTGGAGTTGTTACCATTTCCGAAGCAGACCCCAACATTCCAACGCTGGTTACTTCCCAAAGAGCAATCACTACAAGCGGAACCATTTATTTGTATGCAGGAGGAGGAAGCAGCCTGATTATGACAGGCGGTACAGTGGAAAATACAGCAAGTAGTGCCGCTGGACGTGCCATTTATGTTTCCACAGGTACGGTTGTGATTTCGGGCGGACTGGTAAAAGCCACTACAAACTATGCCGTTTTCCTCAACAATGCAAGTGCAGATTTAACCATCGAAGGCACAGCAACCGTTTTTGCTTACGGAGATGATAAAGATAGTGTTATCCGCTACAACGGCACTTACACCATAGACGACGATGCCGTTGTTATTGCGTGGAACGAAGCGGAAGGAGACACTGTTTACACGGTTTTTACCAACGATGATATCTTCACCGACCCGACAACGGCAACCGCTACATGGTCAAACAGAGGCGCAGACGGCGGTATTTCTTACGAAAACGGCGCAAACGCAGGCTTTATAGCCCTTGACGTTACGGTAAACAAAGAAACGCCTCTTGCGGTAACATTCCCGACCACAACCGCCATAGTTTACGACCCTGCTACAACGCTTGCCTCGGTATCGCTTGTAGGCGGAAGCGGAGACGGAACCTTTGATTGGGAAGATGCAACCATCGTTCCAACGGTTGGAAACGCGGGTTACAATGTCGTTTTCACCCCCAACGATGCGGACAATTACGACTACACGGGGATTGATTTAATAGAAATTGTTGCCTTGACCGTATCCAAAGCGAGTTACGATATGAGTGGCATCACCTTCCCTAACGCCACCGTAACGCACGATGGACAATCGCACAGCATTTTCATTGTAGGGACTTTGCCCACTGGCGTATCGGTATCTTACACCGGCAACGCCCAGACGGCAATCGGCGAGTACAACGTAACGGCAACCTTTTCCGTAGATGACCCTGATAATTACGAAGTCCCCACCCCTCTAACCGCCAAATTGGTGATTGAAGAGGGTGATGTAGGTATTGTAGGGACTGGTCGCGACCTGTCTGTACGGGTGTACCCTAACCCCACCGCCAGCACGTTTCAAGTGGAGTTGTCGAGTATAACCACCGGCACGCTTACCTTGTTTGATGCAAGCGGCAAGTTGGTATTATCGCAGGTTGTAAACGGCGTTTCGGCACAGATGGACATATCGTCATTATCTTCGGGTAGTTACATTTTACGTCTTGTGGAGAACGGTAAATCAAGTTTAGTAACCCAAATTATTAAACATTAACAGAGTGTAAACGTTGAATTAAAATTGAAACTGAAACAAAAAGGCTTCCTGATTTGATGGGGAGCCTTTTGTTTTTTTGGGGTTGATTTGGTTATTTGGTTATTTGGTTATTTGTTGATTTGGTTTTTTTGATTGATTATGAGAGTTTAGACGGATGCAAGGAAAATCATACAGAATCAAATAAATCACACAAATCAAAGTTCAGACAAAATCTATGTCTGTCATTGCGGGCTTGACCCGCAATCTCCCGCTTAAATGCGTTGCTTGTAGGGGATTGCGGGTCAAGCCCGCAATGACGTTGTTGGGTGCTATTAATCCTGTTCATCTTGTTCTTGTAAAAATCTCGGTTCAGACAAATAACAAAATGCCACCGATGCTATCTTACTTACAAGAAAGCAAAAAACACATGCCCCGTGGTTACAATTTTTTTAATACGAAAGCACACAAAGGCTTTTACAAGGTTGCACAAAGGGGTAATTCGTACCACCTATCCCAAAACATGTATCGCCAGCCCCGAACGCAGTTTAGGTTCAAACCAAGTCGTTTTGGGAGGCATAATGTTGTTTGTATCTGCAATGTCTATCAACTGTTTCATCGAAACGGGATAGAGGGCAAAGGCAGCAACCATTTCACCATTATCAACACGGCGTTTGAGTTCTCCCAATCCGCGTATTCCACCTACAAAATCAATGTCTTTTGACGTTCTTAAATCTTTTATTCCCAAAACTTTATCCAAAACGAGATTGGATAAAATGGTAACGTCTAACACGCCTATCGGGTCGGAATCGTTAAATGTTCCTGCTTTTGCGGTTAGTTTGTACCAATTTTTGTCCAAATACATACTAAATTCGTGCAGTTTAGACGGTTTATATATCTCTGTTCCCATCTTTTCTACAACAAAATTTTCTTCCAATTTGGCTATAAACTCGTTTTGCGCAAGTCCGTTCAGATTTTTAACAACGCGGTTATAATCGATGATTTTCAACTGATTATCAGGGAAAACGACCGCCATAAAATAGTTGTATTCTTCTTTTCCTGTGTGATTGGGATTGTTTTTCTTCTTTTCCTGTCCGACCAACGCCGCCGCTGCCGTGCGGTGATGTCCGTCCGCAACGTACAAAGAAGGAATATCGTTTTTAAACAGTTCCGTAATGCGTTGATTTACAGACATATCGTCTATCACCCAAAAATGATGTCCGAAGCCGTCGTCTGCCGTAAAGTCGTAAACGGGTTTGTTTTTCACCACCTCTGCAACAATATTATCTATCTCTGTATTAGCAGGATAGGAGAAAAACACCGGCTCCACATTGGCATTGGTTATGCGGACGTGAATCATTCTATCTTCTTCTTTGTCCTTTCGGGTAAGTTCGTGCTTTTTGATGTTATTGTTGAAATAATCGTCAATGTGGGCGCAACCGACTATCCCATACTGTGTTCTGCCGTCCATTGTTTGGGCGTACACGTAGTATTTTTCTTCCGCATCTTGCACCAACCAACCCTTATCTTGAAACAATTTAAAGTTTTCAACTACTTTGTCGTACACCTCTTGCGAGTGTTCGTCTGTTCCTTTTGGGAGGTCAATTTCCGCTTTGGTAATACGCAAAAGCGACTGTGGATTACCCTCTGCTTCTCTGCGTGCCTCTTCCGTATTCAACACATCGTAAGGACGTGATGCTACCTTTTCTACAATCTCTACCGGAGGACGTAAGCCTCTAAATGGTTTTAATATCGCCATATCTTAATCTTTTTAGAATTTTAAAAACTTGTATATTAATGATTTATTAATATCGTATACTATTAAATACGACCTTTGCAAAGATACATAAAATTTTTGGATTATACATAGATGGGCAAAAAAATAGTACCTTTGCGTTTTGAATCGGCAACGGTTTTAGTATTTACACAAAATTAGCGATGCGATGGATTATTTTGTAATTTGTGGACAAAAGATGAAAAAGATATTTTTATTTTCCGCCTTCTGTCTTTTGCTTTCTGCGGTTATATTAAGTTGTAAACCAGAGAAGCCCAAAGAGTCTGTTTTCTTCCCTACTCCTTATGTTTTGGAAATACCTGCCTATTTTCCCACGCTGTTGAATATTCCCGATGATAACCCTTTGACGGTGGAAGGAATTGAATTGGGCAGGTATTTATTTTACGACGGTCGGTTGCGTGGATACACGGGTACAGACGTTGATTCGTTGATGAGTTGTGCTACTTGTCATCTTCAGAGGTATGCTTTTAAGTGCGGTGTTGACCATCCTAAATACGTAAACGGCAAGACTTTCGGCGTTACGGGCATTTTCACGCCCCATTTTATGATGCCGCTGTTTAATTTGGCGTTTAACAACAACGGTTATCTTTGGAATGGAATGGTTTACAGCGAAAACCCTGATGCACAGTATCGTAATTTGGAAGATATTGTACGGATGGGCATCGTTGCTCCGCACGAAATGAACAGCACTGTTGAACGCAGTGTTAATGCGATTGGTTCTATTGACATTTATCCGCCTATGTTTAAGGCGGCATTCGGGACAGAAGAGGTTACGATGGATAGGATAGGGAAGGCTATTGCACAATTTCTTCGGACGTTGGTGTCTTCCAATTCTCGATTTGATAAATATGTACGCGGCGAACTTCAACTCACAAGCGATGAACTGCAAGGGTACGTTCTTTTTTCCACCGAAGAAGGGGCAGACTGTTTTCACTGCCACGGCAGCAGCGGCAATCTTTTAATGACGACCAACCTGTATTACAACAACGCCCTTGATGCCGTTTTTACCGATACGAGAGACCGATTTGCCGTAACAAACAACCCGAGAGACAGAGGAGCATATCGGGCGCCGAGTTTGCGGAACATTGCCGTTACCGCCCCCTATATGCACGACGGCAGGTTTAAAACCTTAGACGAAGTGATTGATTTTTACAGCGATGGATTACAGTCTTCTCCTTATGTTCATCCGCTTATGCACAAGATTAACGATGGCGGTGCGATGCTTACTCCTCGTCAGAAACAGCAATTGAAAGCCTTTCTGCACTCCTTGACGGATGATGATTTTTTAACAAATCCAAGATATTCTAAACCTGCTTCTTTACCGTAAGACACATATCCGGCAACATAACGAGGTATTTCCCTTTTATATTCCGATATGTTTCGCCGTATGTACACACGACTTCATTTCGGGCTGCGAGGACACATTTTTGTCCGCATCGCTAAATTTGTTTACAGCAGCAACAACTTATCTCAGCACCGCACCATTCAAATCGGTTTTGTAATAATTCTTTTTTTCGAGGTCGTTTGCTGACAGCCTTCCACGTATGCACACCTTTACTTCGCCATATTCAATCTCAATATCATCAACGTATTGATATGAATATTTTTCCTCGTCCTTGTGCTTCGCTAAGGCATCTTGCACGATTTTGGACAAAGTTTCGGCGGTTAGTGAAGACATATCAAACATCTCGTCTTCCAAACGAAACTTTTCCACATCTACACGACCGTGAACCTCTACGCTTCTCGACCCTTGCGAATACCAGCCCGATTCACTGCTATACGACATTTCGTATAACTTCTTCTTGTCGTGCGGATACAGGTGAGTTATCTCAAGATAAAACACGTCAGGCGCACCCTCTTTGATTATGACGCCTTCTTTTGATGGTCTGGAAACTGAGAGACGAACTTTATCCACGTACTGAATATTATCGCCCAACTTTTCCACAACAACTCCGTACACTTTTGCCAATTCGGCGTCATTACTCAACATTTGGTAATCCACGTTGTTGGTAGGTAAATCCGAATTTCCGCCTCCGATTCCTCCACAGGAACAAAACACAGCCGCCCCTACGGCTAATGCACTATAAAATAATTTCTTCATCTGAAAATAAAATTATATAAATTAAACATATATTTTAAAAAGATGCAAAGATACAACTTTTTTTATTTGCGATTTACGATTTTAGATTAAGAATTGCGAGGATTAAAAAATTAGGCTGCTGGGGGGGACAGCCTTTTTTGTTGATTTGGTTATTTGTTGATTTGAGTGTTGTTTATCATACAGAATCACAAAAATCAAACAAATCAAAGTATAGACAAAAAATTCAAATCAACAAATAACCAAATCAACATTCAAAAAAAAGTGTTACCTTTTGAACGGATTATTTTGTTGCCCAACAAATTTTTTTTCCACGGCAGAAAATTTTTTTTCCTCGGCAGGAAATTTTTTTTCCTCGGCAGGAAATTTTTTTTCCTCGGCAGGAAATTTTTTTTCCTCGGCAGGAAATTTTTTTTCCTCGGCAGGAAATTTTAGTCCAATCAAATATCGTTCAAAATAAGAGAGGGACGAATAAACGCCCGCCCCAAATTATCAACAATATCCGAAGCAATAAGGCTTTCGGTGGACTGCTGTTGCAGGGCAATGTCGGCGGCTTTTCCATGTAGATATACGCCGAGAATGGCGGCTTGGGTTGAGGTGTATTTTTGTGCAAGAAGTCCTAAAATAATGCCCGTTAATACGTCTCCGCTGCCGGCGGTTGCCATTCCGGGATTGCCCGTGGTGTTGAAATAAACATCTCCCTGCGGCGAAGAAATACACGTGTGCGCTCCCTTCAACACCACCGTGCAACGATGACGAATGGAAAATTCCTTTTGTATCTCCATCCGTTCAAACGAATGTGCGGCGGGACAAGTTAATCGTTCAAACTCCTTTAGATGAGGGGTAAAGATGCAGTTCGGCGGAATAAACTCCAGCCAGGTTTTGTTATCAGACAATAAATTAATCGCATCGGCATCGAAGATGATACTTCCGCCGAAGTCGGCAATTAGCTTTTTCAATCCCTCGCCCGAACGTTTGTCTTTCCCCAAACCCGAACCTATGGCAATCGCATTGTATTTGTTTAACGTACCAAACGCCACGCCCGAAAAGTAATTTTCTTCAGCATCGCAGACGCATATCGCCTCACTGACAGACGTCTGCATAATGGAATAACCCACCGCAGGAACATGCACCGTCAACAATCCAATCCCCGACCGAAGCGACGCCTTTGCAGCCAAAACCGCTGCTCCCATCATTCCTTTACTCCCCGCAATCAACAATCCGTGACCAAAATTGCCTTTGTGTGCATACTTCTCACGCGGACGAAGTAGTTTTTGAACTAAAACAGCATTAATTAGATGATTACGCGTCTGTATTTGTTGAATACCGTCAAGATGCAAACCAATATCCGCAATATTCCATTCCCCGACATAGTTGTAGGTCTCTGGAAATAAAAAACTAAGTTTTGGGAACTGAAAACTATGCGTAAAATCTGCCTCAATAATTGCAGACTTTTCAGGTGTATGAATATCTGCAAACAACCCCGAAGGCATATCCACCGCAAAAACAAAGGCGGACGTTTCGTTTATTTTGGTAATAATTTGCGTTAATAACTCCGAATCAATCGTTTTGTTCAATCCGCTGCCGAATAAGGCATCCACAATCACATCGTATTTCAACTCACTCGGAATATCGCCTATCCTCTTTATAATTTGAATAGCATTAGGATATTTTTCCTGTAATCGTTCCAAATTCTTTTTGCAATCGGCGGAGCAATGTTCTCCATACTCGACAAAAAAAGCATTACATTGGTATTCTGCATCTAACAGCAGTCGTGTGATGGCGAGTCCATCTCCGCCGTTGTTTCCCATTCCGCAAAAAACGGCAGTTGAATTTTCTTTGGTGAACAGTTCTTTTATTTTATTCACGCACGTTTTTGCCGCTCGTTCCATCAGGTCTATAGAGGCAATGGGTTCGTGTTCGATGGTATAACTGTCGCAAAATTGTATTTGGTTAACTGTTGGTATTTTCATAACATTGTAATTGTTGCGAACCTTGCGGTTGATATTCTTTAACGCAAAACGTGCAAAGGTAACACTTTTTTTATTGTTGATTTGGTATCCATCATTTGAACTGCAGCATGACATTAGGTGTAAATGTACACTTTCTTTATAACGATTACAAGTCAGCAGTTCTTTTTTTCTACTGACAATTAGTTTGTTCTAACTCTTTTTGCAAAATATCTTCGTAAAAGATTGGCAATTAGATTTATCAATAAAACAATGATTATCAAAACCAATGCAGTTCCGTATGCGATGGGACGTTGTGCCTCTAAATCGCTTCCGCTGGTCGAAATCACGTATAAATGGTAGGGCAACGCCATACACTGGTCGAAAATACTTTGCGGAAGATGCGGCAGAAAAAAAGCAGCACAAGTAAAAAGAATCGGCGCCGTTTCTCCCGATACGCGCCCTATCGAAAGGATAAGTCCTGTAACAATATTGGGGGTTCCAATCGGAAGAATTACCCGAAAAATCGTCTGCAATTTTGTCGCTCCTAAGGCACGGCTTCCCTCACGGAAACTGTCTGGAATGGCTTTTAAGGCTTCTTCTGTGGTTCGAATGACCAAGGGGAGACAAAGCAGCCCCAACGTAAGCGACCCCGCTAAAATCGAATTTCCAAAATTTAATTTATTAACAAAAAACGCCATTCCAAACAATCCAAACACAATGGACGGGATGCCGCTTAAATTATTGGTCATCATTCTGATAAACCGAACAATAGTGCCTTTCGGAGCGTACTCGTTCATATAAATTCCACTCATGATACCTATGGGAAAGGCAAAAACCGCACTCCCAATTATTAGGCAAAACGTTCCGACTATGGCGGGGAAAATACCGCCTTTTTTCATTCCGTCTGCAGGTGCGGTGGTGAGAAATTCCCAATTGATTACCCCAATTCCTTTTATAATGATAAAGAAAAGAACAACGACCAAAATTCCCACTATAGAAATGCTGAACAGCGAAACAAGCCCAAATGCTAATCGTTGTGCAAACCGTTTTTTTGTCTCGTACTGCGGGGGTATGTTATGTGTTCTTGTCATAAATGCAAAATTCCCACTTTGATATTACAAAATTGTTACGAAATGGTGTTTTTTTTATGAAGATTGTGTTGGAATGATGACTTTTTTATTGATAATCAACTAAAAACCAAACTATAATTTCAAAAGTATTTCGTTGTGATTTAGGTGTTTTATTTGGTCATCATACAATATATATTCTTTTTTTGGAATGGATAAAATGTATTTCTTCCCCGATTTGTTCGTTAATTTATCGCCTCGTAGCCACGGGTTAAAATTTTTAAGTTGTTTATACGTAATCCCTTGACCGATGGCAAAATCAATCAAATTGACAATAGATGTATCTACTTCCACCTGTCTTATTTGCAACGGTTGATATAAATCTGTTATCCGCAAATTTATTCCGTAATTTTTGGGGTCAGACAAAATTAATTTTGCCGCCAAAATGCGGTAAACATACCTTGACGTTTCCTCATTAAGCAGTAAATCCCAATACGATGCGGTTTTTTGTTTGTTGATATTTTGTTTCAGTCCGCCGTCTCCCATATTGTATGCCGCTGCTGCCGACACCCACGAACCGTGTTGTTTATACGATTTTTTCAGGTACTGACAAGCGGCAAGCGTTGCCTTTTCCAGGTGATACCTTTCGTCCACCTCATCGTTGATTTCCAAGCCGTAACTGATAGCCGTTTCCCTCATAAATTGCCAAAATCCCGATGCTTTTGCGGGCGAAACGGCGTTGGTTAAACCGCTCTCTATCAGGGCTAAATATTTAAAATCTTCGGGAATGTTTTCTTTTTTTAAGATAGGTTCAATCACGGGAAAATACCTGTACGCACGCTTGCAAAACAGGAGTATGTTCGACTGCCAATACACGTTTACCAACAATTCTCTGTCCAGCGCCTCGCGCACATCGTAACGGTTGACGGGCACATCTTCGCCCGCAAATTGCAACACATCAGGTATCGACGGACTGGCTAAATAATAACGAGACGAAAACACATCTGACTCCGTTTCGACTTCGGTAGATGTTGCTGACTCGTTTTTGTTTGACGTCGTGCCTATTAGCACAACAAAAAATACCGCCGCAACCACGGTGAAAAAGGCAGGGAAAAAGATGATTTTATTTTTTTTTGTCATAAATTTATTCGTTATTTAAGCGGTAAACGCATGCCTGATTATATTTTTTGCAAAGGTATAATTTTTTTTGAATTTTGATTTGGCGATTGAGTGATTTGTTGATTTCATTTTTTGTCCGCGAAGTGTAAAAAAATAAAACGTAATTCTCTGTGGTTTTATTTATGGATATTTATAAAAATGCCATTTTGTCAGTATGTTTTTTAACACTTGGTTTTGGCGTATCGGCTGAACAATGAATAAACCAACAATA
>Ga0099364_10013240_pt1 | contig 11084 bp, 10 predicted proteins | sample TergutTh196P3_FD_73070 | JGI IMG/M metagenome (GOLD analysis project Ga0099364, IMG submission 73070) | Microcerotermes parvus P3 segment gut microbial communities from Pointe-Noire, Republic of the Congo - Th196 P3 | ecosystem: Host-associated > Arthropoda: Insects > Digestive system > Gut ... | reverse complement strand
CAAAAATCCCTCCACATAAGCGCAACCGCTGCAAGATAATGCCGCCACAAACACGTAGACTGGAATGGGTTTGCCGGTTATGTTGTCTTGAAGCGACATTGCGGTTCCAGCCCAATATGAAAAGCCAAATTATATGTAAAGTCAGCATCGATTATTTAAACAGATAGCGGCTTTCTATCGCAGATTGCTTTCCATAATAATGCTCTCACGGAAACAGGAATATAGTTTCTGAATAAAGGAGGGAGTTATTATGGAAAGCAATGTAAACACACTGCGAATCTTAGCAGAACAGGCGAAATCTTTTTTACAGGGAAAAGGATATGCGCCGAGCAGCATCAAACACTACGCAACATGTTGGGATAGCCTTATCCGGTACACAGATTTGCGAATGATTGGAGAATTTTCCAACGAAATCTGTGAAGACTTTCTTCAAGCCGGAGGTAAAAAATTTCAAAATTTGGGCGGTGCCGCCGACAAGGATGATATTCGAGGAATAAAACTGCTTACATCATTCGTCGAAGATCAAATCGTAGCCGCTCACATGCAACGTACACCAGTAGCGCCGCAACCATATTTAGAGACAGCCAAGGCATACATTGCGTTTATGCAGTCTATTGGCCAAACGGCAGCCTCCATCAAATCGAAAAGGTCTCGAATTAAGATTTTTCTAGACAGTATCCTCGGCATTGGGATACATGCGTTGAACGATGTTTCAAGAGAAGGCATAGTAAGTTTCATGGATCATCTGACATCAAAATACACATCAGTAGCAAGAGCGAATATACTCTATTCTGTGAAAGATTTCTTGAAATTTTGCGAGCGCGAAGGATACATCACAACGAAATTATCACACCTGATTAAAGGAATATACGCAAATCCGAACGAGAAGCTTCCATCTACTTACACGCAGGAAGAAATAGCTTTGCTATTGGAGTCCGTAAACAGAGAGACTTCATCTGGAAAGAAACACTATGCGATCCTTGTACTCGTTGCTCAACTCGGTATCCGCGCTTCGGATATCATTTCTATTACGCTTGATGACATAAAATGGGAACAGGGTATCATCGAGTTTTCACAGTACAAGACTGGCACATATGTACGGCTTCCGCTAATTGATAGCGTAAAATACGCCTTGGCGGATTATCTTAAAAACAGTCGTCCCGCCACAGAGTATAAGCAACTCTTCATCAGAGATCGCGCACCCGTTGCCCCGTACAAAGTATCCGGATCAATATTCGCCATCGTCTCAAAACAGTTTCAGATTGCCGGGGTTTCATCTGACGGAAAGTGTAGAGGTCCTCATTCATTGCGTCACAGTCTGGCAAGTGGTTTGCTAAAGGAAGAAATCCCGCTTCCAGTCATCGCGTCAGTATTAGGGCACATCAACACGAAAAACACAAACCGTTATCTTCGGATCGATATTGGGCAACTCCGCAAAGTTGCACTGGAGGTGCCGGTATGATTACAACATCGGCTCCGAGCGTGATAATTGACGATAGCGTATTTAGTGAGTACATCGAACGATTTATACGGTATAAGCAAGGTCTAGGATTTAGTTACGGTTCTCCTGTAAGGTACCTCCTACGCAAACTAAATCGGCAGTTTATCGAGTTAAGAGTTACTAAACTCGATAGAGATACGGTAGAAAAGCTAAGCGAACGAAGCCCCGGAGAAGCGGCAGGAACGCAACTCAAGCGGATATCAATGCTACGCCATTTCGCACAATTTCTAAACGACATGGGTGTCGAAGCTTATGTCACACCCGAAAACTATAGCGTCAAATGGATTGATAACTTTGCGCCCTATATTTTCAGTCATGAGCAGATCAAGCGTATTTTTGCGTCTGCCGATTCCTTGCCTCCAAAGAAGCGATCACCACATTATCACATTGTCTGGCCGGCTTTTGTGCGTATGCTGTATGGATGCGGGTTGCGCTTATCAGAGGCGCTTTCATTAAAGACTGTAGATGTAGATTTGGTAGACGGGGTAATCTATGTTGATAAATCAAAGAAAGGAACTAGCCGCTACGTGCCGATGTCAGCCTCGCTCACAGAGTATTGCATCAAATATGCGCGTCTGGTGCATTCTAAGGAGCACTCATTTTTCTTCCCGGCGCCAGATGGAGGGAGATATTTTGCAAATACTGCATATGCTCGGATTAAGAGCATTTATGAAAATGCTTGCATTCCAGTGCTTTCTAACGGATCGCTGCCAAGAATCCACGACCTCCGACATACATTTTGTTACCACGCTTTGGAGCAGATGCAGGGTTTACATCTCGATCTATATTATGCTCTGCCTATACTCAGCACATACGTTGGGCATCAAGGCATTCGTGATACGGAGCGATATCTGAGACTCCCCGCATTTAGATATGCTTCGATAGTCGACATTGAAATGAATTCGCTAAAAGGAATCATTCCGGAGGTCGGTTGCCATGAAGGATAATTTTGCCGACCATCTTGAAAAGTTCTTCAACCACATCACTAACCGTCGCGGATTGAGTAAACATACCGCAAGTGCCTATAGTGATGCCGTTCTAATGCTTTTCCGCTATCTGCGAGAGACAGCAGGGATTAGACCGAATCAAATCACTTTTCAGCATTTCAGTAAAGAGTGCGTCTCCAGTTTCTGCGATTGGATTGAAAACACGCTTGGTAACTCAATTGCTACGCGCAATCAGCGCCTTACCGCCATGCATGCATTTTTCAGGTATGTTCAAAACGAAGAACCATCTAAATTGGCTATCTGCCGCGATATCCTTTCCATCCGAATGAAAAAGCATTGTGTCAAGCCGCCGAAATATCTCTCGACTGAAGCAATGAAAGCCATTTTGTCCGCGCCTGACTCCAATAGTCATACCGGAATTCGAGATTTGGCAATCTTATCTCTACTGTATGATTCCGCGACAAGGATTCAGGAACTGATAGATCTTAAAGTTACCGATATATCTATTTCAAAGCCGTCAACTATTCGCGTAACAGGCAAAGGAAACAAGGTGAGGGTAATCCCCATACTACCAGAGACGGCAAAAATCCTGGAAATATACATTGAGCGTCACAGATTGCCGGCGCATGATGCTCTTTTATTCACAAACAGAAGCAAACAAAGCCTTTCTCGTGTAGGAGTGAACTATATCCTCAATAAATACGTGGATAAAGTGAAAGCGAACTCCCCTGAGTTGATCCCAATATCCGTAACCCCTCATGTCATAAGACATTCAAAAGCTTCTCACCTATTGGCAGCGGGCGTAAATCTCATATATATTCGAGACCTACTCGGACACTCGTCTGTTATTACCACCGAGATATACGCATCCACAAACCCGGAATTTCTACAAAAGGCCATTGAAAACTCTGCTGTCAAAACAACACCACCTAGTTCTCGTTCTTCAGACAAAAAGGATTTGACTGATTTCCTAAAATGCTACCGCTGTTGAGGATAAAAATTATGGAAAGCTGTTTGCCGAGATAACTTATCGGCAGCACAGCTTTCTCATCTAACTTTACATATAATTTGGCTTTTCATATTGGGCTGGGAGCACTTTCGAAATTTATGACTCGGTTACCGGCGAAAGCATTAAAGCGTATCTGTTCGTTTCAGTCCTTCCATGCAGTTGCTATGCCTATGTTGAGCCTTGCCTTGACATGAAATCGGAGACTTGGATTGCATGCCACGTGAATATGTATAGCTACTTCGGTGGTGCCACAAGGCTGATTATTCCAGATAACCTCCGCGTAGGAGTCGACAGCAATACCCGCTATGAAACAATAATTAACAGAAGCTACAACGAAATGGCCGAGTATTACGATACCGCCGTAGTCCCTGCCCGGGTGGATCACCCACAGGACAAGAGTTCTGCTGAAGGCACCGTCAAATACACATCGACATGGATCATTGCCGCGCTTAGAAACAGGAAGTACTTCTCAATGCATGAACTCAAAGCGGCCGTGTCCAAGAAGCTGGAGGAATTCAACTCAAAGGATTTTCAGAAGAGAGAGGGAAGCCGCCTTACGGCATTCCTCAACGAAGAAAAATCGTTTCTAAAGCCGCTTCCCGCCTCTCCATACGAGCCGGCGGTCTGGTCAAAAGCCACCGTTCAAAGAGATTATCTCATAAGTGACGGAAAAAACAAATTTTCTGTGCCGTTTGACCTGATTGGCGAAGAAATTGGATTGCGAATAACCCGCAACACAATTGAGGCATTTTTCCACGGGGCGAGGGTGGCTTCGCACCCAAGACCGGAAAAGCGCCTGTGTGATCCGATAATCATACCGGACCATATGCCGGAGAATCATAGGAAATATCTTTCGTACAACGATGACGAGTTTCTATCGTGGGCAAACAGCATTGGAGCGGCAACGTTCGCTGTTGTCAAATCATTTCTGGAAAGCGGAAGGGTCAGTGAGCAAGGGTACAAAGCCTGCGCAAGCCTAACGAAACTAGCTGACCGGTATGGACATGAAAGGATCGAAAACGCCTGTGGTCGCGCACTTTCTTACACGCGCCAGCCGTCAATCCGTAGCATCGGCACAATACTGAAAAACGGGCAGGACACAGTAAAGCGCGAACCTGACAGCCAAAAGACTACAACGGGCAGCAGTTACGGCATAACGCGCGGAGCGGGTTACTTCAGTAAGGGAAGTGACGCCAATGATTAATCAGTCCACGATTGAAACACTGAAAACGATGAGGCTTGGCACGATGGCCGCCACGTTTGAAGAACAGCTTAAAGACAAAGAGAAATACAGGGATTTTTCTTTCGAAGAGCGCCTTGGCCTAATCGTTGACGCTGAATGGAACAAGCGGCAGAGCGGCAAACTAGCCCGATATATAAGAAACGCTCAATTTGCGGAGCCGCACGCCTCAATTGAGGGCATAGAGTATCTCCCTGACAGAAAACTTGATCGGGCCGAAATGCTGCGACTGTCTACATGTCATTACATGGACGAGCATCGTAACATTTTACTGGAAGGCGCGTCCGGGAGTGGCAAAACTTTCGTCGCCTGCGCTCTTGGAAACGCAGCTTGCAGGAAACTCAAGACAGTAAGGTACATGCGTATACCGGAGCTGTTGGATGAACTGAGTGTGGCAAAAGGCTGCGGCACGTTTAAGAAGGTCATCAAAGACTTCAAAAAAGTGGATCTATTGATTCTTGACGAATGGTTGTTGCGTTGCGTGACGCCGAAAGAACTATATGATCTCCTTGAGACCGTAGAATCAAGATGCAACCGCTCAACGATTTTCTGTTCGCAGTACAACAGCAAAGGCTGGTACAAAAGACTCGGCGGCGACGAAGAAAGTCCGGTAGTCGAGGCAATCCTGGATCGGATTATCCATACCTCATATGAAATCGCAATAGAGGGCGATATCTCAATGCGCGAGAGGTATGGTTTAAAACCCGCGAAAGTGAGCGGTGTTAGATGACTGAGCACGAAATGTTCTGTGATCTCTGTGATAAGTGCGGAATGGAATTTTACCGCCTCGTTGAGTGTCTCATAAAGGATATTCAGCATCTTGAGGCAAAAGTAGTTTATCTGCGATATTCACTGAGCAGGTTTCTACCGAAAAATGATGGAAAGATGCTTAGGTGCGAAATTTTCTCCGATCTGTCAGGCAGCTATTACGCTCAATCCGCATATCAGCGGTATGTATCGGAATACAATGATGGGCAAGACCCTATGGAAACTGCGGAATATTGCGAACGCTTGATGAGAATATCCATCGGCGGCGAATCGGTTGACTTATGAGCGGGCATGAACTGAAAACACGCTCGACGACGTGGAACGTATCGAAGTAGCTGAGAAAAATAGTAAGCGTGATTTAAAGCGCTGAACTCAGGCTTCTATGAAAAAATGTTGTGGAAAGCGTGGAAAACCTTTGCGCGACCCGGGGACTTCCATCTTCCACAACTATATGTTACTACTTTGTTGGGACGATACGAATATTCTGGCTCTGTCTCCGGCGAGGTGGCTCTGTTTGACCGGAGCGGTGGCTCTATTTCGTCGTGCAGGCGGTTCCGTTGGACCGGAATATACAGCCACAATTGCTTATATGCTGGTCAACAGCCTCCTAGATGGCACTAAATTTTGTGCTGATGGTGCTTTTCGTGTATTACACAACCTCAAATGCAAAGTCTTTGATGATTGCATTCTTGTCAAAGAGGCAAACAGTAAAGTCAACGACATTGCAAAACACCTGAAAATCGAAATCCCCTTGAAATTATAGGCTTTTTGTGGTGGTAAAAACTTTGCCGGGAATTACGGATAATTTTAGTCTGTTTACAGACAAATTGTGCATACATTGATAGAGGAAGAAACAAATGAGTAAGGAACTGTAGATAAATAACTTGACTATTACATAACTATTGTGATAACATTTAGAAAAACATTGGGAGTTTTTCTTATGGGTGATGTATTGGAGAGAAAAATCAAACAGATAATGCCTAAGCTAAATGAAAAACAGTTGAGGCAATACTTGGGAAGCGAAGCGGAAGCATTAGGAAGAGGCGGTATAGCAATCATAGCAAGAATAAGCGGCAAATCAAGAAACACAATTGTCGCAGGCATGAAGGAAAACAAGAGCGGAGAAGATGGCACAGAAAGAATTCGCAAGACCGGCGGCGGCAGAAAATCAATCGAGGCAAAATATCCTGATATTTCGAAGGAAATCGAAAGAATCGTAAGAGACACGACTTTTGGGAACCCTGAAAACCCGTTGGCTTATACTACAAAAAGTACAAGGAAAATACAACAGATATTGAACGAGACAGAATATGAGGTTGGACACGACGTGGTCGCCCACATTCTAAAAGAACTTGGATACAGCCTTCAACTTAACCAAAAGATGCTGCAAGTCGGAGAAGGTCATCCGGACAGGGACAAGCAGTTTCGGTTTATCAACAATAAAGCGAAAAAATTTTTGAAAGCAAGAGTTCCGGTCATTTCCATTGATGCAAAGAAGAAGGAGAATATAGGAAACTTCATAAACAAAGGCAGGACGTATAGAAAAAAGAAGGATCCCCAAAAAGTGTTAGACCATGATTTTACGATAAAAGAATTGGGAAAAGTGGTCCCGTACGGCATATATGACATTGGCAGGAACGAAGGGTTCGTCAATCTGGGAATCTCTTCGGACACCTCGGAATTCGCGGTAGAAAGCATATCCAGGTGGTGGCTGGTTTTAGGCAAGAACACCTATCCGAAAGCGAAAAAACTCTACATCAATTGCGATGGGGGAGGCAGCAACGGGAGCAGGACCAGATTGTTCAAATTCCAATTGCAGGAATTCGCAAACCAGAGTGGCCTTGAAGTGCATGTGTCGCACTTCCCGCCTGGAACAAGCAAATGGAACAAAGTAGAGCACAGGATGTTTTGTTACATAACGAGCCATTGGAAGGGTCAGCCATTGATAAGCGTTGAGACGGTTATACAATTAATCGGCAGCACGACGACAACGACCGGGTTGAAAATTATATGCGTAAAAGATGAAACTGTTTACAAGATTGGCATAAAGGTCGGCGACGAGGATTTTGCGACAATAAACATCAAAAAAGTAAAGGGATTGCCTAACTGGAATTATATTATTTCTCCTAATAAATAGTCAAGTTATTTATCGACAGCTCCTAAGAATGGAATCGAGTATGCGAAGCTCTACGTATCAAGAAGGGATGGAGATGATGTTCTCAAAGATTATACGAATCTCGGCAGGGTGCTAGACAAGGAACGCGGCATATACAGAAATCGGGAGCGCGGCGTTTTCACATACGACCTCACAACCAACACATACGGGAAATCGCCAACAGAATTTGTTCCACCAGTGGTAAGTAGAAAAGAATCTCTGATTCTGGACTTTGGTGATGTCTTCTTTCTGGATCAATTCTTACGGACAAAAGGCTTGTACACAACAATTGACGCGATTGGATATGGAAACCCGGACACTTTGTATGCGATGATTAGCTATTATGCTGTCTGCTCCACAGCAAACTGCCATGCGCAAAGCTGGTGGGAAGGCAGTTACGCGCGTATCCTTTACCCAAAAGCAAATCTGTCAAGCCAGCGAATCAGCGATTTTTTAACTGCAATTGGGGATGAATACTCACAGAGGGAGTTCTTTCAGAAATACTTCAAGATGCTTGATCGGTCAAGTTCGAATACAGAGAACGTATTGATTGATAGCACTGGTCTTCCGAATAGCATCCGTTTCCCTTTAACTGCAATTAGCAACCACAACGGAGAAATAAGCAATGAGGTCAGACTTATCTATGTGGTTCAGCAAAACACAGGCTTTCCTCTGTATTTTCGTTACTGCCCGGGAAATGTGATAGACACGATGACGCTGATCAGGTGCCTTGAAGAATTGAAGGCACAGGGGATAAACGTAAAATTTGCCATCCTTGACGCAGGGTACTACACTGATGAAAATATCCGCGAGCTTTTTGATAGCAAGATTTCTTTCATAACAAGGCTAAAAGCAAATCTGGTGATTTACAAGGGTTTGGTAAAAGAGCATTTGAGTTCACTTGAATCAAAAGAAAACCTTGTCGAATATAACGGAAGTTCATCATCTGAAAAGTGTAATAATTTATAAAGGGACTGCAATACATAGTTTACAGGAATGCGACATGTGACATGTAGCTATGTATATAATTCATTATTCTCTTGACAAAATTTATGTAATATGTATAATAGTAGCTATGTATATTACTAGGTCCTCTTGGACAAATCGATCCGGCAAGACTTATGACTCCATATGGCTCAAAGAATCCTACCGTGAAAACGGAAAGGTAAAGTCTCGCTATATCCTTAACCTTAAAAATTGGTCCCTTAAGGCCATTAACGCTCTACAGCTCGCTTTAGACTCTGAAAACAATAACAGCTCTGCTCACGAAAACAACGCCGTACCAGATAAACCCGAGTCTATAAAAGTTTGCCCTAATCAAATCTCACTCGAACAGGGGCTTTCCGTCGGCGCCCTCTTTACAGTCTTCCAAATCGCCGAACGCCTTGGCATAGCTGACGCTCTCGGCAATGATTTTCAAGCCAAACTTGCTTTATGGCAGGTTTGCGCTCGCGTCATCGAACAAGGTTCGAGGTTGTCCGCTGTACGCATGGCAAATCTTCACGCCGCTACATCGATTCTCCAGTTCAAGCAAGGGTTTACAGAAAATGACCTATACGCCAATCTCAAATGGCTCGCTAAACATCAGCAATCAATCGAAGACAAGCTCTTTACCCATCGATACCCTAAAAAAGATTCACTCCCTAACCTTTTCCTTTACGACGTCACCAGCAGTTACCTTGAGGGAGAAAAAAATGAACTTGCTCAATTCGGCTATAATCGTGACAAGAAGAAAGGCAAACTCCAGATTATCGTAGGTCTTCTATGCGATAACAACGGCATCCCAGTGTCCATAGAAGTTTTCGAAGGCGATACTCAAGATCCAAAGACGGTGTTGTCGCAAATCAAAAAAGTGACAGACCGTTTTGGCTGTCAAAAGGTTACGTTTGTCGGTGATCGCGGGATGTTGAAAAGTACGCAAATAGAAAATTTGCACGACGCCGAATTTGCATACATTACGGCAATCACCAAACCACAGGTCCAAACGTTGATAGAGGCAGGAGTGCTTCAGTATGGTCTGTTTGACACAAACCTGGGAGAAGTTGATTATGATGGAATACGATACATCTTCCGTCGCAATCCGGTACGTGCTCATCAAATACAAACAAAACGAGCCAACAAGCTTAAAAAGATTAACGAACTGCTACTGCAAGGGAATATCTATCTTTGCGAACATCCAAGAGCTCATGTAAAGACAGTGTTGGAGCGTATTTGGAAGAAAATAGAGCAACTGAAGTGCGAACAATGGCTTACTATATCGGTTCCTCAAGAAGGGCTCCGCCGCCTGGAATTGTTGGTAGATGAAAAAGCATTGGAAGAACTGAAGCGTTTAGATGGGTGTTACGTACTTAAAACGGACGTGCCAAAAGAGATGTCCGCGAAGGAGGAGATACACGAACGATACAAGGACTTGGCGTTGCTTGAAAGCGCGTTTAGAACCTGTAAAACGGTGTCGCTGGAACTGAGACCGCTACATGTTAGGTTGTCAACAAGTACACGGGGGCATGTGTTCGTAGTGATGCTGGCGTACATGATAATACAGGAGCTGAACAGGCTTTGGAAGGGAATTGAGATAACGGTAGAAGAGGGATTGAAGCACCTTACGACGTTGACAGAACAGAGAATATTATATGCGGAAGGCTTGAAGATAAGCAATATTCCATCTCCAAGTGAACAAAATGAACAATTATTGAAGGCGGCAGGAATAACACTGCCCCCTTATTTGCCAAGTAACGACATAACCGTAGCTACGTATAATCACAAAAAGAAATCATCCTAAAAACCCTATTTGCAATGGTTTATATCAATTTGTCTGAATATTTATAGTATGAACTTCCGATAAAAGGTATCTTCACATTGATTGACTATATGGTGCATTGTCGTCCAGCCTGCCGCGTCGGCCGCATTGACGTCCGCGCCTGATTCGATCATAAGTCTGAGCGCTTCGGGTGAAGCCGCGTGCCATAACGCCCCGGGACGGGTTCCGAGAGTTGGAAAGTTGTACTCGCACTCGACGACTTCCATCAAACCCTCGCAATAACGATCGAGTTTTCCCTCGTGGTCGTCACCGCCGTCCGAATACCACCCGTCCCAGTCTTCCCAAGTAACATATTCTTTCGCTATCACGGCCTTTTTGATTTTTTCGTCGTCATCTTTGTTATCTATTTCTATCTCTCCACCGTCAAAGTAAACGCGAATCAACGACATTTCATTGTCGTCCAGTTTCATTCCGGGAACTTTGAAACCCGCGTCGCGCAGAATTTTCAGCATCTCGGCGCCGACGTCGAGGCGATGTTTGGCATACTTCGCCACTTCATCATATTCTGCCTCCGGGAGGAGATTTCTTTGGAGATCCCACGATAAATCATTCAAAACACCGGTTCTTGCTCCGCACTCAATCAGGGCTCGCAGTGTTCCGGGATTATTGGACTCCAGCGCGGCAACCAGGGAAGACGTAATCGCGC
>Ga0099364_10013239_pt1 | contig 11085 bp, 6 predicted proteins | sample TergutTh196P3_FD_73070 | JGI IMG/M metagenome (GOLD analysis project Ga0099364, IMG submission 73070) | Microcerotermes parvus P3 segment gut microbial communities from Pointe-Noire, Republic of the Congo - Th196 P3 | ecosystem: Host-associated > Arthropoda: Insects > Digestive system > Gut ... | reverse complement strand
GGAGAAAATTGCCGACCAAGAGTTTCTTGTGCGGAGTACCGCACGCGACTTTTGGAAAAAGTCGCCTACCTTAACACTTTTCAAAATGTCAATTTATTGACGTGTTGCGGTATAGCTTCCCCCAAACCCAAAGGAGACAGAAAACAGCCGCGTCGCAGAGCGACGCGGCTAATAATTCACCGGAGTACCGGCTAGCTTTTCTTGAACTTGCGGCGGTATCCGAATCCTAAGCCGACGAGTCCGGCTCCGAAGAGGAGCATTGTACCGGGTTCCGGAACGGCGGCGGTGCCATCGCCGAGGACAACGTCAAAGGTGTAACCGGTATTCTTGTTGCCGTTCGTCGTAATCTCAAACCTGTTGAGATATTGCCCGTCGTCAAAAACGAATCCGGCAAAACCAAAGGCGATATTGTTAATCGTTTGGAACGCCGCCCCATCTGCCCCGTAAAAGGTGATGTTATACGAGTTCTGAGTGCTGGCTTCGTTGGCGTGAGTGCCGACATTGAGGTAAAACGCATTGATGTAGCCATCCGGCGTTTGAATGCCGAATTGGTTCGCACTGTTGTGGGAGAAAGACATCCCCGTGTCAATGCCCGTTCCATGAAGGGTGTGACTGTAGCCGGCCCCCATGCCGTCCCAGGAATTCATCGTGTAAGTTCCCTCCAGAGTCTGGGGGGCACTTCCGTCACCATAGTTCAGGTCAAGCACGTTGGTCAACGTGAACGTGTTGAAATACGGAGCCTTCTCTTTGTCGAAATCCGCCGATCCGATCAGCGCCCATTCGGACTGGCCAGCCAGCTGCTTGTAAGTGTCCCAGTCGGTGTAACTGGTAACAATTTCCGCTTTGGCATTCGCGGTGACGAAAAGTGTTACTGCCAAACAGAGGCTGAAAATGTGATTGATTTTCATTTTGGTTTTCCTTTCTCCGGTCAGGCCGGATAAAAATTGTTTTTACTAACGCTTGACATAAATGCAATTGCCGTGCCAAACGCAAAAATTTTGTTTTTTTGCTGAAAACACGGCGATTTCTCTATAATTCAAAGGTTGAGAAAATAGGATTCGCCGTGAACTGTGCATCAAGAGTGTATCATTTTGCAAAAGTGTAGTGTTTTGAGGCAAAAAACGCAATCTAAAAATTGCGGTTCCGTTACTCATAGTGTGTCCACATTTTCAATACGTGAACGATGCCTTGGTAGGCAACGCCTCGTTCGTCCACGAAATTGCCATCATTCGGCAAAACAGTATAAACAAAGCGATGCTGATCGTTAATCCTACGAGAATAAAACCCTTGCAAATCGCCCACTAATTTTTCGTATGAAGGCAGATTCGTCCAAGGATTATTTTTTACTATGTCAATAAGTTCCTTTGCTTTTCTTGCATAACTCTTTCCCGCTCTTTTTAATTTTTCCAAATCTTTGACGGCCTGTCTGGAAAGAATGACTTTATACATCGAAATCAAGGCTATCGGCATCGGTTCCCTCTTCAAGAGGTTCTTCCGCCGCCTTTTTGATTGAGGATACCATACCGGGAATGGACGACAAGTATTCCGTGTCGCTGTCATAGAGTCCAATGCTGAACTTCTGAAACTGGATGAACTCACCTATCCTGCCAATCGCCCTGTCAGGCAGCGTGTCGATTTGCGTTTTCAGATACTCGCGAGTCGTCATTTCCTTAAAGTGTAGTGTTTTGAGTTAGCCGCGTCGCCCGGCGACGCGGCTAACAATGCACCGGAGTACCGGCTAAATAATCGGAGTACCGGCTAAATTTTCTTGAACTTTCGACGATATCCGAGTCCCAAGCCGATGAGACCGGCTCCGAAAACGAGCATCGTGCCCGGTTCAGGAACGACCGGAGTACCACTCTCTTCGACGCCAAAGAAGAGCCAATTGGCCACTTCGGGCGGTCCGCCCTTCACAGATTGGAACAAGCCGAAATCCTCATACCGGTCTCCAAAACCCCAAAGGTCGTAAAACACAACGTTGGTCTCTTGATACCCATAGTCCAGTCCCGACCAATCACCCGTCAGGGCTGCCATAATTAAGGAACCATCAGGATTCTCACTAAAATCCTCCGCCACGTTTTGACCATAAATGATGGTAGAAAGCGTCAACGAGAAAAGAATCGCATCCGTGCCGAGGTTATCGAATCCGTTGCCATAAATGGCATAATAAGCATTGTCGAACAATGACTGGATTTGCGTCTTCTGAATATCACTGAGTACGGAAGCAGTGGCAAGCGAAGTTTTCTCTCCCATCCAGTCGGTATAGTAACCTGCACCGGGGTCCGTTTGGTTAATGCCAACGTTTTCGTCTATTCCCATTGTATGCCGGAGTCCGGCGACAGGATTCCGAAAGTAATTTTCATGTTCGGTCTCCGTGCCGTTTGGCTGCGCATAACTGTTGGTAAAGACAGAATTTACCAAGGGGGCGATCAGATTGAGCGACGCGCCGGTCTGAGTATCGGTGAACCGTGCATTCCCCGAGATGACGTGGTGTCCTGCCCAAGCTTCGTCCACCACACGATTTTCATCGAATTGTGCCTGAATCGCCGCCAAGCGACCTAACTCGTAGGCGGTGTCCATTTGGAGCGTTATCATGTCGGCTTTGGCGGCAGACGCCGTAAACATCACTGCCAAGCCCAAAACTGCGGCGGTAAACGTGTTCTTCATTTTCCTCTCCTTTCGGAAACGTAGGTGGATGGGGGGAAAGGCTATACCGTTCCTCGATATGTTTTCACCCGCAACATTCGTGCCAGAGCCTTGTGTCTTTGTACGACATGTAAAACATAGCACTTCTCCATCAAAAGTCAAGGAACGGATGACGCAAAATGCGGTAAACATCCCGAAAAGCGATGCAGAAAAAGGCAGCAGGGCACAAAAAAGAGCCGGGGGCGTAAGCCCCCGGATGTCTCACGTTGGGTAGGTCAGTTTCTCCGAAACTGACGCGACTTTCGGAGAAAGCCGTCTACTATCCGACCAGAACTAAAATTGTGGATTCAATATCCGTCATTCCCGCGAAGGCGGGAATCTAGAGGAAAGAGGTATAATATCCTTCCTCTAGGCCCCCGCCTACGCGGGGGTGACGGGAATTCACAATTTTAGACTTGGTGCCGCCTACCAACTGACGCGGCTTTCGGAGAAAGCCGCCTACCTCTGCCTACCGAATCAGCGACGCGGCGTACTGCGGGAACTGGTTCGCAATGCCCAACGTCTGCATACCCGCCTGAACAAGCAACTGCAATCGCGTCAGGTTACTCGACTCCACAGCAAAGTCCGCATTCGTAATCAGAGCATTCGCCTCCGTCATCGCGACCATCGAATCCTGCAACGCCATGATGTTCGGCTCCAACGAACCCCGCTGCAACGCTCCCAAACGACCACGCTGCACCGCAACATTTTCAATCGCCTGATTGATAATCCTGTCCGCAAGTCTTCGACCCGCATCATCCGAAGTCAACGCAGCAATGCCGCCTTCCTTCAACATGTAGAGTTGCCCATCCTTGCCGCCGAGACTCGTCGTCAACATCGATGCAATACCAATCCGCATCTGCTGTTGCGAGACCACGTCCGGTCCGAGTTGGAACAATGCTCCGCCGCCGGTAATCGTAAAGCCGGTATTGCCGACACCATTCGCCACACTCATCGAAACCGACAAGTCCGCCGTGTTAATGCCGATGTAGTTTCCGTCCGCCGTCGCACGAGTCCCGTTAATGGTCGCCACCATATCGCTACCCGCCGCAAAATTGCTGGCATTGCCCCAAGCATCCACGGTCGCCATGTAACCCTTGACCAAGTTGACTTCAAGGGTCTGATTGCTTCCGAGTTCTTCGGACTCAATGACAAGCCGCTCATTCGCATCGGCTTGACCAAGCATGCCGATACCGCTGGAAGTCGCACTGCCGGGTCCAGAGGAAATCTTGTAACCGCCGACCGTAACGCCTTGCGCACCAGAAACATCCCGATTGAACAACACGCTGCCTGCCATGCCGCTGCCGTTGGGATTGTCCCCTTGCGAAAATTGCATGGCATTCGCATCGAACATCGAACTGAAAGCAACTTCCTTGCCCGATGCCACATCCTTCATCATGGCACCATTGAGAGCCCGTGCCAAGAGACCGGCATTGACTTCGCTGGCTGTTCCCGATCCGAGGTTGCCCGTGATGATCAACTCACGCGACCCGTCCGTCTTGGTGTGGAGTTCCACTTTCAAGTCAGGCAGGAAATCACCGGCGGCGTACTTGGCATCGTAAGCAGTATTCCACTGGTTCAGACCGCTGTGCACGTCATTAACGAAGTGGATAGAAATGCCCGCCATGTGCGTTCCGGCTTCTTTCGCTGTAATGCTCATCACGCCGTCGTCGGTTGCAATGCCTCGTACACCGATAACATTGCCTTCGACATACGAACCGGTGATCATCGTCTTACCGTCAGCAGCCTTGGCAAAGGGGTTATCGGCTGCGGCGGCATCAGCGATAGCATTCGCCACGGTGAAGGCTTCGTCTTGTTCTGCTGCCAGTTTAACCGGACCGTCCAATTCCAGCACGCTGGTATTGGTTTTCGTTCCGCCTTCGCCTGTGAAGGAGCGAATCGCTTCCCAGTTAGCGGCAATCGCGCCATTGACGGCGGCTCGCAGAGCGGCATCGGCGGCTTTGACTGCATCGGAGTCAAGGGGTTGCCCTTGAGCGGCGGCTTGCAACGCTTCGAATTCCGAACCGAGGAAAACTGTCAACTGCCCCGTCGTCGCATTGAAACCTTCCCGTGCCTCTTCACGAGTGAACGTGAATGTCATCCCATTCATCGCCGACGTGTTGTCGAAGGTGAGAAGCGTTTGGCCACTCGCGTCCGCAGGCTCGGTGGTTACGTTCTCGATGGCATTGCCAGATTCATTGGCTTCCCTCGCCGCGGTTGCACCGGCGCTTAACGCACTTCTGATTTCAGTGATGAAATCAGCCAGGGTTGGTGTTATCGCCTGGTAACCATCTTGCCATGCGGTATCCGACCCCGGATCATTCTTAACCGTTATCGAGAAGAATGAGTTATTAGTACCGATGCTGAGATCTTCTCCGTTGGGACTGTCAGTAGCAGCATTCGTGGCATACGTATGCGCAGCCGCATTGAGACGATCTTGCAAGGCTGTAGCAAACTCGGCTGCGTCTTCAAAGGGTCCACCTAGTGCCGTATCTGTGGCAGCCAAACCAACTGCCAGAGAACCCGTTGTCCAAAGATTAGTGGCAGCAGTTGCAAACGTCAAATCGAAATCATCCACATCATCTATGAACGACGTTCCAAGCGTAAACGTTACGCCGTTGAAAGTGAAGTCGAACGATCCGGGCGTTGTGGTAACTTCGAATTCCGTAGCACCCTCCACAGCGCCTGTTCGTGCCGTATTGCTGACCGGCGGCGTGTAGTCCATCGTCGTTCGGGAACTGGTTGCTTCAATTACAGCAGCAGTAGCACCAGCCAGTGCGATTTGCAAGTTATGCTTTTCTGCCCCCGAGGCTTGGATGGCAGGACCACCATCTGCGACGGGGTCGAGACCGAGGTCTGCCCGAAGAGTAGTATTGGTACCAGTGTCAGCCCATGTGAGTGCTGCGTTCACTGCCGCCAGCAGTTCGGCATCAGTCCAACCATTAACCGTCGCCTGGGTAACAGTACCTGCATTACCCAAGCCAAGTGTGAGGATTCCGTCTTCCCAAGTGGTAGTGTTCGCATTGCCACCAGTGAAACGGAACTCTACACCATTAAACGCTTTGGCAAGTTCGTCGCTGAATGTCAGTTGTGGTCCGAAACCCTCCGAAGGATCGTTGTAGGCGATGGTGAACGTGTCAGTGACGGCTACAGTGTTTGCTGATATGGCATCGTCTGCGTTAAGCAATTCTGCCGCTTGTTCGCTGGTGATAGTGCGTCCTTGTTCCGCCAAAAGCCACGCGTTGACATCTTCAAGCACATCGCCGTCGTCTCCCATCCCGGACAAAGCGTGATTCAGAGCACTGATGATTGCGACTGGTGTGATTGCATTAGTCGTACCGAGCGTCAATGTACCAGTCGTTGCATTGAAAGCGTTATCTGCGTGCACAGAAGTTGCTCCTCCAAAGGCAATCGTAATTCCGTCCAACAGTTGCGCGAGTTCGTTCGAGAACGTCGCACTGTTGGTAGCCGTAGTATTGCCCGGAAACACTTGATTCGCTGGTGCCTCGATATGTGCATTGCTCGTTAGCGAGGTAGCCTGTTGCGTCGTGATACCGGGGCGATTGTGTCCGGCGATTTTTGCGACGGCATTGTCGGCGACGATCATCTGGTTTCCGCCGAGGAGAACGAGATCCCCTTCCATCGGTCCGCATGCGCCTGGCGCGCCGGTCGGCTGCACAATTCCGTCAATCGGTGTGGGGCAGGTGTCCACGACAAATGCTTTACCGCACTCATCGATTCCGAAGACGCGTCCATTCGGATCGACTCCGGGCGGATAGAGTTGCGAAACGCTGACTCCCATCGTTTGCTCCGCCGTCAACGTGTTGAACAGTTTGGCGATGTCGCTGGCGGTGGTAATGCTGTTTCCTTGAGCATCGGTCGCGAGTTTGATTTCCAAAATCGGCGTATGAATACCCGCCTGTTTGTCCGCTTCAGTCGGATGAATGATATTCACGCCGAGTTGCTGATTCGCCACCGGCATCCCATTGGTTCCGAGTGTGGTCAAGCGGACGAGGGGACCATTGTCCATGCCGGAGAATCGGAGGGCGTTGCCCATGTTGATGTCGCCATGAATGGCGGAGGCATCTTGGAATCCGACTCTTCCGCCGGTTCCTGTATCGCTGGACAGACCGGTCGCCAAAAACTTGTCGCCGAGTTTGCTGTTGATGAGGTCGATGACTTCTTGCGAAGTGGCTCCCGATGTGAATCGGCTTTCTTCGTTCACTCCGCCGTTATGGACGCTGGTGAGTCCATTGGGCTGGTTGGCGATAACGGCGTTGCCGTTGACTCCGCTTGCCAGCGATGCCGCCACATTCGGTGCGCTGTTGAGCATTTTGAGGATGTCATTGGCGGTGGCTCCTGCGGCATAGGTGATCGACACTTCCCCTTCGGCTGCGCCATTGGCGAAAGTGAACCGGTCGCCGTTGGCGAAGGTGCTGGGGTTGCCGATGATGCTGACGTTTACGTCGGCGAGTGCATCAAAGTCCGCAACGGTTCCATCGACGGTATTTGCCAATGCGTTTTTGATGGCATCATTCAGGACGGTTTTATCGCCAAACGAAGTCGAATTGACGTAAATCGTTTTGGTGTTGGTGTCCGCAACGGAGTGGTCGGCAGCCGTAGCAATTCGGTCATCAATAGCGATTGTCCAGCCATTGAGTTGCGAGTTGATGTTCTTTCCGTCTGCATCGGTAACTTGCGCCACGAGGGACTTGCCGCTGATGACGTTGGTCGAGGCGGCTTTGTTGGACGCATTATAGACGACTCCGTTGGCTGCGCCTTGTTGCATCGTTACCGATGTCTCTGCGTTTTCCGAGTCGGTTCGACCAGTGGTGTCGATGGCGATGTCGAAGAGTCCGGCAAAGTTATTGAACCGGCTTTCGTAAGCAGAGACCAGCGAAATTTCGACGATACCGGGCTTTCCAGCAGCGGCTTCTTGTACGATACGTGCATCGTTTTCGGCACCGCGCGTGATTCGGAATTCGTAGTTTCCGTTATCGAGTCCGGCTTCCAATGCGGTGATGAGAATATCGTTGCCCGCACCTGTGCTGGAAAGCGTGATGCTTCCGTAGGACTCTTTTCCTTCGACGTAAGCGAGTACGCCTGTGGAGTCGGTCGAGCGGTTAATGGCGGCGGCAATGTCGTCGTTGGTGCTGTCTGCACCGACGCTGATCGTTGCGGAGCCGCGGTTGCCGATTACGTCAAAGACGGTATCGACAGAAACGCCGGTGCCATTGGAAACGAGTCGGGCATAGTCGGCAGCCTGTGACACGTTGACGTTTACGCCGACGGCATTCGCTGTACCGAAGTTCGCACTGTTGATTTGGACGTTGCTCAGTCCTCCGCCCATACCGGCGGTTTTGAAACCGAGTGAACCGTCGAGAATTTTCTTTCCGCCATAGTTTGTTGTACGGGCTATACGGTCGATAGATTCGAGTGCAGCATCGACTTGGAGTTGGTTCGCGGCGATTTGTTCGGCGGTCATCGTACCGGTGTTGGCGGATTCGACGACGAGTCCCTTGATGTCATTCAAGAGGTTCCCAATCATTGCCATTGAACTGTCTGCCATTGCGATGAGGCTGTTGGCTCGTTGGGTGTTGGTGATGGCTTTCGTGGTGCCGGTGATTTGTGCTTTGAGCAATTCACTGGCGATGAGTCCTGCCGGATCGTCTTTACCGGAATTAAGTTTAAGACCGGTAGAGAGTCGGGTCAGTGTGTCTCCTAGTGCGCCCATGTTTCGGGTCAGATTGAACTGAGCGCCGAGAGCGGTGGAGTTCGAGGCTACATACATTCCTGTCATGGGTTCGTCCTTTTGTTAAAGGTGATGTAGCGTCCGTGCGAGTGGAGAGGAGACAGAAGTCAGGAGACAGGAGTCAGGAGAGAAATATCTCCTGTCTCCTTACTCCTGTCTCCTTACTCCTCTTTCCGGCGTAATCCTAACGCCGGATATGCATCTACGTCGATGCATTAAAATCATTGTCGGAGTATAGCCTATAAAGTTTGCGCTGCCGGAAGATTTTGGGTATTTTTTGTAGATTTTGCAGAGTACCCGATATACCTAGACGGCGCAAATGGTACAAGCAGTGTAGGAGGAAGGAGTCAGGAGTCAGGAGAAAGAATGTAAGAGATAGGAAAGATAGAGCGATTACGACGGATTATACCGATGAACAAAAGAAGCGTTGGCAAGAGTTGTTCGATAATCCACCGGAACATGTCCGGATTTTTTTCAACAGGGCGAAAGATATGCTTACGATGGGGTTCGATGAAGCTGTATGTGAAAATGAAGATGTGACTGCAAGCGAAAAATAGTGTCAATTTCGATTGACTGCTCATGTTGCCATGTGTCGCCAGGCGGCGGTACTGGCGGCGGGAATCCGCCTGGGTCTTCGTCGAGTTCGGGCGGAGGAGGCGGAAATCCGCCTGGGTCGTCATCGGGTTCGGGCGGCATCGAAATCGGCAAGTGCCGGTTTGAGCGGCGAGAGACCTCGTGCGATCAAGTCGGCGTTCACGAAGTGAACGATGCGAAGTTCCTGCGGCAGTATCGACAGCGCACCAGTCGTCTTGCCCGCCCCGTTGGGACCGGCGAGAATGACAAATATCGTAGGGGTTCCTTTTTGTTTGACTCTGTTGTATGTTCGTTGATAGAATATGTCGTCTCACCCATAGTTTTTCAGTTTTTTCAAACGTTCACACAGAGAATTCGCAATCTTACGATTGCGGCTCTGTTTTGCACCGCACGAGTGCGGCGGCTAAATGAGTTCCTCCAACTCCGCGACGAGTTCCTCGAACCGCTTCATCGCTGATTCTATCGGTACAGGCGATTCCATATCGACACCCGCCGTGCGTAACAACTCAATGGGAGCAGCAGAACAACCGCCGCTTAAAAATGCAACGTAATCGTCCCGCTTTGTCGCTTTTTGTTCCACAAAACAATGTGCTTGTATAGCAGTGACAAAAAGGGTACAATACGTTCTCACAAGATCGGAAAAGGGGTTCTTATGGCAAAAACGAAAACGGAGAAGGCGAAACAGTATATTTATATTGCGCAAGCATCGGGAGAATCAACAAGATGCAAAATTGGCAAAACCAACGACCTTGAACGCCGTTTGAAAGAATATAACAACATGACTGGTAAATCCAAAGACAACGTTTTCCAGTATTTGTTCACATGCGAAGTCAAAGACATGACACTGGTAGAAAATGCTGTCAAAAAACAGTTTGCCAAACTTCGTGAAGAAAAAAACACGGAAATGTATTTTTACAATCCTGCCTTGTTTGACGACTATGTTCAATTCATAAAATCGCATAAATTGTTCGTCAAAGAAATTTTTATCAAGACGGCAGAGAAGAAACAGGTAACAAAAATAGTGCGGAAAACCACTCCGTCTCTCGAAGAGCGAGGACTGTCCCAGAAAGATGTACTGCAAAAGGCACAGAGAATAGAGAACGATGAGTTTTACACCCGATACGAAGATATTGAAAAAGAATTGTCCATGTATCCCAAAAGAATTTGGAAAAACAAAGTCGTTTTTTGTAACTGTGATGATCCTGTGGACAACAATGAAAAGAACACTTCCGCATTTCCTTTATATTTTCTGCGGAACTTCAAAGAACTGGGACTAAAAAAACTGATCTGTACTCATTACAGCGGTAAGGTGGACTTATTCAACCAGGGTCCCAAAGGGTATATCTTTACCACCAACGGTTATAGTGAAATTGAGACCCCGACAGGTTATGACGGCAGTTTTGACCATCCTTTGTCGTTGAAAATCCTCAAAGAGGAAGCGGACATTGTTTGCACTAATCCGCCGTTTTCGAGGGCGCGGGATTATTGGAAAATTCTCATTGAAAGCAGAAAAAAGTTCTTAATCATCTCTAACATAACCAATCCCATAACACCAGCATTTATTCCTTACTTCAAAAATAACAAAGTATGGGCGGGATATAATAGGGTAGATTGGTTTCTCAATCCCAAAAGAGAACTGACCAGAGCGGCAGGGTCATGGTACACGAATTTGCCCATAAAAGACAGACCTAAATATAACCACTTAAAAATAATGCCGTTAAAAGACATACCGGTAAAATACAAAAAAATTGACGATTCAAAAGTATTGTTAGTGGATAATTGCTACATTCCAAGCGATTACAAAAGACCTTTTGCGGTATCTGCCCGCTCGATACTAAATGGATTACTGGAAAAGGGGTACAAAATTGTTCAAGATACTCAATACTTTCCTTACGTACATGGTAAAAAGTGTTTTGGAAGGGTATTAGTACAGAAAAAATAACATGTCATACAGACATGAGCGATAAAAAAATCATGCGTAAAACAATCCCGTCTCTCGAAGAGCGGGGACTGTCCCAAAAAGATGTGTTGCAGAAAGCACAAAGAACAGAGAA
>Ga0099364_10013238_pt1 | contig 11085 bp, 9 predicted proteins | sample TergutTh196P3_FD_73070 | JGI IMG/M metagenome (GOLD analysis project Ga0099364, IMG submission 73070) | Microcerotermes parvus P3 segment gut microbial communities from Pointe-Noire, Republic of the Congo - Th196 P3 | ecosystem: Host-associated > Arthropoda: Insects > Digestive system > Gut ... | reverse complement strand
TCTTTTAGAAACGGTAGTTTGGACACTATGTCTATTGTCGGTTCTGACCTTACGCTTACTCTTGACGCTGATTTACAGGAATATGCCGAAAAACTGATGGCTAATATGCGTGGCGGCGCCGTTGCTATCGAACCAGCCACGGGCGAGATACTTGCAATGGTTTCGATGCCTAATTACGACCCGGCGCTATTGGTAGGACGCGTTCGTTCTGCAAACTTCAACGCTTTAAGCAGAGATAGTAGCGAGCCTCTGTACGACAGAGCTGCGATGGCTCCCTATCCGCCCGGCTCGGTATTTAAAATTGCTCAGGGATTAGTGGGACTGCAGAACGGAACACTAACGCCCAACACGTTGATAGGTTGCGGTGGAGCATACGTTGTAGGTTCTTTCAGTCAGGGCTGTCGCGGACACGCCTCGCCGACTAATTTGACGCAAGCTATTGGAGTTTCATGCAATACATATTTCGCCGTCAATTTTAGAGCCACGTTAGACAATCGCGCTACCGGCACTGTTAGAGAAAATTACATGGGCTGGCGCAATGATATTCTCAGTTTCGGAATAGGTCAGAGGTTAGGCGTTGATTTGCCTCAGGAAAGAAACGGCAATGTGCCGTCGCTCGAATTTTACGACAACAGATACTTTCCTAACGGCGTATGGCGCTCATTAACTATCGTTTCCTTAGCTATTGGACAGGCACAAATGGGTACGACCGTTTTGCAGATGGCAAATTTTGCGGCATTGATAGCCAACGGCGGATATTTTTACACACCACACTTGTTGAAGCAAATAGACGGACGCGATACAATTCCGCCTCAATCAGTTGAACGACGTTATACAACAGTAGATACTACTCATTTTGAGGTAATTAAAGACGGTATGTACTGGGCTACATCGGGTCCGGGAGGTACGGCTCACAGGGCGGCTATTCCCGGAATTGCCGTCGCAGGTAAAACAGGCACCTCACAGAACCCGCACGGAATAGGACATAGCACATTTATTGCTTTTGCACCAAAAGACGACCCGAAAATAGCAATAGCAGTGTATGTTGAAAACGCCGGATGGGGAGGAACATGGGCAGCGCCAATAGCATCGCTAATAATGGAAAAATACCTGACAGGAGAAGTGACGAGAAAATGGGAAGAGGAAAGATTGATGAACTTTAGTGTATACTGATGGGAATGAAGAATTAAGAATTAAGAATGAAGAATGAAGAATTAAGAATTAAGAATAATTGAGTATGAATAAGGAAAATTTGTTTGGAAAATATCTGCTTTTATATGTAAAGGCTTTGGGAGTAGGGGCTGCAGATTCTGTTCCGGGTATTTCGGGCGGCACAATCGCTTTTATTACCGGAATATATGAGGAATTGATTAATGCGTTGCGGTCGTTTACGCCTAAAAATTTTAAAAAGTTTTTTACATTCAAATTTAAGGCGTTCTGGAAAGCTATTAACGGCAATTTTCTATTGGTAGTAGTATTAGGCATTGCAACAAGTTTGATTTTGTTAGCAAAAATTGTTCTGGAAATGCTTGATACTTATCCGATTGCGACGTGGTCTTTCTTCTTTGGATTGATAGTTATTTCCACTATTTCGGTGTTAAAAACCATCCGCGCGGCTACTATACCTGTATTTGTCGCCTTTGGCTTTGGGGTAATAGTAGCCTATTTTATTACCCTTTTGTCGGCTGCGCAAACGCCCAACACGCTGTGGTTCATCTTTATTTGCGGAGCAATAGCCATCTGCGCTATGATTTTGCCCGGAATTTCGGGAAGCTTCATCCTGCTGCTGATGGGAAAATATCAATACATGCTCGGCGCTCTTAACGAACTGAAAATGGAAATAATTGCAGTGTTTGCCTGTGGCGCCGTTATCGGTCTGCTGTCATTTTCGCATTTTCTGGCGTGGCTGCTGCGTAGATACCATGATGCAACGGTGGCGCTGCTTGCCGGATTTATGTTTGGCGCTCTAAACAAGGTTTGGCCCTGGAAAGTGCAGACAAATCCCGAAACCAACGAAACATGGCAATGGTCGATGGAACGTTTCTCTGACCATAGCATAAAACTGATAGAAAGTAGTCATTTGCCGCACACTTTCGAAGAATTAACCGGCGTAGAAGCAAACCTGTTAGCCGGAATAATAGCGGCGACAGCGGCAATTGTTTTGTTCAAGACTATTGAAATAATTGGAAACAAGAAAGTATGATAAAAGAATTTCGTTTGGTTAACTGGAAAAGTTTTGAAGACACAAAGCTTTTCGTAGACCCGCTTACATTCCTGATAGGAACCAATGCAAGCGGGAAATCAAATATTTTGGATGCTTTTCAATTTCTTCAACGAATAGCCTCCGGGATAGCGATACAGTCTGCCATAAATGGCGACCGCTCGATTCATCCATTGCGCGGCGGAACCGAATGGATAATTAGACAGGGGCAATGTTCTTGCTCTTTAGGAATCAAAGTTCATATAAACAAAGCCGATTATGAATATGAAATTGAGATGAGAAAAATAGAGCAGGGAATTGAACTTGTATCCGAAAAACTTAAGGGAAATAGAGACTTGTTTTGGACGGATAGAGAAACAGCGGGACATGCAATTATGCCTGCTTACTTTCATACGGGAAAGAATGGCAAGCCCAAAAGAATTGACGTTAACAGAAATTACTGCGTATTGAGCCAGGTTGACAAATTGCACGTAAACAAAGATGTTAAGGATGTTGCTGTACAAGTAAACGAAACTCTAAAAAATATTTTTATACTTGACCCTATCCCTAATCACATGAGAGGGTTTTCAAAGCTGTCTGACCAATTAGCTCCCGATGCCGGCAATATTGCGGGCGTTTTGGCTGCTTTGGAAGAGACCAAACGCAAACAAATCGAAGACAAACTGACCAATTACTTGCGACCACTACCGGAAAAGGATATCAAACAAGTTTTTGTAGAACTCGTTGGCAGGTTTCGCAGCGATGCAATGCTATATTGCAAGGAAAATTGGACAGGGGACAACATTGTAGAAGTAGACGCCAGAGGAATGTCGGACGGCACACTCCGTTTTTTGGCAATTATTACGGCTATACTTTTGGGTAAAACAAACCGTTTGTTGATAGTCGAAGAAATAGACAATGGGCTACATCCATCAAGAGCAAAAAATCTGGTTGCTATGCTAAAAGAGTTAAGTTCGGATATAGGTATTGACATATTATGCACTACTCATAACCCCGCTTTAATCAATACATTGGGAAATGAAATGATTTCGTTTATTTCCTGCGTTAAGCGAAACGAGAACAGTGGCAACAGTGAGATTGTCTTATTGGAAGACATAAATAATTTGCCCAAGCTGATGTCGATGAATTCGGTTGGAGAGTTAATGACAAAAGGAATCTTACACTAAAAGCAGTGCATCATGGAACATAAAATCATTATTTTGGATACCTCGAAGACGAAAATAAATTTTAAATTTTTAATAAATGTTAAATAATTAAATAATTAAATATTAAATTTTATATGATAAACATGAAGAAATGGATAACAGAAGTTATCAACAACCCGCAACGCATTGCTATTCCTATATTAACGCATCCGGGAATTGAGATGATAGGGAAAACCGTAATGGACGCCGTAACCGATGGCAATGTTCATGCCGACGCTATTAAGGCATTGAACGGGCGTTTTCCGTCGGCTGCTTCTACTGTTATCATGGATTTGACGGTAGAAGCCGAAGCTTTTGGCTGTGCCGTCAATTTCTACGAAAATGAAGCGCCAGCCGTAAGCGAACGGTTAGCGGGCAATTTCGAAGAAGTGCATCAATTGCCGGTTCCAGCGCTTTCAGCGGGCAGAGTGAATAAATTTTTGCTGGCAAATAAACTCACAGCCGCCGCTATTACCGATAAACCCGTATTTGGCGGATGTATAGGTCCTTTTTCGTTAGCCGGACGAATATTTGACATGACCGAAATAATGACTGCCATCTATACCGAGCCCGATACCATCAATCTGTTATTGGAAAAATGCACGCAGTTCCTTACCGAATATTGCCGTGCAATTAAGGCTACCGGCGTGAACGGCGTTGTTATTGCCGAGCCGGCTGCAGGGCTGCTGTCAAACGACGACTGCCAACAATACTCGTCGTTGTATGTGAAACAAATAATAGATGCTGTTCAGGACGACAATTTTTCGGCAATATTGCACAACTGCGGCAATACCGGACATTGCACGGAAGCCATGCTATACACGGGCGCTCATGGTTATTCATTCGGCAACGCAATGAACATGATGGACGCACTGGAAGCTTGCCCGCCCGATGTATTAGTTTTGGGCAACCTCGACCCGGTGGGTATTATAAAAATGTCTACGCCGCAACAAGTGAAGCAGGCGACAAAAAATCTATTGGAACAAACTGCCGGATACAAAAATTTTGTAATCTCGTCGGGTTGCGATGTGCCGCCGCACACCTCGCTCGAAAACGTAGAAGCGTTTTATGAAGCTTTAAATGAGTTTAATAGGTCTATTTAATAACGTTATTTAATAGACCTATTAGTTAAATATTAAATTTTAAATTTTTAAACATCAAATATTTATGAACAATTTAGTAGAACAAATTTCCGAATGTGTGGAAAGTGGAAAAGTAAATCTTGCGTCTCCTTATCCACCACAAATGAAAGGACAACCGGGCTCGGACGAATTAACCCGTCAGGCTCTTGACGAGGGCGTATCACCCGGCGAAATCCTGAACTCTGCATTAGTGCCTGCCATGAACCGCATTGGACAAAAATATGCTGAAAACAAAATTTTTGTCCCCCAGATGTTGCTGGCAGCCAAGGCAATGTCGGCATCGATGGCGCACCTCAAACCTTTTTTCCAGTCGGGCGAGGTTCAACGCAAAGGCACATTTATTATGGGCACTGTTTTTGGCGACCTGCACGACATCGGTAAAAACCTGTGTTGCATGATGGTAGAAGGCGCCGGCTGGGAAGTGATTGACCTTGGCGTAGACGTGAAGCCCGAAAAGTACGTCGCCGCCCTCGATGCAAACCCCAAAGCTATTGTAGGGCTGTCGGCGCTGCTGACAACCACAATGGTAAACATGGGGACTGTCATCGGCTCTATACGGCAAAAATATCCCGACACGAAAATTGCTGTTGGCGGCGCACCCGTCAGCAATGATTTTGCCGAAACTATCGGCGCAGACGGATACGGAAAAGACCCGCAGGAATTGATAGTGTGGTTGGAAAAAGCCGTTGCTTAAAATAGTATTTATAAATAATTCTTATTTATGCAATCAAAAATCGAAAATAAAAAATCCCTTGCAGTAGTTTTGCCCGTGATGTTCGGATTTTTCATCATGGGTTTCGTCGACTTTACCGGCACAGCCATCAATTATGTAAAAGTCGATTTCAGTTTGAACGATACGACGGCTAACTTGCTGTCGCTTTCGTGTTTTTTCTGGTTTCTCGTTCTGTCTATTCCAACGGGTTTCCTGATGAACCGTTGCGGACGCAAAAACACTGTCATTATCAGTTTCCTTGTTACGCTGATAGGACTTATAATCCCGTTCATTGCGTATAATTTCGCGATGATTATCGTTGCGTTTGTGTTTATCGGTATCGGCAACACCATAATTCAGGTTGCTCTGAATCCGTTAGTTACAAACGTTGTCAGCAAGGAAAAGCAGACCGGTACGCTAACGTTGGGACAGTTCGTTAAAGCCGTTTCGTCGTGGGTAGGTCCCAATGCTGCCGCATGGTTTGCCGGCTCAACGTTAGGATGGATATATGTATTCCCTGTGTTTGGGCTTATTACGTTGTTGGCTGGTCTATGGCTTTGGGTTACGCCGGTTCACGAAAGTGAAAAAAATCAATCGACCTCGTTTGCAAACACTTTTGCCCTTTTGAAAGACAAAAAAATATTGATGTTTTTCATCGGCATTTTGGTATTAGTAGGGGTAGATGTCGGTTTGAGCGCCACTTTGCCCAAGTATCTTGTAGAAAAATGTCAATCAATTACCGACATCTCCCATGCCGACCAGTTGAAAAGTTATTATTACTTCATAGTCCGTGCAATAGGCGCCTTCCTTGGTGGAATAATACTGATGAAAGTTTCCGAACGAATATTTTACACTGTTAGCGTGCTGCTTGCAATGGCGGGTTTGGTCATGATTCTTTTCAGTTCGTCGCAGGCGGGTATTTTGGCGTCTACGGTTGTCATCGCATTAGGCTATTCCAACCTGTTTGCCATCATTTTCTCATTAGCGCTGAAACATTTGCCGCAAAAAGCAAACGAAATATCTTCGTTGTTGATTGTAGGCGTTTCGGGCGGAGTTATTGCAACGCTGCTGGGAGTGGTTTCCGACGCTTTCGCAACGCAATGGGCAGCAATGGCAATAATAGTTGTTATATGGCTGTATATGATATGGTTGATTAAGCCGGTGAGCGAAAAGACTTGATTGGCTTCTCGACCCATTTAACGGCGCCGGAACTACAACGTATGTGGCAATTTGAAAAATTATTTTGAAACTTTTTTCACTTTTTTTCAAAAAAAATAAAAAATATTTGGTGGTTATGAAAAATGATTGTACTTTTGTCGCCAACAGAACCCGTTTTGCATACCATAAGAACTGCAAACGGGTCATTCTTTTATCTTTTTAATAATCAATGAATAAACCACCTTATACGATACCAGACCAGATTGCTTTGTTGAAACAACGAGGAATGCTTTTCAGAGATGAAAATGAGGCGTACAGCGTACTTAAGAAAATCGGTTATTATCGATTGAAAGGTTATTGGTGGGATATGCAGAGCGATACTGTTTTGCACCGTTTTCAACCTTCTGCATGGGTGTATGTTTTGCCCATTTTTTCCGAAACTGCCCTTGCACAAGCGTATGTTTGGCATACTTTTGTCAAATTCAGCTTTGCATACGTGTATGTTTAGGGTACTTTTGTCAAATTCAGCTTTGCATACGTGTATGTTTAGGGTACTTTTGTCAAATTTGGCTTTGCATAAGCGTATGTTTAGGGTACTTTTGTCAAATTCAGCTTTACATAAGCGTATGTTTAGGGTACTTTTGTCAAATTCGACTTTGCACAAGCGTATGTTTGAGCAAAAAAAATTTGGGGCTAACATACAAATATTTTTGCGGGCAAAAAATATTTTTTTGTCGTTTATCAAAAAAGAATTAATTTTGCACTTCCAAATCGTTGCCGATTTTCGGGTCGGAAGCGAGGAGGAGGCTTAATTTTAATGGCGTATTTTAGTTCTTGTTAATAAGAAAAAGTGAGACGTTTCAAAAAAACACAAGAGCATGTTTGAATGCCGCGGTGCGCGGACTTCACTTGTTTGTGTTTTCGGGTCTTTTCTCACTTACCTCTTATTAGCGGACAACGTAAGTCCGCTGTTCTGTTTAGCTGAATGTGTTATTATCTTATTGTTTCATTAAAATTTTGTTTTATAAAGATGACAGATTTTAGTTTTAGATTGAAGAATGTGGCAACGGTAGTTGCCTGCTTCGCAGCATTTATGCTGGTTTCAGTTGTATTGCCGTCATGCGAAACGGAAGAGTTTTCGGTAACGTTCACTACTGGTGGAGGAGGCGCATCACCACCTTCACAATGGGTCAAGAAAGGCGGCAGGGTTGAAAAGCCCGCAGACCCAAGACGCAACGGATACGAGTTTGACGGATGGTTCGATGGCGACGTGGAATGGGATTTTTCAACAGCCGTAAGAGCCGACTTACATCTTGTGGCAAAATGGACAGCGGTCTACACCGTTGAATTCTATGTTGAAGTTTCAGGTATGTCGTCTCCACCGCCGCAAATCGTCAGAAGTGGTAATAAAATTGAGAAACCCGAAGACCCTATACGCGCAAACTTCATTTTTGAAGGATGGTCAAAAGTTCGGTACTCAAACGACTTTTGGAATTTCGATACGGAAACGGTAACTGAAGATATTAGACTTTGGGCGCAATGGGAGCTTGAAAGTTATCCGGTTACCTTCGACAGCGATGGAGGCAGCGACGTTGAAGCCCAAAACGTAACGCACGGTCAAAGGGCGACACGTCCCGCAGACCCGACCCGCGATGGTTACACGTTTGGAGGCTGGCTCTACGGGAGTACAATGTGGAATTTTACAACGGTTGTGACCGAACCCATCACTCTCACGGCAAGTTGGGCAGAGGTGCATATTGTAACTTTCGACAGCGACGGAGGCAGCGCCGTTGCCAACCAAAATGTAACCCACGGCAACAGAGCGACCAGACCTGCAGTAAACCCAACACGTAGCGGTTTTGCTTTTGACGGCTGGTTTGACGGCGAAACAGAATGGGTTTTTACCACAACAATTACCGCTTCCATAACGCTCACGGCAAAATGGACGGCTCTGCACATCGTAACGTTCAATAGCAATGGCGGCAGCGCAAGAAACCCACTAACAGTACGACACGGCGAAACGGCAACAAGTCCTGCAAATCCGACCCGCAGCGGTTTTGTGTTCGATGGATGGTTTTATGACGGCACGGAATGGAATTTTGCAACTGTTATCACTGCCCCAATCACGCTGACAGCGCAATGGACAAGGCAATACACCGTTACTTTCAACAGTACGGGCGGAACGCCAACACCACAGCAGCAAACCGTCAGAGAAGGCGGTAGAGTGGTAAGACCCTCAAACCCAACGCGCACGAACAACATTTTTGTCGGATGGGCAAAGGAAAATAACGAAACAAGCGCACTTTGGGATTTTGATACGGAAACAGTAACTGCAAATATGACGCTCTTTGCGCGGTGGGAACTCCGCAGTTATTTAGTCACTTTCGACAGCAATGGCGGTACATCGGTAGACGACCAAAACATTGCACACGGCAGTACGGCTACAATACCCGCAAACCCAACGCGAGAGGGTTTCGAATTTGACGGATGGTTCAGAAACAATTCTGCATGGAATTTTACAACTGCAATCACCGCCCCCATTACTCTCACGGCAAGGTGGACGGCGACGCACACCGTAACTTTCGACAGCGATGGAGGAAGCGCCGTAGAGGCTCAAACCATAAGACACGGTAGCAGAGCCACACAACCGGCAGTAGACCCAACGCGCGAAGGTTTTGCCTTCGATGGATGGTTCAACGGTAACACACAATGGAATTTTAACACGACCATAACCGCCCCTATAACCCTCACGGCAAGATGGACGGCGTTGCACACTGTAACATTCGACAGCGATGGTGGTAGCGCCGTTGCCGCGCAGACAATACGTCACGGCAACAGAGCCACCCGTCCCGCTGTAAATCCTACTCGCGCAGGTTTCGTGTTCGATGGATGGTTCAGCGGCGATACGGAATGGAATTTTAACAATACCATTACTGCCCCCATTACCCTAACGGCAAAATGGACTGCAGCACACATTGTAACATTCAACAGCAATGGCGGTAGCGCAGTAGCAGCCCAAACAATACGCCACGGCAACACTGCAACGCGTCCCACAAATCCGACCCGTAGCGGTTTTGCCTTCGACGGATGGTTTGATGGCGACGCAGAATGGAACTTCAACACAGCCATTACCGCTCCCATCACGCTAACAGCAAAATGGACGGTAACGCATACCGTAACATTCAACAGCAATGGCGGCAGCGCCGTATCCTCCCAAACCATTCGCGATGGCAGCACGGCGAACAGACCGGCAAACCCGACAAGAGCATTTACTCCAACAGCGGGACTGTACGAAGGTACGCTAACCACGATACCATCAAATCATACTTTCGTAGAATGGCGTCGAGGAAGCTCAAGCACTGCGTTTGATTTCAGCGCTCCAATCACTGAAAGTATCACTCTCACAGCCGTTTGGAACACGCCTCTCGGCTCTCCCATATCATCAGTGCCCGGTTACGACGTTGATGCAGTTGTTACCTACGTCAATGCAAACTCAACCGGCGGAAATGGGTACACGCTTTTGCTTGGCGCTAATGCAATAGCAGGCGATTTAACCATAAACATGGGAGGTGCAAGGCTAAACATCATGGGCATTGGTACAGAGAGAACAATAACGGCTTCGGGTTCGAATAGAAGGATGTTTACCATCGACGGAAATAACGCAAACCTAACTCTGGGGCAGAATATCACGCTATCTGGCGGGAATATTCATGTACTGCGCGGAACACTGACCATGCGTAGTGGCTCAAAAATCACCGGATTTAATATGCTTGGCGCTGGCGCTGTTCTTTTTCACGTAGTGTACGTAAATGGCTCAAATGCTACTTTCACAATGGAAGGCGGTGAAATCACAGGAAACTCACCTGCTGCAGGCTCATCAATAGGTAGCGTCAATATAGGAGATGGCGCAACATTTAACATGAGCGGTGGCAGTATTACCGGGAACCTGAACCTACATCATACCATTCCTCAAGACGTGTATATCAATCCCAACTGCACATTTCGTCTTTCTGGAAGCGCTACGATAGGCAATCTTATGCTAAACGCTACCGGCGCAACCTCGCGTCCCTCTATAAGTATAAACGGCAGTCATAGCGGCTCAATTACAGCGTTATACTTGAGAGGTACCGCTTGGACAAATGAACTTATCAATTGGTGGACAAACGCTCCTATCATTGTAAACGGAAATACAACTGTAATCAACAGGTTCAACAATGCTCTTGGAAATTTCGTGTCAGATAGAGAAACAACAAGTCCTGCAATCAATGCAACCCATCAAATCAATTCTTCCGGTGTGCTTGTGTTGAAATAGAGTTATCATTTCTTGCTTACACATCATTAACAAAACGCTCCGATGCTTTGCGGGGCGTTTTTGTGTTTCGACAACCGAAAATATGAAATATCATGTTCTTTGATTTTTGAGTTCACTGCTTTTGAAAAATTTATTTGTGAACTGCAAAAATCGGTATAAAATGAGTAGTAGCGGGGGTTGTGGTAGTTGTTGGCTGCGGGATGGTATGGGTTGGCTGGGGAATGTGCCAAAAAAAGTTTTAGTAGCGTAAAAACACAAAAGCCCCTCATTTAGAGAGGCTTAATCTTTAACTTGATTACGTTTCAAAAAGAAAGAGGCTTTATCAAGTATTGCGGTGCAAAAATAATGATTAATTT
>Ga0099364_10013237_pt1 | contig 11085 bp, 9 predicted proteins | sample TergutTh196P3_FD_73070 | JGI IMG/M metagenome (GOLD analysis project Ga0099364, IMG submission 73070) | Microcerotermes parvus P3 segment gut microbial communities from Pointe-Noire, Republic of the Congo - Th196 P3 | ecosystem: Host-associated > Arthropoda: Insects > Digestive system > Gut ... | reverse complement strand
CATTAAACGAGGGCGAGGAAGCGCTCCTCGCCGCTCTGCGCTTAACTACGACCTACGAAACAAGCAGCTATGTCTTCAACGGAAACACCATTCTGGGATAAAAAATCCGTAACTATTCAGTCGCCCTAAAGATTCCCTAAAAAACAGACGATATAAAAAATATGAGAGATTATGTAATAGGTATGAATGATTACACAAATTTTCCCCCAGAAGCGCAGGAGATAATCCGCGAGCAAGAAGCGATTATAGCCAAACTCACTGCAAGGATCGCCGAACTTGAGGCTCGGCTCAATCTGAACAGCACAAACAGCTCAAAACCACCTAGTTCAGATGGTTTGACAAAGCCTGCCGTAAAATCATTGCGAGAGAAATCTGGTAAAAAGCCTGGCGGCCAACCAGGACATAAAGGGCATGGAATAAAAATTGAGCGTGAGCCTGACGAAGTTGTTGTAGTTCAGCCAATAGAGTGCCCCGGATGCGGATGTGGTCTCTGTGACGCTCCGACATTTCACGCGGACACAAGATACGTGTATGACGTTCAAATTGAAGTTAAGCTCACTGAATATGACATACAAGAGGCCGTTTGCCCAGGACACTATAAGCGACATGATGCAATTTATAGCAGCATAAAAAACCGGCAACCAGGCATCAGGGGCATCGGGACGTATTTTGAAAAATCGATGCACGCAGCATTAAAATACTACTACGAGCCGGATGAATCAAAGCATGAGATACGAGTCGGTGGTTACATTGCCGACATTTACACGGGAGAACAAATCGTTGAAATTCAAACCGGGCAGTTGTATGCCTTGCGAAACAAGCTGGCGGTATTTTTGGATGTCGCTCCGGTTATGGTGGTATATCCCATACCGATAATCTATGGCATTGAGACTGTAGACGGAAATGAGAGCAATTTTAAAAACACAGGACCACCAAATTTACAGCGAAAAGAGTTACGCGACTTCGAGAATTTTTTCGAAGAACTGTACGGATTGAGAAGCGTTCTTGGGCGACAGGGTTTGACGGTTTGCGTGGTTCGTGTAGCCGTTGTCAGCGTTGAACATGATCGTCGTCCAAAAAAGAAAAGAGGAACAAAGAAAAAAACCACACGCAAAATCGATAAATTACCAATATCTTTGTTAGGCGAGGTTGTACTGCGCGAAGCAAGAGATTATTTATGCTTTATACCAGAAGGGCTACCAGAAGCGTTCACATCAAAGGAATACGCAAAAGCCGCAAATGTAAAGCTAAGTTGTGGACGAATGATGTTGTGCTTGTTGGTACAACTTGGCATATTACAACAGATTGGCACACAGAGACGATGGCGGCTATACAAGCAAATCGATAAAGGTTATGAATTATGCGATGAGGACTACAGTTATGATGAGTACGCAGACGACCCCAGCGCTGTTTATGAGTAGTCCTCCACGACACAAGTGTCACCAAACGACACGAAACCCGCCAGTGCTTCCCGCACAAGTCAAAGTGTGATGGTGGTAGTATAAAGGAGGCGCAGAGTTTGCCTTTCCGCGTCAAAGTATAGCTGGCTGCGGCCACCACTCCACGTTCGGCAGCATAGCCAACGGCTAGAGGCTTCCCTCTGTATTCAGGATGATCTCGTTGCTCGATGGAAGCATAAAAGGCGTCCGCATCAATGTGGATGATTTTCCGCATCTTCTTATACAACGGCTCCAGCGTTTTCTTTATTTCAATCAGTTTCCTCCTTCATTATAGGGCACTCCAAACCCCAGATAAAAAGAATATCGTTGTATGGCATCGCTGCTGTCATTTTAAAGGATAGTTTTTTCAAGCATTGACGCATTATAACGCATTAGTTATAATAAATTTTATATGGAGGCGCACTAAGGATGTTCAAAATTGAATTCTACAAGGATAGAGCCGGGAATGAGCCCATAGTTGATTATATTCGCAGATTGAACTCCAAGGCATTGACCAGCAAGGAACACCGTATCCGGCACAAAAAAATTATTGAATACCTTGAAGTGCTTTCAAATCTTGGAACAAGGGCCGGTGAGCCATATGTCAAGCACATTGTTGACGACATATGGGAGTTGCGACCAACGAGCGACCGGGTATTTTTCTTCTACTGGAAAGACGAAACATATCTAATGTTGCACCATTTCGTCAAGAAAACAAAAAAGACGCCCGCGCGTGAAATCGAACAAGCGAAACGTAATTTGGCTGATTTCCTCGAAAGGAGTGAGGACGATGAGTAAAAGAACCAGTTGGGACGAACTGAAAAAGGAAATAACCGCTCTATCTCAAGAGGACTGGGACGAAATCGACTTGAAAATTAAAATCATCGGTGAAATAGTAAATGCAAGGCAGGAAGAACACCTCACGCAACAGGCATTAGAGAAACTGTGCGGCGTCAAACAGCCCATGTTGGCTCGTATCGAAAGCGGCGACACTGACCCGCAGTTGGGAACAGTACTGAAAATCCTGCGTCCACTCGGTAAGACGCTGGCGGTAGTGGATATGCCGTCAAACCTTGCGGGCACGAGGTGACAACTCCGATATGATTCTTTTTGTCTAACACTTGTCTAACACTTTCGTGGTTATATTTGTTGTGCAGATGAAAGATGAATGAATAAATAAAGCGGGCGAAGAAGTTGTGCGGACTTAAAGGTCTTACTCGCAGGCAAAATCATTATGTTTGTCTGTCATTCCGATTTGAAGCCGTTTATGCCTCCATTCTGCCTCCTTACTTAGGTTCCGCGCTGCGAGGCGTTTTGGGGGAACAGCTATTACGCAGGCATTGTAACCGCGCGGGCCGTAATTGTAGAATCTGTGAGCGCGCTCGTACCTGCACTTTCGTTAAAATTTTTAATAGGATGGTTTTAAGCGGAGAAAAACGGAACTCGCTCCCCAGCCTGTATGTGATCTATCATCCGCAGCCCGCGCAAAAACAATACCCGGCGGGCGGCGCGCTTCGATTTCAGGTAAAATTATTCGGCGGCTTATCAGACCAGGCCGATGAAGTGATTGACGCGCTCGAGCGGGGATGCGCCAACGGGCTGGGCGTAAATCGCTTTCCTTTCGCGCTTGCGGACGTAAAAAAAACACACGGCGAAATAATACCCGAAACGTGTTCCGGCGGTGAAACTGATGTTAAACTGCGCATCGATACGCCGCTACGAATCAAAACACACGCAAAGGGTATAGTGTGGACGCTGGATTTTCCTTTGTTGATTGCCAATATCCTTCGGCGTGTCGAAGAATTGAACGTCGCGGAAGCGGAGGCGTCATGTCGGGATGAATTGTTGGCACGCGCCGGAGATATTCAAACAAAATGTCACAGTTTAGGAAAACGGCATATGGAACGATACTCAAACCGTACGGGCGGCAAAAAGAGCATGTCCGGGATTGTAGGCGACATAACGTTCACCGGCGAATCGTTACCGATTTTCATCGATTTGCTCCGTGCGGGAGAATGCCTGCATGTGGGAAAGGGATGCTCTATGGGATTAGGGCACTACAAAATAATCAAATGCGATTAGCGACGCGCGCCGAACTCATAGAAACCGTCGCGCGCCACGTGCCGGATCCGGTCGTTTATTACATACACAAAAAAAGCGTATATATCGCCCGAGTATCAAGAAAAAACGCTGGAGATAGCCTTGAAAATTAAAACCGTCCTGATGGAAAAAGACTTAACCTCTTTTATCGTTTATAGCGGCCAAAAAGGCTATCATGTTTGGGTATTGTTTGAAACTTTGACACCGATCGCCGAAATGAATCAATTCGCGGTGTCGCTGTTGGGCGAGGCAGACGTCAAACATGGGCATATTCAAGTGGAAATATTTCCAAATGGGCTCGTAATGGGTGAAGCTAACGCCAATATCATCAAGCTGCCGATGGGCATACACCCGGTAACTTTTAACCCGGTCCGCTTTATTGGAGACGATGGCCGGCCCGTAAAAGACGACTTACGTTTCCTGTCGTCAATTCGAAAAAACGAGTCATTGCGAAAAAATTATAAAACGCCGAGCCATACCGATGATTTATTGCGCGCGCAGGCCAGGCGTTACCCCAGCGCTTACTTGATTTACGCCAAATGTACTCTCGTCCGGCATGTGATCAATAAAGCAATTCGTAACGCGTTTTTGGGCTATTATGAACGCAAATTGTTATCATACATTTTCCCGCAAATTGGGGACGAAGGTGTTCGGTTTATTCATTTTATAATGAAAGATTTTCTGGATTACAACTACAACACAACGCAGAAACATCTGAAAAAAGCGCCGCCGAACGCTATTTCATGTCCCAGGCTGCGTCAGTACATGACGTTGGAACTTGGCAACGTCACATGTGCCTGCCCGTTTAACAGCCGGCAAGGGGAATATCCGTCGCCTGTGCTGCACGCTGGCGTTGCCCAAACTGCGGCGGATTGCCGGCAAGACGAAATACAAAGCATTTTTCAAAAGCTGCTGGACGCGACACGACAGAAAAACGATCTGGAAAAACAAATCCTTCAATTGGAAAAAGAAATAGATTCGTTTTTCACCGCAAACAATATCCAGGCGTACAAACTGCCAATGGGTATGCTCAAACGCTCCGCAAACAATAAAAAATGGGTAATCGAAATAGAGTGAGCAACTGTTCGAACCTTTTTCTGACCCCAAAACAGGGGGAGGTCCGAACAACGTCTATTATGAACGGATAACAAAAAACCAGATTGCAAAACCTCGAAGATTGCGGTATATTTGTAAAGAACAAAGAATATTTGAGTTGTAGCAAAGCGTGACACAAAAAAGTGCGCGGCTGAAACGACAATAGCTCGGTAGAGTAGAGGCAGAGGACTAAAGTTTAGGACAGCAGGCTTTCATACGTATCCGCCTTTCGACTTTGTGACAAATAGCCGCCAGTCCATGCCTTAGACCTCTGGCCCCCCTTCTTCTAACCGTACGTGCGGTTTTCCCGCATACGGCTATCCGATATCATTCACCTCAGACATTCACAGGCGAGCCGCCAGACAAGCTGTACAATCCTTTACTTTTCAAGGTCGCATAAACTCTCCGCTTAAAGAGTTTGCTTCTCCTTTGGCTCAGCTTCTTTCCAACACGGTAGAATCTTCCCGTTATGTAGAAGTCCAGATCCCTGAATTCTTTCTGTCTCGTGCTCAAACTGAAATATCTCTTCCAGCCTTTTAACACCACATTCAGCTCTGATATCACTTCTTCCAGACCGTTTTTCATTTTCTCACGCGTTATGATTTGGCGTATCTTCTCTTGCAGTTTCCTTACCGCCTTCTTGCTTGAACGAAGCCATACTCGACCAGCGTTATAGCTAAAACCGTATCCCAGAAAGCTGAATTTCTCTCCCATGCCTCTTCCATCTACTATACGAGTTTTCTCCTCGTTCAATTTCAGGTTTAGTCGTGTTATACATTCCGACAGCTTATCTTGAACTGGCTGACCTATATACCTTGCCAGGATTACCAGGTCGTCCGCATAACGCACTAAACGCGCGTTATACTTACGCCGTGGCCCACCCACGTCATTCCAGTCTCGATCCAGTTCGTTCAGCACTACATTGGCAAGCAATGGAGATATCACACCACCTTGCGGGGTACCCTTATGGTTCTTCTTACCCTGCACCGGCCTTCCTTTCTCCACTACAGGCGCTTTGAGCCACTGACGAATCAGGGTCAATATTCCTTTGTCCGTGATTCGCTTGCGAACTGTTTCCATTATTATTTCGTGAGGAATGCTGTCAAAAAATTTCCTGAAGTCCGCATCATACACTGCCAGAAAACCCTGATTCATATGACCTTTCACGGCAGATACCGCATCTTGTGCACTTCTGCCTGGGCGAAAACCGTACGAACAATCTTCGAAATCGGCTTCAAATATAGGCTCCAGTACTATCAGTACAGCCATCTGCACCACTCGGTCTCTTATCGTAGGGATTCCTAACGGACGTGTACTACCGTCTCCTTTGGGAATATTCACACGCCTTACTGCTTGGGGGCAATAGGTCTTTCCGCGTAGGTCTTCCTCCAACCTCTCCAGCCATTCAGACAATCCTTGAGCTTCTATGTGCTCGAACGCCACTCCGTCAACTCCTGGTTTGCCTTGATTACTTCTGCATCGGTGGTACGCCGTTTCCAATATGTCTTTTCGATACACCTTGTCATACAGACTGTAAAAGCGATACTCTGGTTCCTGTTTGGCCTTTTGGTACAGTTTGCGCTGAAGGTCATAGCCTTTTTCATTTTCTATCCGTAATAGCATTGGCAATCGGATCAACTCTCCCATCATGCAAACACTGATAAAGTAGTGCTCCTTCCCTCCAAGGAGTTTATTTGTCTCCTCTTCATTGGTAATATGAGCACCTCCGACTCCTTATCCGGCAAACCTCGAACTTCGGACATACATCCTTATATCTGGTCCTTGCAGGCGCTACCCGCTGTCGGATAAGGTCTCCCGTGTTCATGCAATTTGCCTTCGATACGTGCCATCCCTAATCACCACGGCTGCCCTGACGAATGCTCTTGTCCGTTGCTTCTTCGCCAGTTTCAGGTTTCCCCATATTGAGGCAGGGTCACCAACAGCAACTGCGTTTTCGAGGCCACCACGGGTTCGCTTTCGCTACGGCCCATATCTTGATCTAACCTTTTCAGGCCTTTTCCCGCTCTGCTTAACGCCCCGGATCACTCCGGATACGCCGAACGGGCGACTTCGCGGTGAACGGACTATTCCGCGGGAGGAACCTTTCAGCCTCCTGACTCTTTGCACGCTTCACGGCGCACCTCAAACTTCGCAGGAACTTTATTGCTATTTAAGTCTTGCTAATACTAGATTAAGCACTTGTTTTGAAAGCAAAAAAATCATTTCTAGTGCTCAGAACGGACTTAAATTTATTTTGTGACAAATCTGAAAATATGCAGGTAAAACCATGATGATCCTTGAAAAGACAATAAGCGAGCCATATATAGTATAGGGGACGCTATCCTTATGCAGCAATCCCTGGCTGTAAGCATAAGCGAATGCTCTGGGGAAGTTTTTGAATGAAATTCTCCATGATTTGCTCCATTTGCTCCTCGCTCAAGCCAAGTTCGGCATCTGAGAGCGTATCTGCCAGAAGGGTCATAAGCAACAAAAGAGCCTGCTCAAACCGGATGTCTGAAACCTCATCAAAACTCAAGAAGAACAGTTCTCCAATGCTTCGCGGGTCCTCCTGCTTTCGCTTTTCCAGCGAAAGGATCATATATCGGAGCATCACAATCGTCGTATGAGCGATAATCGCGTCATAGGATAGCTGCTGAAACTCACCGGTCAGCTTCAAGTAGGATTTGCATATCTTGAAGAAAACTTCAATATCCCAACGCTTGCCGTAAAGCGCGATGATTTCTTCTTCTGTCAAGGTTAAGTCTGTGGAAATAAGCGCAATCCAGTCGTTGCGTTTGTTCCTGTTACGTATATAGACGAGCCTGGCAGGGAGCGTAACTTCCACGCCATTCTCCGTAGAGTAAAGTGTGACCTGAACTGACAGCAGGTATCTGGACTTGCCCCGGCGTTTGCGATTCTCCTTAAAAATTTTCCTTGCCGTTTTCTTTTGATTGTCAATCAGATATTTGATGTTAACGGCATTCTTGACTCTGGCGACAATATGGAGCCCCAGATCGCGTATTTTCATGATTGTCGCCGGATAGGCAAACCACGAATCAAACAATACATACCGTGCGGCGATTCCAGCTTTGATCGCAGCTTTCAGTTGTGTGAGCAGAACGTCCGTTGCCTTGGAAACGGCTTCTTTGCGGACGCGATAGGCGCGGCTTCGCTTATCAAGGCCTGATTTACATCCGCAACGCTGAAGCTCCTTATTCGCGGATGCCAGATGCCGGAACATCAAAGGGATAAAAGAAACGCCGTCTGTCCAGCCCAAAGTCAGCATGCGAAAACCCCATTTGAATTTGTTTTTGCCTTTTTCAGCGTGATCGTGAACTTTTGATACAAGCTCAGTCATCTTCGCGTAAGGAATATGGAACAATGTGTCGTCGATGACGAAAGCGGAAAGACGTGTGGTTGAAGTTAGTTTGTCGATGTCGGACACGACCCTGCCAGCGACGGAAAGCAAGAATGCTTGCCAATTCACTGATGCTAAATTCAAAAACCGATAAATCGTGTCTTTGGAAAAGCCTTTTGCGAATGGCGTGGCGCTGCGCATATCCTGGAACATGCTTTTCCCGATATAGACCAGTGCAATCAAGTATTTAAAGATGGTAGAAACCGGAATGCCTCTTTGTTTGTAAGCGCCGTTGTTTTTGAGAATCTTACCGAGCTGGTATCGGTCGAAAAAATTTGAAATTGACTTGATTGAGGACTGTTCAGCATGGGCTTTCTCTGCTATATTCAACATATGGCGAACCTCCTGTATTTTGGCTATTATTTTAAGATTGACACTTACATTTTACCAAAATCCCGAGGTTTTCGCCATTCTTTTATGGCTTAAAATATTGATTTTTCAAGGATCAGTGCACCTTTTCTATGTGCGAAGTATCAGATATATTATTATGCCCCATGATCCGGGATAGGTAATAGTAATCCAGTCCTGCTGATATGGCATTCGTGGCGAAGGAATGCCGCAAACAATGAAAAGACAATTTTGAAATACCGGCTTTGTCCCTGTTCGCCTCATACAAGCGCGTGACTTGCCTATACCAAAAATACCCGCCAAGCGCGGTACAAAACACCAGGTCGTTCTTAGCCCAAGCAGCCCCGGCTCGAAAGCGTTCTACTATTTGGGCTTCCCTATGCGCCGTCAATACCTGCCTTACCTCCTGAGTCAAAGGGATGGAGCGATACCCGGCTTTAGTTTTGGGCGCACCTACCTTAATACTGCTTTTAATCACCACCCCCGTGGATGTTTCTCTATCTTTTGAGCGTGACACAGATGCCGACACGGTGATCTCGTTTTGGTTCAGATCAATATCAGCCCAACGTAAAGCGAGTATTTCTCCTATCCGCATACCAGCCCCAAGAGCAAACACAAACAAGGCGTATAACCTGTGATCTTTCAATGGTTCAGAAGCGCGGTCTGTTCTGTCGACGTGAACGCGCCGACTTTCCTTTTGCTGCTACCCTTGGGGAGACTGAGACGGAACTTCCAGACGAAAAAAGCCATCAAAAGCGCACCACTGGGGGGATAGGTGCCTGTTTTAACTTTCATACATAGCCATACATTTGAAATATCAATACTTGACTTACAAGCACTTAAACGCTATTATTATAGCCATCAGTAATTAAACATTTTGGATGGAGTGCTGGCTGTAGTGATAAAAAATGCTTCAAAAAGGATTCATTTAGAAATCCAACAACATAGAAAAAACCCTGTCGGATTATTCCGAACTACATATTACGATCACGGGAAAATAAAGCACGATACTATCGGGCGGGTCACGGGGGTAGGACTGCAGGAACTCAAACTCATTCAGGCTACTCTGCAAGGCAAGGTGGTCCTTAAAGATGAATTCGAGATAATTGGCAGCAAGGAGCATGGGGCCACACACACACTGCTGGAAATCGCAAAACAGACAGGCTTGGACCGCATGATATATTCACGGCCATCTGAGCAATGGGTGCGCGATGCCCTGGCAATGGTCGTTGGGCGTGCCGTGTACGCCGGCAGCAAGCTGGCTCTCACCCGTGTCGGCGATGACAGCACGTTATGGGAGCAAGCAGGTGCCGGCAATGGCGAAATCGATGTCAACAAACACTGTTACGACGCTATGGACAGGCTACTCTCAAGGAAGGAAACAATCCAGAAAGCACTTGCAAGGCAGCACCTCAATGATAATTTTGTCGTCCTATACGACATAACAAGCAGTTACCTGGAGGGCGAATATGAAAACTCTGAAATAGTTGATTTTGGATACAATCGGGACAAGAAGAAAGGCAAGAAACAAATAGTAATCGGGCTTATATGTTCCAGGCAAGGATGTCCTGTCGCCGTAGAGGTATTCCGAGGCAATACCGGCGATTCTTCCACGGTTATAGAGAAAATCCGCGATTTGAAGAACAAATACGGTGTGGAAGAGGCGATATTTGTTGGCGACCGCGGGATGCTTAAACAGTGTAAGTTAGATGAGATCGCATCTGACGAAAGTTTAGTCATCCGCACGATCACGGCGATTACCCGTGCAGGGTTGGGCAAGCTTTGCGAGCATAGGAGCGTACAGATGTCTGTATTCGACAAGGACCGCGTTGTGGAGGTAACGTTGCCCGAAGAACCAGGCATACGCTACGGCCTTTGTTTTAACCCTATCCAGGCTGCGCGCTCGCGCAAGACACGTACTGAGCTTATCGAAAAGACCACACAGATACTTGCGAAAATCGCCGTTCCGAAGAGGAAAACGGCTGATGGCAAGCTTGGCATCCGTGTAGGTAGAATATTAAACAAATACAAGGCAGGTAAATACTTCATTACCGAGATCAAAGACGGCAAACTCAGCTTCTCAGTAAACGAAGACGCAGTTGAAGAATCACAAGCCTATGACGGCCTGTATGCAGTACGCACGGATGTGAAGTCTGATCATATGACGATTGAGGAGGCAGTAGGTCATTACAAGAGTCTGGGGAAAGTCGAACAGGCATTTCGCAGTTTAAAAAGCCCGCAATTAGAAATCCGGCCGGTATACCACAAGACAGACGAGAGAATAGACACCCATGTGTTTATTTGCATGCTGTCGTATTATTTGATATGGCAAATGAAAAATCGACTAAAGCCTCTGTTTGAGGAAGATGGAGTAGGGCGTTCCAAAAAATACACGCTGGCAAGCGTAATTGAAAGGTTGAAATCTATACGGCAGGAAAAAGTAAATTTCCAAGGAATAATCAATTATTCCATTACAAAACCGGATGACGAGCAACAGAAGATATTAGGTCTGCTTGGCGTATCCCTGTCATAAAAAAATAAGCCATACATTTGAAACTCAAAATTGCACTTAAATGCAGTTATAGTACCGATTTTTAACATCTTTTACTCTGGAAGTTCCGATATACGCTTTTCTTCAAGCCGTCGGCGTTGTGAACGACCATCTGACAAGCTGCTTTTGTTACG
>Ga0099364_10013236_pt1 | contig 11085 bp, 11 predicted proteins | sample TergutTh196P3_FD_73070 | JGI IMG/M metagenome (GOLD analysis project Ga0099364, IMG submission 73070) | Microcerotermes parvus P3 segment gut microbial communities from Pointe-Noire, Republic of the Congo - Th196 P3 | ecosystem: Host-associated > Arthropoda: Insects > Digestive system > Gut ... | reverse complement strand
GCCAAAAGCGTCTTCAACGGCTGGCACATAAGGATCATGGCCGTCTGTTGTGAGTTGAATACGATTGGTCAAGCGCCAAGCCAGATCGTCCATAAATTCCTTGGCGTGTTCGGTATCCCTACGTCCAACAAGATAGCACGGCACCAGCTTGTTGACGGGGTCAATGGCGATCCAAGTGTAAGCATCGCCATAGCCGGGCTGTCCTTTGCTTTCACGGGGCACATTCTTTTCCTTCATGCTGACAAAGCTCCATATCTCATCGGCTTCAATGCGCTTGCAGGGAAGTTTCGTCATCACATTGAACATATGCCAATCACATCTTGCGCCAACTTTGGAAAGCAGTCTGGAAATTGTATTCCGTGAAACTTTCGTTATACGGGAAGTTGCACGCTGGGAGTTCCCTTCAACAAGACATTCAATAACCCGCACACGTTTTTCTTCGCTGAGCCTGTTCATACTAACCCCTACTGATTACTTGCCTATCCAAAAATGGACAAGCCGAGTTGCTTTTCTGCGTATCATTGGGGTATGTAGATGGTGCCGGGAGCGGGACTTGAACCCGCAGTGGCCCGATATGACAGATCGGTGCGTTTACCAGCTTCGCCATCCCGGCATGTCTACCCCCGCGTCACGCGGAGCGAAGGAAGCGCCGTACCTGCAAGTAAAGCCGCTTCCTTCGCTGCTTTTTCTTCACCACATCCCTTCCTTGGGTATAAAAGGCCCATCGGGCATTGTTTGTGCCTGCATGGATTTACGGAAACATCTGCGATTTACCTTTTCTATCCGGCCTTCATTCACAAGCCGCGTCAAAGTTGAAGAAATGGAAGAACGCATCTTTTCATAGCCTGTTACCATGCCCATTGCTCCAAACACATCTTCGGCGGTGAAAATAAAGTCATCTGTAAATTGAGGAATTATTTTCCTTACTGCAACAGCAACGCTTGTAGGCTGCCTGTCTGGAAAACTCCGGCGCCTTGGTAGCCCATCGTCCTTACTGGCGTTGCCTAAATATGCTTCCAAAGCACGTTGCGCACTTTCGTAATGGGCTTTGGCTTCTTCAACTTCTGCCCTCAAAAGTGCCTCAAATTCTTTGCTATTCATGGATTTATCCTATGGAGTTGTCGATTCTTCCAAATTTCGTATAATGTTGCTAAGAGCGCATATCGCCAGACAAAAATGGGCATTCCAAATTGTTGAGTTGAATATATTTCAAACTCGACAAAATTGTCAAGCGCAATTGAAACAAAAAATCCGGGGAAGAGTTCCCCGGAGCGACTGGTAGCCCATTAGCAAGCACGGATTATGACAACAGAAAGATGAAATCTTGGTTTCGCGTCACTGGCTTCCTTACGGTACGACTTTTAGCAGATTTTCCAGTACTGGCCTCCAACTATGCAGAAGAATACCGCCAACAGCTAAAACACCACTCGCAAGTATTACTAGCGCAGCAACAGCGCCATATGCAATTTTTTTCATAATACCAAATTCTTGATATTGCCCGTCCAATCTGGCTACATCGGCTTGTCTCACATCTCGTTCCGCTTGTAGGCTTTTCCCAAGATCTTCGACAATATCAGTTATCTTAACCAAACGGCCTTTAAACTCTTCTTTCCAAGCATTATCATCATGTAGTTGCTTTCTAACGTCTCTGATCTCCTCTCTTAGCTCAATTATTATACTATTTATAGCATCATTTGTATGTGGATTATAGTCAGTAATCATTCTAATAACATCATCAGGGAACTTTTCAATAGATTCTGGAATATGAATATTAGAATTTTCATTAGTTCTGAAAAATACACCAGCAATCAATTTTTTTCCTGGTATAATTGGATATGGCTTAGAAGAAATATTATACAGTCCAAATATTAACTTTCCTTTATATAATGGGTCAATTATGAGGCCACCGAGGATAATAATCCCTTCAAGGCTTAGCTTTCTCTTCGTACTTAACTGACAGAAAATATCACCAGGCAAGTCTAAAGATTCCTTAGACATAACAAAAGCGATTTCACCAGGCTTAATGATAGGCGTGATGTCCCTGTCTGTATCTAAATTGACAGCCCGCTTTTTTTCTGAAGTTATGACGTGTTCACTTAATACAAAGTCGTACTTGATACCTTCACAGGATTTTTCAGAACCATCCTTTATGAAAGCGTTGGTTCGCACAGCATCTTTGAGTTCGGCTTCTGAGATGATGGCGTTCATATTGCCCTCCTAAGTTACGGTAACGTAACATGGCGCACGTGAGAAATATAGAGTTTATCTAAAATATTTTTTACTAAATAAATTCAGATAAATATCGCGTTGGTGCGCCCAAACATTTAACATCAACAATCATTGCTCGTGTTTGTTGGCATATTACTTACGTACAGTTTGGACAGGGTGAGGCTTGCATGTGTGCAGGCTACTTCGGCATGAAAAAATTCAAACTGAGCCACTACCTTTGAGCGCCCAGAGTCTGCCGCTCCGAATCACAGCCGCGCATTGCCAAGCGCGATCCGCATCTTTTCCACGGTTCCGGCATCGGGTTTTCTGCCGCTTGCATTAAAAAGCTCCAGACAATACGACAGGGAGTCGAAAACTCTGCCGTATCCCTCATTTTCACGCATCTCCACGTAGGGGCCGCGTATGCTTTTCACTGCATATTTGAGCGGGACATGCAGCGCGCGCAGTTTATGTTCATACAGGAACAGATTGAGGGCAAATATGCCCTCGTCTTTTTTGCTGCCGACATTTTTGTTGTGTGCCGCTGCTTTCGAGTTGTTGTACCCGGCATGCTCCATCCCGCCCAAGTCCAGATGTTCCAGCAGGGCGGACGCTTCATAGCTGAACTTGCGGATGCCCGCATGGTGGCAGCGCAGGCAATAGTCGGCGTCTTCCTCGCCGTACAGACCATAATCCTCGCTGAAATAGCCGATGCTCTCATGGATTTTTTTGCCCACGATGAAAGCTGCGCCGGACAGGGATACAGGCATGCTCCACATGGTTCCGTGCGGCGTATCAAACCTGTTGTGCGGCGTAACACAGTTCCACACAGGCCCGGTTATGGATTTGTAGCGGTATGTGCCCCAAGTGGAATAAATGCTCTCGAGCCAATTGTCCGCAATGGGTTGTATATCGTTGTCGACTTTCATGAAAAACGGGGCATCCACGCTGCGCCAGCCAAGATTGCAGGCGCAAGATACCCCGTAATTTCTATCAAGGATGAAAAGCTTGTCGATGAGCTTTTCATCTTGCATACGCAGCAATTCTTTGCGCAGATCCGCCTCGCTGCCGTTGTCGACGACCGTCAGGATGAAAGGAGACTTCGTCCTTGCCCTGAGAGCTGCGAGCGTCACGAGTGTTTCATCGTACCTGTTGAACACAGGGACAGTGATGTTCGTGAGCGGGCATATTCTGTTTCCCATGCGCCTATTGCCCGTGGTTCCGCGCCTGCTCCGGGCTGCTCACGCATTCGGCCGAATATTCACTGCCTTCAGGCACAGGCAGCGCCTTGAGGATGGGCGCGACCATCTTGGAAAGCACCGCCTTGGGGCCAAGCTCCAGCCAATGGCGAATGCCGTCGTTCCACTGAGCGCCGATGGTCTCGATCCAGCGCACCGAAGAAGTCATCTGGATCAGCATGGTCTCCTTTATGCCTTCGCCGCTGTTTACGGCCTTGCCGATTGCATTGCAATACACCGGAAAGCGCGGCTTGTTCCAGCTTGCCCTGCTCAGAGCCTTGGCAAGTTCCTTCGCGGCCCGATCCATGTAAGGGCTGTGAAACGCGCCGCTGACTTTGAGCGGCAGAGCGCGGCCCTTGCGTTCTCTGACCAGATCGGAGGCGCGCTCAATGGCCGGGCAGCTTCCGCTGAGCACAAATTGTTCCGGAGTATTGTAATTGGCAATGCGCAGCATCTCGTCGCTTTCCGCCAGGATATCGCGGACCAACGCCTCCACAGCCGCCTGGTCCATCTTCACGACAGCGCACATCGCGCCCCTGCCGTCAGGGTCCGCCTCGGCCATCAGGCGTCCGCGCAGGACGACCAACTCCAGCGCCTTGCCCACGGAAAGCACCCCGGCAGCTACGAGAGAGGAATATTCCCCCAAGCTGTGCCCCGCGGTAGCCGCCACCCGAAGACGGGGAGCCAAGGTCTGCCAGAGCGCCAAATTCGCGGCGGTCAGCGCGGGTTGCAGGGCGCGCGTATCGGCCATGGCAGCCTCGTCGCCTTCCCAGTACATGGCCCGCAAAGGCAGGCCGCTTGCCTGTTCCGCCTGTTTCCATATATACATGGCATCAGAAGAAGCGTCCGCCAGTTCCCGTCCCATGCCGGGTTCCTGAGCGCCTTGGCCTGGAAAAAGAATCGCCAGCATATTCATGTATACTCCCTGATTGTATTGAAAAACTTTTCCGCTTATATCTATACATTCTCTAGACGATTCCCGAATAAACCGCAAGCTTCTACCTGACGATGGCACAGCGATTTTCTCTTGATGCTCCGGAAATTCCGCCCGACGGGCTGGCCGCCGCATGCCGCGCCCTGGGCTGTCCTGTGCCGGAAGACGCGCTTGGGCCTCTGGGCGTATATCTCTCGCTGCTCATGCGCTGGAATCGCGTCACGAACCTTGTGGGCGCGAAAAACTGGCGCGAAGCGTTGCGCCTCGCGGCGGACAGTTTTTTTCTGGCGCGCTTTCTTGCAGGGCTGCCCTTGCCCGCCCAGCCGTTGAGCTGGGATTTGGGCGCTGGCGCGGGTTTGCCCGGCATTCCTCTGCGCATGGTCTGGCAGCCCGGAGAATACCACATGGTGGAATCCCGCGAAAAACGCGCCATCTTCCTGAATACCGCGCTGGCGCAGCTTGCCCTCCCCCGTACTTCGGCCACATGCGAACGCGCCGAAAAGTTTTTTGTCCGCATGCTCGCGCAACAGAGCCAGGCGGACTGCATTCTCAGCCGGGCCTTCATGCCGTGGGAAAAACTCCTGCCCTTCGTGGCGGACAGCCTTGCGCCGGACGGGTTCGTATGCATCGCGGCCAAATGCCCGCCCCCGGCAGTCTTCCCTGGAGGTTGGACTCTCGCGGCGGAATATGCATACGAACTGGACAGAACACAGAGCTTTTTCTGGGCTTTGCAAAAAGTGCTCTGATCCTGATTCGCCCGATACAGCGCCATTTGCCGTGCTTATCTTTTAGGCATCGCGTTGATGCCGGCGCGCAGCTCCGCCACATATAGCTGATCTTGTTCGTTGATATGCTCAATCCACCATTTTTTCAGAAAATCCAGCAGCGGCTTGGCGTCATTGGCCATGACAGCCTCGTACTCAATGCGCTCAATTTCCAGGAGAAGCTGTCTGTGTAATTCTTTATGTTTTTCATAATCCTTATATGCTGCTTCAAGAAGCCTTTCTTCCGTGATGAAATGGATGCGGGAATACGTTTTCATCACTCCGCTGATGCTTGAGAACAGCATGGTGTTGTTAGCGCCCGTGCCCATCAGGTAATAAAATGTATTGATGATCGAAACAATGCCTTTATGTTGCTCATCAATAATAGCAATGCCTGTTTCATTTTGCGCCTGCCAATGTATAAAAAGCGGTCGCTGTGCCATGGCTTTGCCCCCTTCCTTCCTGTCAACAGTACGTCACAAAAGCCGCCCTCTTGCGCAAAGAAGCGGCTTTTGTGCTTGTGTATTCCGCAAAAAGCGCTACGGCGTGATCTTCGTGCCCAACACCTTCAAAAACGCGGCCATCCACTCAGGATGCGCGGGCCAGGCCGGGGCGGTGACCAGGTTGCCGTCCGTGCAGGCGTTGCTGAAGGTGGCGTTGACCTCGCACCATGTCGCGCCCGCGTCCGTCACATCAGGCTTGACAGCCGGGTAGGATGTGCAGGTGCGGCCCTTGAGCACGCCCGCGGTAACAAGAATTTGCGGGCCGTGACAGACCGCGGCAATGGGTTTTTGCGCCTTGTCGAAGTCTTTGACCAGTTCAATGAGGCTCGGATTGAGCCGCAAGTATTCCGGCGCGCGGCCGCCGGGAATGACCAGCCCGTCGTAATCCGCGGCTTTCGCCTTCTCGAAGTCCGCATTGATCATGAAGCGGTGCCCGGGTTTTTCGGAATAGGTCTGATCACCCTCAAAATCATGGATGGCGGTTTTGATGAAGTCGCCGGGCTTTTTATCCGGGCAGACGACGTCAACCTGGTGCCCCACCATCAACAGCATCTGAAATGGCACCATAAGCTCGTAGTCTTCCACAAAATCACCGGCGAGAATGAGAATTTTTTTCACGGCCATGTTCGAATCCTCCTGATTTGCAGTGTTATGGTTGCGATATGCCAAGCAAGGCTCACCGTACGCCTGTTCCGCCCAACGCCGCCTGTTCATCCACAATCCAGATCAAATCGCCAAAGGTCGGGCGCACCATCTGTGCCGGCAGGCTGGGTTTCGCTAACAGATCGAGCGCCTTGGCGAGCATTTCATGCTTTTCCTCTCCGTTGACAAAAAACAGGCAACAACGGGCGTTGTTCAACACCGGCAGGGTTAAGGCGAGCCGGGCTGCCTTGCGTTCCGGAACATACTGGTCGATGACCAGGCGTTTTTTCTCGAGCAGGCCCGGCGAACCGGCAAAAAGCGAACCCGTGTGGCCGTCACCCCCCATGCCGAGCAGGATGAAGTCGAACCTGGGAATTTCGCCGGGACCAAGTTTGAAATGGTCGCGCAACATATCTTCATAGACTCTGGCCGCGCGTTCGGGCGCTTCCTCGCCTTTCATGCGGTAATAGTGCGTAGCGGAAACTTGGGAGAGCAGTTCGCGGCGTACCATGCCGTAGTTGCTATCGGCATGATCCGGCCCGACGCAGCGTTCGTCCACCCAATATATGTATATCTTCTCCCAGGGCAGGCGCTCTGCCCAGTCCCGTCCCGCAAGAAGGCGAAACAACGGAATCGGACTGTGGCCGCCGGACAGGGCCACGGTGAACAAACCCCGCTCGGCGACGGCCTCTTCGCAGTATCCGGCAAAAAGATGCGCCGTGCGCTCGGCCATGGCTGCGGCATCCCTGTGGATATGCAAGGCAAGATGAATGGACCTGCTACGGCTTGTCATATGCAACTCCTCACATTATTCTTTATACTTTTCTTCTTTACGCAGGTAGAGCACTTCACCCACGCCAACGCTCATGACTTTTGGCTCCACAGTGCAGAAAAGCGGGCCTGCCTGCAAAAGCCTGTCGGTTTCTTCGCTGCCCGGGTCCAGCACCACGGTCCAGGTATTCGAGAATGACCCGCCGCTGAGTACGCGCTGTACCACATTCAACTGCCGTGAATACACCGGCGTTCCGTTATCCACGCGCACCTCGCACAAAAGGTTCACATGATGCAGCGTTGTCTCGCCCGTATTCTCCGCCGTGACCTTGACGATCAGCATGGCTTCTTGCCGGCTGCCCACCAGATGCATGGACGCCAGACATTGCGGCGAATTGAAATGCGCGCGCATTCTATCCATGGTTTTTTCATTCTGATCCGTCAGCCAGGCTTCATCTTCCGCCCGGAGGGCATCCGTTGCTCCTTTATGCAGAGTAGCCAGTTCCTGAGCATTGAGCAAACGCGTCACCAGCCAGCCCCCCTGCCGATGTTCCATGAGCAGACGCAAAGGGAAATCCGTCTGCAATCCGTAATGCGTAAACTGTGACCGTATCTGCACCGCACTGGGCGCTTTTTCCAGCCTCATTCCAGTCGCGATCTGGGCGATGACGTCATCCGGCACAAAGGGAACAGGTTCAAAAGGCCTGCGCGGCCCTGCGGCTTCAGGTTTTGCGTCTTTCCCGTCAGCCAGTGCCCTGAGTGCCAGGCGTTGCGCTTCATCCCGCATTTCCGCTTGATGCGCCTCATCCGCCGTATCCTGTGGATACGCGACAAGCGCGGCCCGGACAAGATCCGCTGAAAGCGAACTGAAATCAATCATGGTAGCCAGTCTGACCTTATTCCCTGTACTCAGCGCAACGCGCAAGTTCTTGAAAGCATAGTCCGGCCCCGCGCGATAAAGGTAAAAAAAGACAAGTCCGGCGGAAAGCGATACAATAAGCACCACAAAGGCCGGTACAGCGAAACGCTTCAGACGCGTCCTGAAAAAGCCCAGTATCGCATCTTTACCGCTGCTCACGTCTTGTCCCTTTTTTCGCTACGGAGCTGCATATGCGGCCGGACATCGCAGCTTCCCGAAGCGCATGCGGACTTGCCTCTTCCAGCCTGCCTTCTCTCAGGCGCAGAGGCAGCGCAGTAAGCGGCAAAGCCGGCCCCAGCGTGATGCTGAGGGCTACATAGGCCCCCAGCGGCAGCGGCAGGCGCAATGTATTGCAAAAACGGCCTATTTTTCCTGTATGCCAAGTGAATGGCGGTCCCAGCAACACTGACCCGAAGCGAATCCGCCGGACACCGGACAGGCGGCGCAGCAGACGCCAGAGCGCCATCGGACTAAGCCAGCGCACATGCGGCATACGGCTGCCGCAAGGCAAAGCCTGGGCAAGCCGCGCCAAGGAACAGGCGTTGAAAAATCCCAGTATGACGCCACGGGCAGCAACGCGCATGGCCTCTTCCAGCGCCGTGCGGGGATCGTCCAGGTCTTCAAGCGCGCCAAGCAGGGCTACATAATCGAAGGTGTGGTCGTCAAAGGGCAGATGCCCTGCGACCCCCACTTGGCAAGAAGTTTTCTGGCCGAGCCGGGCCTGCACGCTTTCCAGCATCGGCTGGTTGAGCGCCAAGCACGTGACGTCAAAGCCGCTTTCCCAAAAAAACTCGCTGAACAGGCCTGTACCGCAGCCCACATCAAGCATGGAGCAACCACGGCGCACCCAGCGGCTCATAAGATGTTGTAAAATCCGCTTTTGCTGCGCCAGGGCAAAACTTCCCTGGGGCGAGGCGCGCCATTGTTCTACAGACAAGGCTTCTTCCTGTTTCGACATACCTGATTCATGGAGCAAAGCCACAAAAAAAGCAAGGGCAGCGGCAAGGCGCGCGTCTTGCCGGCTATTCCGCCATGCGCGAAAATCCCTCCGAAGAGCGGATTGGCTTTTCAGGCGCTTTGGCGTACACCTTGCTCATACTCTCTCCATGCATCTTAACCTAAAAAAACAGGAAAGCAGACGATGCGAAGCCATACAATGACGCAGGGCATTGAAAAGGCCCCCCACCGCTCACTTTTGTATGCTCTGGGCCTGACCCGCGAAGAAATGCAGCGTCCCCTGGTGGGCGTCGTGAACGCCGCCAATGAGATCCTCCCCGGCCATGTCCACCTGCACCGCATCGCCGAGGCCGTGAAGGCCGGAATACGCCTTGCCGGCGGCACCCCCATGGAATTTCCCGCCATCGGCGTATGCGACGGTCTGGCCATGAACCATGACGGCATGCGTTTTTCCCTGCCCTCACGCGAAATCATCGCGGATTCCATTGAACTCATGGCCATGGCCCATCCTTTTGACGCCCTGGTCTGCATACCCAACTGCGACAAGGTCACGCCGGGCATGCTTATGGCCATGCTGCGCCTGAATATTCCCGCCATCATGGTCAGCGGCGGCCCCATGGCCGCCGGAAGCTACAGGGGGCGGCGCGCGGATCTCATCACCGTGTTTGAGGGTGTCGGGCGCGTGAGGCGCGGCGACATGAGCGAGGAAGAACTGGAGGAAATGGCCGGCGGCGCCTGTCCCGGCTGCGGTTCCTGCGCGGGCATGTTCACCGCCAACACGATGAACTGTCTGGCCGAAGCCATCGGCCTGGCCCTGCCCGGCAACGGCACCGTGGCTTCAAGTTCGGCGGCGCGCATCCGCCTGGGCAAGGAGACGGGCATGCGCGTCATGGGCCTGCTCAAAGACGGCCTCCGTCCGCGCGACATCGTCAGCCCGGCGGCCGTGCACAACGCCGTGGCCGTGGACATGGCCCTGGGCGGCTCCACCAACACGGTGCTGCATCTGCCCGCCATTTTTGCCGAAGCAGAACTCAATCTGGATCTGGACATCTTTGACCGGATCAGCCGCTGTACGCCCAGCTTGTGCAAGCTCTCTCCCGCCGGGAAACACCATATCCAGGATCTCGACGCCGCAGGCGGCATCCAGGCCGTCATCGCCGTTTTGGACAAGGGCGCTTTGATCAAAAACGAAGCCCGCACCGTCACAGGCCGAAGCGTGGCGGAAAATCTTGCGGCCAATGCGTCCCATGTGCTTGACGACTCCGTTATTCGTCCGCTGGATGCTCCCTATTCCCAGGAAGGCGGTCTGGCGATTCTGCGCGGCAATATCGCTCCGGACGGCGCGGTTGTCAAACAATCCGCCGTGGCCCCGGAAATGATGCAACGCACTGGCCGCGCCCGTGTCTTTCATTCAGAGGAAGAGGCCATGCAAGCCATCCTGGGCGGCGCAATCGTCAAAAACGATGTGGTCGTCATCCTCTATGAAGGCCCCCGCGGCGGTCCCGGCATGCGTGAAATGCTCTCGCCCACCTCGGCCATCACCGGTATGGGACTCGGCAAGGATGTGGCCCTGCTGACCGATGGGCGCTTCTCCGGCGGCACCAACGGCGCCGCCATCGGGCACATCTCTCCGGAAGCGGCGGATGGCGGCCCCATTGGCCTTGTGCGCGAAGGCGACAGCATCCGTATCGACATCCCGGCCCGCAAGCTTGACGTGCTGCTGTACGAGGCCGAACTTGCCCGCCGCAAGGCCGAACACAAACCGCTGATGAAGGAGATCAGATCGCCATTCCTGCGCCGCTATGCCCGGCAGGTCAGTTCCGCCGCCACAGGAGCGGTGTTTAAGAAGTGACGCACAAGCGCTTGAAGTTGAATTGTGAGCTAACTCGTTAAAATTCAAAGCGGATTTGCTAAGTTTCTGTAGTTCTTTCAATGCTTGTGGGCAGCTATTTGTCATCATATTTCCCCTTTGTTTTCCTGAATTATACGTTTTTCGTATCATCAGGAGAACATGTGAATGGCACGGATGGAGGTGGGTGGAATATGAAGATTATCTTAGTATCTGCTATACACTAATGGACAGGTATCAAGACCCTTCAGGAATAATTCCAACTCCTGTTGAGTATAGTGCCTATATTTCAAAAAATAG